>Ga0102592_1000197_pt1 | contig 147208 bp, 127 predicted proteins | sample AraplaCol_mMF_r2_FD_76861 | JGI IMG/M metagenome (GOLD analysis project Ga0102592, IMG submission 76861) | Arabidopsis root microbial communities from North Carolina, USA - plate scrape MF_Col_mMF_r2 (SPADES assembly) (version 2) | ecosystem: Host-associated > Plants > Roots > Endosphere...
ACGCCCTTCATCCCCCGCCCGCCCATCCGAAACCAGGACGGGCAGTCTCACAGAAACCGGCTCAAGGGGGTCAAAGTTGGACGCCGATCCCCCGCCTCACGGGGTCAAACTTGCACGCCGAAACACACGCTCGCTTTCCGGCCCGAGGGGAACGTCGACGACCTCGGCATCGAACTGAAAGCTGAGGTGAAGCATGTCGCGGTCCGCGGGCGTTCGGTCCCGGGCGGCGGCGTGGAACAGCGACATATGGAACCTAACGCCTGCCAAGGCGTCGTCCAGGCCGGTCGTGGCTGAAATTCCCGCAACGCCTCGCGGCTTGAAAGGTCCCTCCCTGTCCATAGAGCGCTCGAACGCGGCTCTGATAAGGGCCTGCGGTTCGCCACCGCCCCAAGCGAATTCGGAGGGGTCGACTCCCATGGGAGTCTGAAGTCGGTGCAGCCTAACGCTCAGCTTCCGCGTGCCCGACGTCACCGACGAGGCCCAGGCGAGTGCGGAGGCAGGCGGGGACACGTTGAGCAGGAGCAGCGGTTTCGGCACTGATTTCGAGAAGCTGCGAAACAGGTCGTCGTAAGCGACGAATCGAACAGGCAACCTCATGAGTTCGTGAAAATCCTCCCACAATTCGCCGACGACGGGATCGATGTCCTTCGCCTGTCCCATGATCACGAACAGGTAGTTCGCAGACTCCAAGGTTACGGCCCTGCGGATAGGAGCGTAGTCATCGTAGGTTTGGTCGTATTTCAAAGCTTGTCGAAGGGCTGTGGTGGCGTCGGACGACAGCGTCAGGACGTTGCGTCTTGCGCGCCGCACGATGCGGGACGTGTTCGTCTTTATCTCGACGATGCCGTGAAGACTTTCCGATTCCGGCGACCCCGGGCAAAGGATGAAGTCGGGCTCCGATTTGCCGGGGCGTCCCAGGGGAAGCACGTCGCAAGGCAGCAGCTTCAGCGGTAGAGACCGGGACAGCACGAACCTGTTCGCGGCGAAGAAGCGCTGCCAGATGGGCTCCGTGGTCTCGTTGGAGAGGTGATGCGCGAACTCCTCCTGGGCACGCCGCAATTTTGCGGCCGAAATTGAGTCCGGCATGACCTTCCCTTGTCCCATTACCTTCGAGACGAATGTGGCTCGTTTCAGGATCGCTTTGCGTCGCTCGACGGGAGGAACGCTGACAGCGAGACCTGCGGATTGTGCTTGATGGACTTGGTCACGATGTAGGTGAAGTATCGATCGACGCCGACCTGCGCGTCCAGGATCTGATCCAGCACTGCCTGGTACGACTCCACGCCTTGGCAGGTGATCTTCAGAATATAATCGATGCCGCCGCCGAGCGCGTGGCATTCTACGACCTCTTCCAGCTTCGAGACGTACCGTTCGAAGATACCGAAGTCGTTTTGGCGGTGTGTCCGCAACATGACGGTAGTGAAGAAGCTGTGGAGGCCGGCGATCACCTTCATGTCGATTCGGGCATGGTACGACTGGATGATCCGTTTCCTCTCCAGCCTCCGTCGACGCTCGAGGCATGCACTGGCCGAGATGTTAACGAGCTCGGACAAGGCCGCGTTCGTTATGCGGCCGTCACGCTGTAGCGCCGCGAGGATGCGCACGTCCAACTCGTCCAGACGCATGTGCGCGGCGAGCCTAGGCGTCGCGTAGCGGCGCTCCGACCAGTCAGCGTCGGCCTCCGCTGGATCTCCGTCCTCGTTCGATGTCATCGCGCAATTTTCCCACACCGGTTGGGCGGCGTCGGGGCCCCGGGGGGCTCGCGCAATCGCACACCGCCACATTAGGCTTCGACCGACGGCATGCTCGCGAACCGCGCTCTCGAATGCAAGGCGGAGACGTAGAATCTCCGAGTCGTCGACGCATTCTCCGAATAATCTGCGGAAATTCGCTTCACAACCACGGAAACCGCAGCGGGGTGCGCTTAATATTGCACTGCCGTCGGTGGTCGAGCCCGGGACGAACCCGAGCCTACCGTCAGTCGGTTCAACGAGAGGGGATCATCATGAGGCGTAGAGACGTAATTTTCGGCGGCGCTGTTTTGGTGGCGGCCCCGTTGGCCGCGCCGCACGTCGTTCGTGCCCAGGCGAAGCCTTTTGAGGGCGTTGTGATCCGCTGCAACGGTTACGGCGGCGACTACGAAAAAGTGTTGACGCAGTCGGTAGCGGCCCCAATCGAGCGCAAGCTCGGGATCAAACTTCAGTTCAACGCGGGTTCGGTCCAGGCGGACGTGGCTCGGTTGATTGCAACGAAGGACGATCCCCCGTTCGACCTTTTCATGGGCGACAGCCCGCAGATCGCCCAGCTCGTCTCTACCGGGGTGTTGGAAAAGACCACAGTCGCCGATCTCCCGGCCCTTTCTCGCGTAAAGCCCGAGTACCGTGAATTCGGCGATTTCGGCGTGCCCTACAGCGTTGCCAACGTCGTGCCGGTCTTCAACTCGCAGCGGGTGAAGCCCGGATTTACGGGCTTTGCCGACATCGCTCGCCCGGACATGAAGGACCGACTGATCATGTCGGCGGGCCCGCTCGGTTCGACCGGGTTGGTCATCCTGGCACTCGCTCAGGCTAACGGCGGCGGCATCGAGAACGTCGATCCCGCCTTCGAAATCCTGCAGAAGGCCAAACCGAACATCGTGTCTCTCTACAGCACGATGGTCACCCCGGTGCAGCAGCTCGAAAGCGAGGAGGCTTGGGGAGGTGTATTCTGGGACGGGCGCGCCTATGCCCTGCGCAAGGCCGGCAAGCCGATCGAGACGGTCGTCGCCAAAGAGGGAATCTACTCCGTGGTCTCCTACATGGCGCTCGTCTCGCGCTCCAAGCAACGGGCGGCGGCATTGGCGGTATTGGACCAGCTGCTTTCCGACGAGGGCATCTCCGGATTGCCGAACTTTTTCCGGTATAGCCCGACAACCGACGTGAAGTTGCCGGAGGACGTCGCCAAGGACATCCTGATCAACAGTCCGGAAAGACTCGCGCTGAAGAGAAAGATCGATTGGGTGCGGCTCGGCGAGCTGAGAGCCGGTTGGGTCGACCGCTTCAATCGTGTGATGGGCTGAACGTGAGCGCCTTCACCGAAGGCGAGTACCGGGCTCGCGCCGAAAAGCTCAGGTCCGGTATGCGCGACCGCGGAATGGACGGCTTGCTCGTCCTTTCCGAGGCCAACATATCCTATCTCACGGGCTACGAAGGGTTCTCCGACTACGTTCCGCAAGCAGTTCTCGTGACCCAGGACGCCGATCCCAAGTTGATCGTGCGTGAGATGGATCTCGCCTGCGCGACACAGACCTGCTGGCTTCCCGACGCGAACATTCTCACCTATGCCGAGCGATACATCGGCGCGCCCGACGTCACGGCTTGGGAGCCCATCGGCGATCTGGCGAGATCGGCGGTAGCTCCGGACAGGCTCGGCGTCGAGATGACTGCCGGGATCTTCGGACCGAAGGCCTATCGCTCCTTGCTGCGATCGGTCGGCTCAGACGAGCTCCTCGATGGCGACGGCCTCGTCGCCTCCTGCAAGCGCATTAAGTCGCCGGCAGAGGTCCTGTATATCGAGGAAGCCTCGGCCATCGTCGACAACGCCATGCGCGTCGGTTGCAGCCTGATCGGAGAAGGCGTTCGGCAGGCGGACGTCGCCGCCGGCGTGATGCAGGCCCTTATCGCCGGCGTCGATGGGATCGCGGGTGGCCCCCCGCGTCCTCCCACGATGTCCATCGGCCGGATCGCAAACGCCCCGCACTTGAAATGGTCGGACCGACGTTACGAAAAGGGGCAGCAGACGAATTTCGAGATGGCGGCCTTCAGGCACCGCTACGCCTGCGCACTTTCGCGGACGGTATTCCTAGGAGACCCGCCCGCCCGCCTGCGCCACCTACACGAGGCGGTTCTTACCGGTTTCGAGGCAGCCTTGGGAGCCATGGGCCCCGGCGCCGTCGTCGCCGAGGTAGAGCGCAGCTTCCGGAGGGCTTTCGAGCCGTTCGGCGTCCGCAAGGAGTCCCGGATCGGGTATTCGATCGGCCTAGACTGGACGGACGGAGGGGCCAGTCTTCATTCGGATAACGATACGGCACTGGAGCCCGGTATGGTGCTCCATCTGATCATCGGCATTTGGGAACGCACCGAGGGCTACGTGTTCAGCGAAGTGGTGAAGATCACCGACGCGGAGGCACGTGCGTTGTCCACGGTACCACGGGAGCTATTCGTCCGCCTGTGAAGCCACCCCCCGATTTTTCAATGGCGCAACAGCAGCTTCGCTTCGAGGACAACATGGACTGGAGAGTGCCTCCCGAACGCGCGTTGAACTGCTTCCCGAAGGATTACGCCGCCGCTCGGGCGGCGTTCCTGCGAGCTGCCGAAGATCGCGACGCGGAACTGCATTGCTTTCCCGTCCAAGGCTCTTCGCCGTCCGGAGATCCTCTAGCCATCGATTCTGCCTGGATCGGCGAACGGGACGCGCGCGCTGTCCTGGTCCTGCTCTCCGGCACCCACGGGGCGGAGGGATACGCCGGCAGCGCGGCCCAGGTGGATTTGCTTCGTAACGGACCAACGACAAAGGGGGTCGCCGTTTTGCTGGTGCACGCGCTGACCCCTTGGGGGTTCGCCTTCAACGAACGAACCGACGAGGCGGGGATCGACCTCAACCGAAACTTTGTCGATCACCAAAGTCCACCGTTCAACGAAGGGTATGCCGAACTGGCGGACGATCTCGTGCCGTCGGATCGATCGGAGCTCGGGCTCGCCCGTGCCGAAGCCAATATCGCAGAATGGCGGGAGCGACACGGTAGTGCTGCCTTCGATCGTGTCCGGCGCGCGGGTCAGTATTCGCATCCGACGGGCCTCTACTATGGTGGCAGCGCACCCGCTCCAGGCAATGCGGCCCTCGCCACCCTGTTCGGGCTGTACGGACTGGCGCGAAGACGCGTGGCGGTCGTCGACTGGCACACGGGACTGGGACCCTTCGGACACGGTGAGATTCAAAGCGAACTGCCCAGGGCCCATCGCCTATTCCGTCGGGCCCAAACCGTCTTCGGTCCTGAGCTCACTTCGCCGTTCGACGGTAGCTCCAGCTCCACCGTACTGAACGGCACCGTCCAGGAGGGCCTGTTCCGCCTCCTGGAGGACAACGACCACGTGTACGTGTGCCTGGAATTTGGAACGTTCTCGCCGACCGAGGCGCGCAAGGTGCTTTTGGATCTCGCCTTGAAGCGCCCGGGCGCCAGGGCAGCCTCGCGTCGCTACTTCTTTCCGGATACGCCCGGCTGGAACGAGATGGTGCTGTGGCGCAGCCGCCAGGTCGTCCGCCGGTTGACCGACCACCTGTGGCGTGACGGGATCGCGCCGTGAAGGGGGAATCGCGCGAAGCTCCGCCGCTCGCGTCAATCGCGCCGGCCATCCTGGTCCTCGCATTCGGGGTCATGGTCCCGGCCTACCTGCTCGTGCGAACCAGCTTCAGCCCTGGAAGCACGACGGAGGCGCTTCCAGGTTGGACCTTCGAACAATGGGTCAAGTTCCTCGGCGACCCCTATTACCTGTATTCCGTCTTCGAGACCCTTGTCATCGCAGCGGCGACCTCGCTCGCGTGCCTTCTGCTGGGGGCTCCAGTCGGCTACTCTATCGCGCGGCTTCCCCCAGCGAAACGACGTTGGCGGATGATCCTCGTGATCCTTCCTCTCTCGCTGAGCCTCGTCGTCGTCGTATTCGGCTGGCTCGTCCTCATGGGGCGAACGGGCCTCATCAACAACATCCTGGTCGGACTGGGCCTGGTCGATGCGCCCGTTCGCCTTCTTTTCAATACGCCGATCGTGATCCTGGTGCTGGTCCAGCAGTTCCTGCCTTACATGATCCTCACCGTGATGAGCGTCTGCGTCCAGATCGATCCGGTCCTTGAGGACGCGGCGGCGAGCCTTCGCTCCAATCGTCTGGCGACGATTCGACGCGTAATCCTTCCCCTGGCATTTCCTGGATTGGCGGCTGGTGCCACCCTAGTTTTCGTCCTGTCTGCCGTGGCCTTCGTGACGCCACGCATGATCGGCGGAACAAGGGTGCGGATGCTCGGTGGGCTCGTCTACGATCAGGTACTGGTCATCCTGAACTGGCCTTTCGGGGCAGCGCTCGCGACCGGGTTGTTCGTGATCGTTCTCGGCGTCCTCGGGCTGAGTAACGTTCTCCTCGCCACGACCACGTCTCGAAGGGTCGCCCGCCATGCGTCGTGATCTTTCGGACGTCGTCCTAGCGGGCACTGGCCGGCTGGTCCGCGTGTTCGTCTACTCGACACTCATGCTTCCAGTCGTCGTGGTCGCCGGCGCATCCGTCACGACCACGAGCTCGCTGAGATTTCCTCCGGAGGGTTTCACCCTCGGTTGGTATCGTGCAGCATACGACAGCGAGCCGTTCATGGATTCGTTGCGGACCAGCACCCTGCTCGCGCTCTTTGTGACAGTCGTCGCGATGATCGTCGGGGGAGCAGTGAGCTTCGCGATCGCTCGACATGAATTCCGAGGGCGCAAGGCCTTGGAGGCTCTCCTTCTCTCTCCCCTCGTCATTCCCGCCGTGGTCCTCGGCCTGGGGCTCCTGCAACTATTGGCAATGGCCGGCCTCGGTCGCTCGCCCATCGGGTTGGTGCTGGGCCACGTCGTGACCGCCCTGCCCTATGTCGTCAGGACGCTCGTCGCCAGCCTCGCCTTGTTCGACAGGACCTTGGAAGACGCCGCCGCGAGCCTGCGCGCGTCTCCTTTCAGGACGCTGCGCAAAGTCACTTTACCCTTGCTCGCGCCCGGTCTGGTGTCGGCGGCGACGTTCGCCTTCGTCGCCAGTTTCGGCAACGTCACGATTTCGGTGTTCCTGGGATTCACCGGCTCGGTCACGCTACCCGTCAGGATTTTCGCGAGCATCGAGAACTCCTACGACCCGATCCTGGCGGCGGTCTCCGTCCTGGTGGTGATTGTCACACTCATCCTTGTCGTCGCCTCTGAGAGGCTCGCTGGTTCGGAGCGCCGATGATGTCGAATGAAAGCCCGGGCGTCGTCGAGCTCAGGAACGTATCGAAAGCCTATGGACGCGCCGGCGTCGAACCGATGGATCTCGGGCTGGGTCGGGGCGAGATAGTCTGCCTGCTGGGTCCTTCCGGGTGCGGAAAGACGACTACGTTGCGAATCATCGCGGGCTTCGTCCAGCCGGATGCTGGCACGGTCCTGATTTCCGGCGAGGACGTAACAGGTACTCCCCCTTATCGACGCGACATCGGGATCGTCTTTCAGAGCTACGCACTTTTCCCTCACCTCTCGGTCGCCGAGAACATCGCCTTCGGCCTGGAAAACCTGGGGCGCCCCCAGAGCGAGATACGATCGACCGTCGCGGAAATGATCGAGCTGGTCGAACTGCAAGGACTGAGCGATCGCCGTCCCAAGCAGCTGTCCGGTGGGCAACAGCAGCGTGTCGCTCTCGCCAGGGCCTTGGCGCTCAAACCCGCGGTGCTGTTACTCGACGAACCTTTCTCGAATCTCGACTCGCAGTTGCGCACGCGCATGCAGACGGAAGTGGCAGCCCTGCTGCGGCGCGTCGCGATCACGACGTTGTTGGTGACCCACGATCAGGGCGAAGCCTTCGCGGTGGCCGACCGCGTGGTCGTCATGAGCGCCGGTCGCGTCGAGCAGATCGGCACTCCGGAGCAGATCTACACGAGGCCGGCCAGCCGTTTCGTCGCCGAGTTCGTCGGGACCTGCACGCTAGTGCCAGGCCGCTTCGAGGGAACGCGGTTCATCGGGGACGGCGGGCTGAGCTTCCCGACGGACGGCCGAAGGGCGGGCCGCGCGGTCGCCGTAGTGCGCCCCGAAGCCGTGCGGCTGGCCGCCGAGCCCGACGGCGCGACGGCGACGGTCGTGGAGAAGACCTACTTCGGGTCCAGCACGCGCCTGACCCTGAAGGTCGGCGAGTTGCCCCTGATACTCGACGCACCAGGGGCGAGCGAACTCCGAGTCGGCCAGCGCGTCGGCGTCGTCGTCGACGGAGCCTCAGTCGCCTTCGTCGAAGAAGACGTCGAGCTTTGACCCTCGGTCCTTAGACGAGGGCCGAAGGTCGAGATACTAAGCGTTGCTCGGTCACTGGAATTGCGCGGTCAGCGTCATGGTCGCGTCGTCGAACGTCTCGATGTCGCCGTGCACTCGTACGAGGATCTGCGCTCCCTCGAGAACGGCCATCACGTGCCTCGCTTTCCGCTTGGCGTCGTCTCCGCCGACGCGGCGCTCCAGGTCGGCCACGCAAGCCTTGAAGAACGCTTCTATTTCCACGGTAACCTCCTCCGGAAGGCCGCGGTATTCCGCTCCCATCATGCCGAATAGGCACATTTGTCCGCTGGCGATGCCCTCGCGGAAAACGACGCGGTAGGCTTCGATCACCTCGCCGGGCGTCTCGCCGCGACGCGGAGCGACCGCTTCGAAAAACCGCTTCGCATATCGCCGCCCTATCGCGGCGGCTATCGCGCCCTTGGTCGGGAAGTGATGGTGCACGCTCGGGTTCTTGATGCCGACCGCCGTCGCCAGATCCCGGAAGCTGAAGCTCCCGTAGCCCGCTTCCTGTATTCTGGCTTGCGCCACGTCCATCAACCGATCGGCCATCTCGCTCATCTGTTTTCTCCCTATCGATAGATAGATGTTGACAGCGTTTAAGCCGTCGCATACTCGTCTAGCTATCGCTAGATAGACGACCAACTCAATCTTGTCTACCTATCGATAGATAATATTAGTGCCGCGCGGAGTTGCTCCGCCTCCGGTCCAAATGAACCTGAAGGGACTTGATCTCATGAGTGCAGAGACGAAGAAGCTGATGACTCCGATCAAGGTCGGTGCGCTTGAGTTGAAACACCGCGTCGTGCTGCCGCCTATGAGCCGTTTGCGCGCGCAATGGCCGAGCGCAGTGCCGGGAGACCTGCTGTTCGACTACTATACGCAGCGCGCTTCGGACGGCGGTCTCATGATCTCCGAGGCAAACGCCGTATCTCCGGAGGCCCGACCTTACCATACGGGGCCCGGACTTTACACCGAGGAGCAGGTCGCTTCTTGGCGGCGCATTACTGATGCGGTCCATGCAAAGGGCGCCTTCTTCTTTGCCCAGATCTCCCATGCCGGACGCGCAACGAGCGAGGTCCTCACCGGTCAGCAGCCGGTCTCCGCTTCGGTTGACGAGACATTTTGGACCGACGAGAGCATCGTCGTTTCGACGGCCGAGGGCTTCAAATCGCCTTCGCCGCACCGCGCCCTCGACGCCGACGGCATCCGCGCCATAGTTGCGCAGTATCGCCGAGCTGCGGAGCACGCCAAGCGTGCCGGCTTCGACGGTGTCGAGATCCTGGGAGGCAACGGGCACATCGTAGAACAGTTCCTGCAGAACCGCAGCAACAAGCGGACGGACGAGTACGGCGGCTCCCACGAAAACCGCGTACGGTTCCTGACGGAGATACTCGATGCAGTCGTCGACGTCTGGGGCGCCGATCGCGTCGGCGTTCGTATTTCGCCGAGCAGCGTCTTCAGCCACATGGGTGACGACAATCCACGCGAGCTGTATCGGCACGTCGCCGAGCGGTTGAACGGCTTCGGCCTGGCGTATCTGCACGTCATCGAGCCAAGGATCTCGGGAGCGGACACCGTCGCCGAGGGCGAGCCACCCGTCGCGGCGGCCGAACTCAGCCAAGTGTTCCGAGGACCCGTGATCGCCGCCGGCGGCTTCACGCCCAAGACGGCAGAAGCTGGATTGACCGCCGGGGTCAGCGATCTCGTCGCCTTCGGTCGGTACTTCTCGTCCAACCCGGACTTGGTGCGGCGCATCGCCGAAGACCTGCCGCTGACGCCTTACGACCGCAGCACGTTCTATGCGTTCGATGCGAAAGGCTACACGGATTTCCCCGCGTACGACGCCTCTAAAGCGGTAGCTGCGTAATGGCAAAGATCGTCGAATTCACCGAACTTGGTGGCCCGGAAAAGCTGGGCATCGTTCATCGCGACGTACCGACCCCGAAGGCGGGCGAGGTGCGCATCTCAGTCAAGGCGATCGGTTTGAACCGGGCTGAAGCGCTCTTCAGGAGCGGCGTCTACTTCGAAAAGCCCGTATTTCCCGCGAAGCTGGGATACGAGGCCGCAGGCGTCGTGGACGAGATAGGCCCCGGCGTGGAGGGCTTCGCCAAAGGCGACGCGGTCTCGGTGGTCCCGGCCTTTTCGATGAACGACTACGGCACCTACGGCGAGACGATCCTCGCCCCGGCGGCGGCGGTCGTGAAGCACCCGTCCGACCTCTCCTTCGAGACCGCTGCGGCGCTCTGGATGGCTTATCTGACGGCCTACGACGCCCTGGTGGTCACCGCCAAGACGTCCGAGGGAGACTTCGTGGTCATTCCGGCCGCTTCCAGCAGTGTCGGCATCGCTTCCATCCAGATCGCCAACATCCTTGGCGCGATTCCGATCGCTTTGACGAGAACGGACCGTAAGCGGAAGCAGCTGATCGAGGTCGGCGCTGCTCACGTCGTGGCCACGGAAACCCAGGATCTGCTCGCGGAACTCACCGCGATCACCGGCGGCAAGGGCGTCCAAGTGGTCTTCGATCCGGTGGGCGGTCCGAACTTCGCGAAACTCCTGGAAGCCGCCTCGCCAGCCGCTCGCATCATCATCTACGGCACGTTGGGCGAGCCTACCGTGATGCCTCACTTCCCCGTATTCACGAAGCAGCTCGTCATCACCGGTGCGCTTCTGTTTTCGACCACCTTCGATCCCGTTCGCCTGAAGGCGGGTATCGAGTGGATCTCGGCGGGACTCAAAACGGGAAAACTGGTCCCGATCGTCGCGAAGACGTTCCGTCTCGACGATATCGTCGAGGCGCACCAATATCTTGAGGCGAACGATCAGTTCGGAAAGGTGATGGTGACGACCTAAGTACCGCCACCATCGGCAAACTCCACTGCTGGACGGAACCTCCCGCATGCCGGGAGGCTCCGTTTTTAGGAAGAATGCCCAGCACGAGGCTGGCGGACTCTGGCCGGCTCGCGCGGGAGATTTGCCGCTACCGTTGTTCTCGGGGACGTCATTGAGCAGCCATCGCTCAATGACGACTCGTCTTCTCACGATCATGTCCGTGATCGGCAATGAACCGTGCAGTTCGAATGGGATGACGATCGTTGTTCCGAATGAAGTGGATAGAGACGGACCGTCCGCTTAGGCCGCCTCTAATCCAAGTAGGCACTCCTTGGCGTCCAGGCCTCCCGCGAAGCCTGTCAGAGATCCGTCCTTGCCGATGACCCTATGACAGGGCGCGACGATCGATATCGGATTGCGTCCATTCGCGGCACCGACCGCCCGAACGGCCTTGGGTCTCCCTACGGCGACAGCTATTTCGGAATAGGTCCGGGTCTCGCCGAAAGGGATGTTCAGCAGCTCGGTCCAGACCGTTTTCTGAAAGTCCGTGCCTCGAAATTCAAGCTTGAGATCGAACGACCGACGCTTTCCGGAAAAATACTCCATCAGCTGCCGTTCCGCGTCGCGAAGTATCTCTCTTTCGGGATCTTCAAACGCGGGTCCGAGACGAACCCTCTTAGGGTCGTCGTTTTCCCAGAGAAGCGCCACGAGGGCACTCTCGGTGGAAATCAACTTGAGCTTACCCACCGGCGTCCGCACTTCTTTGAACCACAAGTCCATCGAACGGCTCCTTCCTGACGGCGAGGTTTCGTGCGCCGTCTTGATAGATGTGATGGGCTATTGCGTCGCCGTGGCAGCGGTCGAACTACCCGACGGGGCCGACCAGTCTAGGAGACGGTCTTCTCTGAGGACTCTCAGCACGCGATGTCGCGCGCCCGTATCGGCGCCGATAGAAGCCGCTGTCGCTCCATCCCACCAAGCGCTCTTGAGCGCGAACTTGCCCGGGTTGGAGACGCTTGCGAAAAGCTCCAACGTTTCTTTGGTCGTCTCATGGAGATTTCGGAGGCGATCTCCGAGGGCCGGCCCCGATCCTGGCGCCTCGGTCGTGATCTCCGTCAACGACAAGAAGCCTCTGGTGCGGGCGTCAGGAAATCTGGCCAACCGGCAATCCGTACTCGGTACCGTCATCTCCGTATCGATTATCAGCTCGCCAACGCTCAAACTATAGCGCTCAAACGCTCCTCGCACAGCATGCGCTTGCACGCGCGAGTAGCCAGCCTCGCTCCATCCATCAGACAACGCGCCTCGATCGCGCCAAGTCGTTTGATGCAGGATTTTGCCGAGTCTGGACACGCTCTCGAAACGCTCGCATTCGAGCATACCCGCAGGCATCTTCGCCTCTGGTACGTAGCCCTTCGCGAGCTCTAGAAAGAGATCGAAAGAGCCCTCTTTCAGCTGAAGTTCCAGGAAGACCGAGATCATCTCTTTTCCGTTCCGCGACGCGGAGTTGCGTTCCGTCGGTCGTACGACGGGTACCAGCCGACGCATGCCTTCACAACAGCTATCTATCGGATGATAGACAGGCGGGTTACGCTTTGTTTTGCCCCGTCGGGTCGGATGGTCGACTAGCGCAAACCCACTCGATAATCTATCTATCGATAGAGCCTTTTCGATTGGGACGTTGAGCGAAGCATGGCAGGCATTGTGAGTGATGATCGACGCCAGGCGCAGGGGCTGGGCATCCCAGCTTCAACAGCTGGGGCCGTAACGACGTTCTGGCGAAATTGGATTGTGGCCGTTTCTCAATAGGACTTTGCGAGGCCCAAGCGCCTTCGCTGTCTCCGTTCAATTCCATCCAGGGCGGGCCGAGGACGAGGAGACGTCTGATGAGTAATGGGAGTTGTCCGGACGGGTCGATCGACGACGTCGCAGAACCGAAGGAAGCGCTGACTAGGGATCTGCTGCACACCGGCGCCTTCGAGCAGATGTTTCTGAAGGAAGCACCGACCCTGCGCCTCCTATCGGCATCGGAACGCGAAGCATCGCTGACCTCTACGCTCGCCGAACGCCCCGACGGGCCCATATGGGTATTCGCGTACGGCTCGTTGATCTGGAATCCAGTGATCGCAACGGTCGAACGACGGATCGCCCGCGTCGAGGGATGGCATCGCTCCTTCTGCTTGTCCGCGACTGCCGGTCGGGGCTCGATAGCGGCCCCCGGCCTTGTCCTGGCTTTGGACGAGGGGGGCTATTGCGAAGGGCTCGCCTATCGGCTCGACGATACCACCGCATTAGCCGAGCTCTCGATCTTGTGGAGGCGCGAGATGGTGGCCGGGTCCTACTTGCCGCGTTGGCTGCGAATGTACGATCGAGCCGGCTCGCCGTTCGGCTTCGGCCTCGCATTCACCGCATCTCCCGAACATCCTTCCTATGCGGGAAACCTCGATCGAGAGACGATCGTTTGTCGCTTGGCTACCGCCTCTGGAGGGTTGGGCACCGCCGCGAGCTATCTGATGATGACGCGAGACGAACTGCGCAAGCACGGGATCCCGGACCCGGAGATCGAATCGCTCGCCCGCCTCGTAGAAGCGGTCTCGGGCAAGGGCTAGAGTGGCGCGGGAGCACCCTCCCGCGCATCCGAGCTCGACGGCCGCGCCTAAGAGCCGGCGCTGGCAGCCTTCGGAAACCCCAACCGGATGCCTCGAAACTGCGGCGACGCATCGGTGTGCTGCCGCACCGGCTTCGAAGGGCTCCGGTCGGCCGTTCGGAAAGCGGCAACCAAGCCGTTGAGCCTCTGTATTTGCTCGCTCAGAGCAGTCGCCGAGGCCGAGCTTTGCTCGGACAAGGCTGCATTCTGCTGGGTCGTCTCGTCCATGTGAGCCACCGACTGACTCATTTCGTCGATTCCGTTCGCCTGTTCCGACGCCGCCAGGGCAATCGCCGAAACCGTGCCCGAGACCTTCCTCGAGGCTTCGACGATATCGTCCAGGGCCTGGCCGGCTTCCTTGACGAGCCTCACGCCGACCGAGACTTGCTCGCCGGACGCGTGGATAAGCGAGGTTATGTCCCGAGCCGCTTCCGAGGACCGCTGCGCGAGCGTCCGGACCTCCGAAGCGACGACGGCGAAGCCCTTGCCAGCATCGCCCGCGCGAGCCGCTTCGACAGCGGCGTTCAGGGCAAGCAGGTTCGTCTGAAACGCGATCCCTTCGATGACTGTGATGATGTCCGAGATTTTCCTTGAGCCGTCGTCGATCGCCTGCATCGCGAGCACGGCGTCGGCGACGATCGCGCCCCCTCCTTCCGCGACCCTCATCGCTTCCAATGCGAGCGCGACGGACTCGCGCGAGGACTGGGCGCTCGATTTGACGGACGCGGCGAGTTCTTCGGTCGTCGCGGCGGTCTCTTCGAGCGACGCCGCCTGGCTTTCGGTCCTCTTCGATAGATCGAGTGCGCCAGCGTCGATTTCCCGCGCGGAACTCGCGACCTCGTGCGCGGTCGTCTGGATCGTCGTCACGGTCTGCGCCAGCTTAGTGATCGTTCCGTTGATCGCGTCGCGGAGCTCGCCGAGACGTCCATTGTAGTTTCCCAAGACCGGCTTGGTCAGATCGCCTTCCGCGACCGCGTCGAGGGCCGTCGAAAACGCCGTCGTAGCCTGGTCGACGCCAGAGTTGATCGCGTTGATGCCGTCGATCAGACCTTGCAAATCGAGATCCTCGGACGTCGCGGAAACCCTTGCGGAATAGTCGCCATGCGAAGCGGCCGCCACGACGACACGCACCTCGTCGACGATGACCGACATCGCGCGAGCCCGCTCCAGCCGCTCGGCAGCCGTCGACCTGTCGCGATCTTCGAGTGTCCGCACCCGGATCGCATTCTCCTTGAATACCCTTAACGCGTCCGCCATCTCGCCGACCTCGTCGGATCGGCCGGCGTAGGGAACCTCGGCCCCGAGATCGCCTCCCGACAGTGTCGACATCGTCTTGGTGAGGTCCGACAACGGGCCAAGTAGCCTGCCGAGAACTACCGCAAGGCCCACGAGGAACAGAAGAACGCCGACTGCGCCCATCGCGCAGTTCGTCCAAAGGGTCGTGTGATACTTGCGTTCCGAAGCGGCGAAGGATTGCTCGCTCCCTCCAACGTTGGCCTTGACGAGGAGAGCGACGTCTTGATCGATCGCCTTGACGAGGTCGCTTTGAGCGAGGCGAGCGACCTCGGCGTCGGCTTTGCGCTCCGCGCGCGACAGAGTGATCGCGTTGGCGAATCCCGCCCTCGCATTTTCCCAGTTCGATCGGATGCGGGTCATCGCGTTCCGCTCCTCCGCACCGATCTCGCGCTCGGAGTACGCCTTCTGCCTTTGCTCTATCTCCGCCGACAACACGCCGAGCTTCTTCTCTACCTCCGACATCTCGGCCATCGCTTTGCTCGTCACGTGGTCCAGTACGGCGGTGCGATACCGGAAGACGTCATTTGCCATCGGCGCCGCCATCTCCAAGTTCGTCAGCCACCGCGACTTCAGGTCGACGGTATCGCCGTGCATGGAGGCTGCAGTGACGAGGCTCACGCCTCCGAGAGCAATAACCATAGCGCCGAGCGACGCCATGATTCCGATGAGCATCGTTCTGAGCTTGAAGGCGGTCGGCATCGTCGTTCGATTCCTTGGGCCGAGAGAGGAAGTAGCGGGGCGGTGGTGGATCGCGGGGCGATGCGTTCCGAATAAGCGGAGGCCAGAAGACGCGCTCACCGGGGGCTCGATCGAAAATCGCCAAGCGTTTCAACCGCTTGGATTATGGCCTGCCGCCGTTCCACGAGCATTAAAAAGCACACGAAACAGCATCCGGAAATGCTTCGATTTTCGTCAGTTTGCAGCGATCGCGCACCCATCGTCGGCCGTCGAGACGTGGGGTTGCTCGGAAACGCTCAGATCGCTTAGGCCATCGTCAACGAGGGCCCGGCGCTAGACTAACCCCGCACGCGCCCTCGGGCGTCTGCGTAAACGAGATTCCTCGCTTCTCCATCACGGCGAGGAGAGCGGCCGCGTTGCGGTCGCGCACCTGACTCGCACCGCCTTCCTCCATCCGTCGCAGGGTCGCGAGCGAGATACCCGCGGCTCCGGCCAAATCTTCCGCCGAAATTTCGAGGAGTATCCGGGCCGCGCGAAGTTGGCGTCCCGACGGCTTTCGTTTCTCAGGCGGCGCGGGCGTCGGGACTTCGGTCGTCGCCGAGCCGTCGCGCATGAAGCACGCGCCGAACCAGAAGCCCACGTCGCCCTTCGCGTCGAGGACCGGGACCGCCTGGGCGTCCACCCACCGGTATTGGCCGTCCGACAGCTTCATTCGAAGTCGGGACTCGTACGTCGACTTGGTCTCGACCGCCGCGGCCCAAGCGGCGCTGACGGCGGATTGATCGTCGGGATGGACGGCTTCGAGCCGCCGCCAGCCGACCAGTTGGTTTGGTTCCAGGCCCATCATGCGCTGGAGGCCCGCCGTGTCCGTCAACGCCCCTCGCGCGTCGGCTTGCCAGATCGCGATCTTTTCGAGGGATCGCAGGGCGTTCAGCAGCTCCTCGGTTCGCGTCATCGCTTTGCGAACGCTTCTCTCCCGGGTTCGGTCGACGACGACTCCGACCAGAAACCCCGGCCGCCCCGCACGATCGAAGATGGTCTCGAGGTGCATCTGCAACCACCTGACGGTTCCGTCACAACGCAGGATACGGAAGCCTAGGTCCTCCGTGCGGCGGACGAGCTGCTCCTTTGAGACGCTGATCAGCAATCGGTCGTCCGGATGGACGATGCTACGGAACAACTCCAACGAAGCTTCGTCCACCCCCGGCGTGAAGCCGAAGATCCTGCACAGTCCCATCGACCAAGTCTGCCTATCCGTCCCCAGGTCCCAGACCCACGTGCCGATGGCAGCTTGTTCCTCGACGACCCTCAGAAGCTCGTAAGATGAGACGTACGTCCGCGTTTCCCTTCGGGTCCCACGATCCCTATCCGGCTGGTCAAGCAAGAGTTGGGTTCCTAGGGATCATTCCATCGCAAGCGCGAGGGCTATGCCTTGCCCGCCGCCGATGCACAGCGTCACGATCCCTCTGCGGATGCCGTCGCGCTTCATGGAGTGCATGAGGCGAGTGGCCAACACCGCTCCCGTCGCACCTATGGGATGGCCGTGCGCGACGGCGCCTCCCTCCACATTGACGAGGTCTTCGGGGAGGCCGAGCTTGCGGGCGACGGCGATCGGGACCACGGCGAACGCCTCGTTGATCTCGATGCGCTCAATGTCCGCCAACGTCCAACCCGCTCGCTCCAGCGCGATAGGAACTGCGGAGACGGGACCCAGTCCGAACATCCCAGGCTCAAGGGCCGCGACGCCGTAGCCTACCAAGCGGGCCATGGGTTCGATGCCCATTCTCTCCGCCTTCGAGCGATCCGCTACGATCATGGCTGCAGCACCGCTGTTCAGTCCCGGGGCGTTACCCGCAGTGATCGTTCCCTCCGGACGGAAGGCCGGCTTAAGCTTGGCCAACGTCTCGATCGTCGTGTCCGGACGCGAGGCCTCGTCGACCGCGAAGGCTTCCGAGCCTTTGCGAGTTTTGATCTCCACGCCGACGATCTCTTCCGCGAACTTGCCGGCTTGCTGAGCCCGAGCGAACCGCTGCTGCGATCGCGCGGCGAAGCGATCCTGTTCCTCCCGCGAGATCTGCGACGAGCTCGCCAGGTCCTCGGTGACCCAGCCCGAGTGTCGACTCGAAAAGGCGTCGTTCAGTCCGTCGGTGAGCATGCTGTCCAAGATCTCGGCGGGGCCCATGCGATAGCCCCAGCGGCCGCCTTCCAGCAGATACGGCGCGCGGTCCATGTTCTCGGCACCTCCCGCGATCGCCAGATCCAGGTCCCCGGACATGATTTGCTGGGCCGCAGTTACGACGGCCTGTGCGCCAGAACCGCAAACGCGGTTCACCGTCATCGCTGGAACCGAGACTGGGAGTCCTCCCGCTATAGCCATCTGCCTAGCAGGGTTCATCCGATTCCCGGCTTGGACGACGTTCCCCATTACAGCAGAGCCGACGGCAGCGGGGTCGATGCCGGCGCGACGAAGCGTCTCCCTTACGACCGCAGCGCCCAGCTCCGCAGCAGGGATGCCCTTCAAGGATCCGTTGTACGACCCGATGGCCGTTCTGACGGGATGACACAGAACGATGTCTCGAGTTTCCATCGCAAATCCCAGTGGTTGGTGGCGACCGCTGACAGCGACGCCGAGGGAGGGTCGAGGCGACACCGCGCCCGCAACGGGCTTCGAGGCGTTCGCGCCCCGTCGCCGGCGGACACCGTCGCGGCGAAGCGGCTACGAAAGCGCAGCGGCCGCCCTTCGCGTTAAATCGGCGATGGCCTGCGAGTAGGAGGCTGCACCGTAGCTGATGCGCGCCACGCCCAATTCGGCGAGACGGGCGGCTTCCGGAAGGCCGTCCCAGATCATAACGTTGACCGGCAAGGAGGTGCCGTCCACGACCTGCCCGATGAGAACGGGGTCTACCAGCCCCGGGACGAAAAAGCCGGAAGCGCCGGCGCTTTCGTAGGCCTTGGCACGAACGACGGCTTCCTTGACCTCGTCGGCGTGCTCGCCTCCCCTTCCGAGGAAAAGATCGGTTCGGGCGTTGATGAAGAAGGCGACGCTCCTCTTTTCCGCGGTTCCTCGGATCGCGGCGATGCGACGGGCCTGCCTATCCGCCGAATAGAGCCCTTGGCCCTTCACGACGCGATCTTCGAAGTTGATGCCGACGACCCCGAGATCCATCAGCCGACCGACATTTTCGGCGAGTACGCCATCGTCGTCACTGTAACCGCCCTCGAAGTCGACGCTGACAGGCAAGGCGACGGCTTTCGCGATTCGTCCGGCGATCGCCTCCACGAGCTGATTGGGAATGGTCTCGCCGTCACGGTATCCGTGGGCCTCGGCCACCGCCCAGCTGCTCGTAGCGATCGCCTTGGCGCCCGCTGCTGCGACCGCTTTGGCAGTGCCCGCATCCCACGCGTTATAAAGGACGAGCGGGCTTCCCTTGACGTGGAGCTTCGCGAAATCCGTCGCTTTGTCACTCTGGCTCATGGCTTTCCTGCCTTTCGTGATTCCAGTCGATGCGTTTCTCTCGGGGTTGCCCTCGTCAGATCCTGACGATCAAGCACCGGCCGCGCGCTTCGCGAAGCTGCACGTCATGCGCCGTCACGGTCACGACGTAACGCCCGTCGCGCCGCTCCCGCGCGCCATAGACGACGAGAGGGTGCGCCCCTCGGCATGGTCCATGTCACCGAAGGGACGACACGCTCGATCTGTCATGCCCTCGGCTCCGTGCTCGTCCGCGCCAGGTTTTCGGCGAGCCTTATGCCTCGTCGATCAACCTCAGCTTCCCGAGGAAATCCATCTTCCCTACGTCGACACCGTTGTTGCGGAGGATCGCGTAAACCATCGACAGGTGGAAGTAGACGTTCGGTATGGTCATCTGGAGGAGGTAGTCTTCCGCCGGGAATACCTTGCCAGGCGCCCAGGATAGGCGAACCTTTCGTCCGGCGGCATCGGCGTACCTATCCTTTGTCACGCCCTCGGCGAACGCAACTGTTTTGCGGACCCGCTCCCGCAGCTCGGCTATCGTGCGCTCGAAGTCTTCGTGGCGAGGCGGCGTCTCGCCGGAGAGCCATCCAGCCGCCGACTTGACATAGTCGCAAGCACTCTGCACCTGATAGGAAAGACCCTTCATGTCCGGCGCCAGAGTTGCGCTGGCGAGAATATCGACGTCGAATTTCTTGGCAGCGGCTTGGCTCTCGGCCTTGTCGAACCAGCCGTCGATCTGGCGCAATGTCGCGACGCACTGGGACACGACTTCGAAGTACATGGCGGTGCCTCCCGAATTTGGCGCCGAGTGCGACCGGAGCAGCCCGACGGTCGGACGAATACGGAACAACTAGGCTCGGCTCCACGGAGTGTCAACGACTATCTATCGGTAGATTTACAACTCCACTTCAGTGCCATTCGCGCGCACTTGAAGCGAGGTCGGCTTCGATCTATCTATCGAACGATAGACCGCGGCGTTTGATCTTGACGCCGGGGCCTTTCCCTCCCGAGGCCGTGGGGAGACGCCGTTCCAGTTCACAGCGCGTCGACCGTCGGGAAGAATGGCCCGCCGATCAAGAGTCACGACCGGCGCCGTCGATTTTCGGCACGCGACATGGCGAGCCTCTTAAAAGACCATCCCTTCGAAGAGGAGACGAGGATGCTGCTTATGAAGCCAGGCTGCGAATGCTGCGATCGGGATCTGCCCCCGGACAGCCTCGACGCCATGATCTGCACTTTCGAATGTACGTACTGCCGCGATTGCGCCGATGCGAAACTTCAAGGTACGTGCCCGAATTGCGGCGGCAATCTCGTCGTGCGACCCGTGCGGCCCGCCGCGATGCTCGGCAAGTTCCCCGCGGCGACCGACCGGACCTTTCGACCCGAGCGGTGCACGGGCTGACTGGGAACCTGCCATTCTCAGATCCCGTCGGAAACTTAGGTGGCGAGAACCGTGGACATGGCGTCAACCGATCGATAGGTAGGCCCTTGATCCGCGATCTTTCTTGCGGACCGGCGAAAGGCGATCCCATGCGTCGCATGATCCTGAGCGCATTCTTTTTCAACCCGCAGGGCGACCATCGTATGTCTTGGCGCCATCCCAAAGCCGCCTCGCGTGAGGTCTACGATCTTCCCTATTTTCAATCCCTGGCGGCTGCCAGCGAGGCAGCCAAGCTCGACGCGATCTTCGTCGCCGATCACGTCGGGATGTGGGATACCTTCGAAAGCAACATCGTCCATTACGCCAATCCCCGCCTCGAACCGATCACGCTTCTCTCGGCGCTTGCGGCCGTGACGTCTAAGGTCGGGCTTCTCGCGACGGTATCGGCTTCCTACACCGAACCCTACAATGTTGCCCGCATGTTCGCGTCCCTCGACCATCTCAGTCACGGGCGTGCTGGCTGGAACGTCGTCACGTCGTCGATGCCCGAAGAAGCGATGAACTTTGGTCATGATGGCAATATCGCTCACGCCAACCGCTACGAGCGCGCCGGCGAGTTTCTCGATGTCGTCAAGGCCTTGTGGGACAGTATCGACGACGACGCCATCCTCCTCGATCGCGACTCGGGCCTTTTCGCCGATGCAACGCGTATCCGCCGGATCAACCACGCGGGCAAATATTTGAAGGTGCGCGGTCCGCTGAATGTTCCACGCCCGCCCCAGGGCCACCCCCTCATAGTTCAGGCGGGTTCGTCGGATGACGGCAAGAACTTGGCTGCGCGTCACGCCGATGTGCATTTCGCCGTCATACGGTCAGTCGAAGAAGGCCTGAAATACCGGGCTGACTTCGAAGACCGGCTGACGGCAGCAGGTCGCGCGAGCGGGGACCTCAAGATCCTGCCGGGAATTCGTCCGGTCGTCGCCTCGTCGCGAAGCGAGGCCCGCGAGAAAGAGGAGTTCTTTCAGAAGCTCGTTCCCCAGCGTGTTGGCATCGACCTAGTCTCGAGCTGGTGCGGGGTCGATGTATCGGCGTTTCCGATCGACGGTCCCCTGCCTCCATTGCCCGATATTGAGACCTATGACGGTCAACGTACCAATCTCGAACGAATGAAGAGCTTCGCCGCGCAGGGCCTGAGCATCCGCGACGTCGCGCACCGCCTCATAAATGCCGGAGCGGTCCCATCGGTGATCGGCACTCCGGTCGATGTGGCAGATCAGCTAGAGGAATGGTTCGCCTCGGGCGCCGTAGATGGTTTCAACCTGATGTTCCCCCTTCTTCCGGAAGACCTCACGCAGTTCTGCACTGAGGTGGTTCCTGAGCTCCAACGGCGCGGTCTCGCGCAGACCGACTACGACGGAGCGACGCTGCGCGACCGCATCGGACTGAGAAGGCCGGCAAATCGTTTCGCCCGCTCGTGACCCGAAAACGCGCCGAGGCGAGGCCCGTCATCGCCGCTCCAGAGCAAAACCAGTTCTGCGCGCCTGAGAGCCGCGGGCTCGTTCTGATCGCTGCGATCCTGGCATCGACGATGGGCTTCATCGATATGACCGTCGTGTCGCTCGCGACGCCAGCTATCCGCGTCGACCTTGGAGCAGCGCTCGTCGATGCGCAGTGGATCTCGAACAGCTACATGCTTCTCCTCTCATCGCTGGTGCTGCTTGGCGGTGCGGCTGGCGACATCTTCGGCACACGTAACGCATTCGCCTTCGGCATCGCGGTTTTCGTGGCCGCCTCCATCGCCTGCGCGTTGTCCCCCGACGCACCCTGGCTCATCCTGACGCGCGGCGCGCAGGGCTTCGGCGCGGCTTTCATGGTCCCTGGCAGCCTGGCTGTTATCGCCAAGGCTTACCCGGCGGAAGAACGCGGCGCCGCAATCGGCCTGTGGGCCTCGGCCTCTTCGCTGACCACGGCTGTCGGACCTCTTCTCGGTGGCCTTGTTCTGTCGCTCGATACGAGCTGGGCGTGGCGATCGATCTTCGCATTGAATCTCCCGATCGGCGCGCTAGCACTGATCATCCTGCTAAAGCGCGTGCCAGACGATGCGCGGCGCGATCGAGGGGGGCTCGACCTGGTCGGCGCGGTTCTGGCGACGGCTGCACTCGGTTTTCTCGCCTGGGGACTGACCGCGGTCGGGTCTTCGGGTGGCGTAGAGCGCCTCGCATCGATCTCGCTTGTCGGAGCGGTGGTGGTCTTTGGCCTCTTTCTTCTGTGGGAACGGCGGGCAAAATCGCCCCTGATAAAGCTCCAGCTGTTCGCCTCGCGCGCGTTCGCCGGGGCGAACCTCTACACGTTGCTCGTTTTCGTCGCTCTCAACGCGCTGCTTTTCTTCCTGCCGATGACCGTCATCTCCGCGTGGGGCATACCCGAATGGCAGGCGAGCCTCTTGTTTCTCCCGTTGGCGCTCGCGATTGGTGTCCTATCCAGCGGGGCGGGGCGCATCGCGGACAGAATCGGTGCGCGTTGGCCGATGACGGCCGGTGCCGCTATCGTCGGTATCGCCTTCGTCGGTATCGCCGCCACGCTACCCTTCGGCCAATTCTGGGCTCTGACCCTCCCGCTCCTGACGTTGATGGGGCTTGGGATGGCGGCGCTCGTCTCGCCGCTTTCAACAGCGGTGATGGCGGCCGTGCCGGATGAAGATTCCGGACAGGCCTCCGGCATCAACAACGCGGTCGCACGCGCCGGCGGCCTCATCGCAATCGCCGCGTTCGGCGCTGTCGTATCCGCCGTTTATGTCCATTCGTTTGCTGACACCGGCTCGAGCGGCGAGTTTGGCGTACGTCCGGCCCCGCCTCTCGACGCGATCGCCGAAAACATTCGTGTCGCTGCCACGACGAGCGCTTTCCAATGGGTCGCCTGCATTTGCGCGGCGCTTTGCTTCTTGGCTGCGGTGGTCGCATGGTTCACCCAGCCGAGACGATGAGCTCGGGTTGCCCCAATCGCGTTCTGCATCGGCGGAAGTCTTTCTCAAGTGCTGTTCAGCTTGGGTGGTAAGGTAGCTTCTAACGGGGCAGGTCGCGCGCTGTCGGATAGTCGTTGACGTGTCGTGACGCCAAGCCTCAACGCCTGCCTTAACTATCTATCGAAAGATAGATAGTTGATTCGTAGAGTGTACTTTCCGCGTCACGGATGCGGCGGCGCGAAGCGGGAAAGCGGTCACGCAGTCATCGGCCGACCGGAAAGAGGGAGCGACATGTCAGAACTGGAATTGATGGCGGAGGCGGATCGTCGCGCAAGAAGTTACCTGGAAGGGATCGAGCAGCGCTCGCCGTTTCCTGACCAGGCCGCGCGTGCCGGGCTTAGCGTCTTTTCGGAACCACTTCCCGATGAAGGGCGCGACGCGGTCGAAACGCTCCGAATGCTCGACATCCATGGCTCACCGGCGACGACGGCCTCTAACGGCCCACGCTATTTTGGATTCGTGATCGGTGCGGCTTTGCCGGCAGCGGTGGCCGCCGAGCGCTTAATGCTGGCATGGGACCAGTGCGCCGCCACGTACGACACGTCCCCAATCGCGGCGACGATCGAGAAAATCGCCGGTCGGTGGCTTCTCGACGCACTCGACCTGCCACGAGAATCTGCTGTGGGATTTGGTACGAGCGCGACGGCCTGTGCACTCAGTTGCCTTTCGGCAGCCCGGCGATCTTTGCTGTCGCGCCAAGGGTGGAATATCGATAGGGATGGGTTGTTCGGCGCCCCCGAGATTAGGGTTGTCGTATCCGAGACCGTCCATATCACCGTGCGGAAAGCTCTGCGGTTACTCGGCTTCGGATCCGTACACGTCGTCACCGCGCCCGTGGACGCATACGGGCGTATCGATCCAGATCGCCTTCCCCCGCTCGACGAGAAGACGATCTTGTGCCTGCAAGCCGGAGAAGTGAACACAGGCGAATTCGATCCTCTGGCAGTCCTGATCGAAGCCGCGGTAAAGGCGAAGGCCTGGGTCCACGTTGACGGCGCATTCGGTCTGTGGGCGCGCATCTCGTCGAGGCGAGCGCTCGCCGAGGGGATCGAGGGTGCGGATAGCTGGACGACAGACGGACACAAATGGCTGAACACACCCTATGATGGAGCGGTCGCCATCTGCCGCGACGCGGAGGCCCTGGCCCAAGCTATGAATTCCGACGCTGTTTACGCAACAGCGTCCGCCGACGCGCAAAAGAACCTGACGCTCGAATTCTCTCGGCGCGCCCGCGGCATTCCCATTTGGGCTGCGCTTCGGACGCTCGGCCGCGCGGGTGTCGCACAGCTCGTCGATCGTCATTGCAATGAAGCCGCCTGGCTGGCGGATCGGCTTCGTGAAAGCGGGTTCGAGGTTCTCAATCGCGTCGTGCTCAACCAGTTGGTGGTGCGATACGGCGATGATGATCAGACTGCGCAGATTCGCCAAAATGTCATCGACACTGGCGCCGGTTGGTTTGGAATGACCGTCTGGCAGGGGCGCTCCGCGCTTCGGATCAGCCTGTCGTCATGGCGCACCGAGCACCACGACGTTGCCCGTTTGGCGGAAGCGCTGTCAGTAGCGGCGCACAACTAGCCCCGTCGCAGAGCGCGAAGAGCGACGTTTTCAGCGCTCCGCCTTGGCGGAGCGCTGAAAACGTCGCATCTATACTCAACAATCGCCCTCCAGCTGATCGAGAGAATCTGCACGGCACTTTTTACGTCACTCCGGCGTGGCTAGCGCGAATTTGTCAATCGACCCCGAGACCGAACGAGGATTGTCGCCGTGCTTGGGCAGATCTACCAGCCGGTGTGAAGTATGGCATTTCTCATAACAACATCAGCTGATCGCCCGCCTTCGGAGGCACGGAAAACAGGTCAGTCCGAAGCGGGACGATCTTCTGGTCGATGCCGAGTTTCCTGCGAGCGAGCCTGAAGCGGTCGATGAGCATGTCGGCCACCGGACCTTCCCCGACCATCCGCAAGCCGAAGCGAGAATCGTTCTCCTGCCCGTTTCGCGTTTGCCGGACCAGCGACATGATGCGCTCAGCTCGCTCAGGACGCTCGGCCGAAAGCCATTGTTTGAAGAGACCGGCCAACTCGTGGGAGAGCCGGAGGATCGAGTAGTGGGCGTAGCACGCCCCCGCGCCGACCGCTCGCGCCATAATCGTCTCCATCTCGTGGTCGGTTAGACCCGGCACGATGGGCGAGACGTTGACTACGACGGGGACGCCGGCGGCAGTCAGTTCCCTGATAGCGTCGAGCCTGCGCTCCGGCGTCGAAGCCCGCGGCTCCATCGAACGCGCCAGGCGCCGATCCAGCGTCGTCACGGAGATCACCACGAAGGCAAGATTTCTCTTCGCCATTCGCGTTAGTATGTCGACGTCCCGCGTGACAAGATGGCTTTTGGTGGTGATACCCAAGGGGTGTTGGAACTCCTCCAACACCTCAAGGACCTGCCGAGTGATGCCAAGTTTGCGTTCGATCGGCTGGTAACAGTCGGTGTTTGCCCCCAATTGCACGCGTTTTGGCACATAGCCTGGCTTCGAAAGCTCCGCGCGCAGCAGGGTGGCGGCGTTCGGTTTGTAGAAAAGCTTCGTCTCGAAATCCAACCCCGGCGATAGTCCCAAATACGCGTGAGACGGACGGGCGAAGCAGTAAATGCACCCGTGTTCGCAACCTCTGTAGGGATTGATAGTCCGATCGAAACCGATGTCCGGACTTTCGTTCCGCGACATGATCACTTTCGCTGTGTCGACGGTCAACGTGGTTTCCGCTCGACCAGCGTCAGCCTCGTCGCCGTTCGACCAGCCATCGTCGAACCTGACGACTCGTTGCTTCTCGAACCTTCCCGACGAGTTGGATCGGGATGCCCGCCCCCGAACTGCGACCTCTTCGCCTTCCGGAGCTGGCCCTACCGTCCGTTCACGCGTGCTCACCAGGCCCCTCGCAATCCCCACGGAAACACGCCGATCGAAAGATCAAGGTGCGGTGCAAAGCCGCCTCGCAGACGTCGCGCATTCGCAGTTACGAATCCGGCGCGCCGGCCATCCTCGAACAACACTCTCGATCCACCCCTCGCAAGGGTCCGTCAGGAGACGCGTCGCCGGTTGAAGCGATCGACGTCAGCAACCGTGAGACCGGCGGCACTCGCGAGTTCACGGAACACGGATCCTTGATAGCGCGTATCACTCCCGCGGATCTCAACGACATCCATCGGCACATATCGTCTATCGTTAGATAGACGTCAACGCCAGAACCTGTGATCGCGCAGGCGGTCAGCAATGCATCACGATCGTCAATATGGTGTGGAAATCCCCGTGCGCCCGATACGTTGGCCTATCGGTAGATTGGTGCTACTTCAGTTCGATGAGCATCGAAGCACGCACCGACACTCGCGAAGCCATTCTAGAAGCTGCGCGCGCAACCGTCCAACGCCACGGGTACAACGCGCTGAGCTATCGGGACCTGGGCAAGGAGGTTGGCGTCAAGAGTTCCAGCGTACATTATCATTTTCCGACGAAGGCCGACCTGGGCGAGGCTCTCGCGGAGCGCTATGCCGACGACTTCGCCGTCCTGCTCGAAGACCTGGCTGACAAATTTCCGCAACATGACGATCTTCTTCAAGCTTACGCGAACGTTTTTCGTGGCGGCCTTGAGGACGGCGACCGGATGTGCCTTTGCAGTGTCATGGCAGCGGAGATCAGCGCCTTGCCGCAAGCGGTCCGGTTACAAATCGACAGATTCAACAAGATCAATGTGGCGTTCCTTTACAAATCCCTGCGGAATAGACATCCCGATGCGGAGGCCGCGAAACTGGAGGTTCAGGCCCTCGCGATCTTCGCCGCCGTCGAGGGGGCTCAGCTGATCGCCCACGGGCGAGGGTCCGATCTCAGAACGTTCGACGACATCGTCGCAGGCTATACCGCTTCCGGACTGTTTTCCTGACGGGGACGCTGCCCGCCTGCGTGTCGTCAAGAGTGATGGCTCGGCGTCTTCTGTAGTGATGCTAGGAACTCTCGCGCGCGATCGGTTTGCGGATTCCCAAAGAACTCGTGTGGCGTCCCGGTTTCCACGATCCTACCCGCGTCCATGAAGACCACACGATCCGCCACCTTGCGCGCGAAGCCCATCTCGTGGGTCACGCACAGCATCGTCATGCCGTCCTTGGCCAAGGTTTCCATGACGTCGAGCACCTCCGCCACCATCTCCGGGTCGAGGGCGGATGTCGGCTCGTCGAACAGCATAACCTTAGGCTTCATGCAAAGCGCCCTCGCGATGGCGACCCTTTGCTGTTGTCCTCCCGACAGCCTTCCGGGGTATTTGTCGGCCTGGTTGCCGACGTGGACTCTTTCCAGATACTCCATCGCCACCGCCTTCGCCTCCGTCGGAGAGGACCTCCGGGCGACAGCAGGCGCGAGCATGCAGTTCTCCAATACCGTCATATGAGGGAAGAGGTTGAAGTTCTGGAACACCATCCCGACGTCGCGCCTCAGCACGGACAGACGGGACGCCGGCCCGCGAACGCACTCCCCGAATATCTCGATCTCTCCATCGTCATGCTCTTCGAGATGATTGATGCAGCGAACCAGCGTCGACTTACCGGAGCCCGAAGGGCCGCAGATGACAAGCTTTTCCCCAGACGAAACCGTCAAATCAACATGCTTCAGCGCGTGGAAGGCGCCGTAGTACTTGCTCACGCCGCGGATCGTGACCGCCGGCGTGTCGGCGTGCCGCCGCATGGCCTCAACTCCCCTTGGATAGGATCGCCGCTCTAAGCCGAGGAAGCGCCTCAGCGCCTCCTTCAACAAGTGTAGTTCATCCCGAGCCTTCCGCCGTCGACGTAGACGGTCTCGCCGGTCAGGTAGCTCGCCTTGGGACCGGCCAGGAAAGCGACAACGTCGGCGATCTCCCGCGCCGTTCCCATCCTCTGGAGCGGCGTGCGCGACATCACCATCCGCATCGCTTCCGGGCTGGCGTTCACGCCCGCCATCATGTCCGTGTCGATCGAGCCTGGCCCCACCGCGTTGACGCGAATGCCGTACGGCGCCAGGGCGAGCGAAGTGGACTTTGTAAGCTGCATGACGCCACCTTTGGAGGCGCAATAGGCCGCGATCGTCGGAATCGCGACAACCGCATTGACGGAGGACATGTTGACGATCGATCCGCCGATGCCGGCCGCTATCATGCCTTTTGCGGCGCGCTGGCTCGATCGGAATACCCCGACGAGATTCACATCGATGACCTTTCGGAAGTCTTCTTCCGTGGTCTCTAAAAACGGTCTCGGTAGCGCGATGCCGGCGTTGTTCACCAGAATGCCGACGGCTCCGTGCCTCGCTTCGATCGTCTCGTACATGGAATCGATCGCAGCTCCGTCGCTCATGTCGCAGACGACGTGATCCGTTGCGCTTCCTAATCGTTCGGAAGCTTTTTGCACGCCTTCCGCATCGACGTCCGCGAGTACGACGAAATATCCCTCCGCCGACAACGCTTCGGCGCAGGCGAACCCGATGCCTCTCGCAGCGCCCGTGACCAGCGCCGTCGTCCGCTTGCTCATTTTGGATCTCCTTCCACAAGGCCATATTGCGTCACGGCTTGCTCGGCGCTGACGTAGCCGCCTTCCATGTCGAACAGCACGCTATCCCGATCGCGCGAACGGGGGTCGCCGTATCCACCGCCGCCGGGCAACCTCAGCACGAGGCGTTCGCCGGCTCCGACGCGCTGGCGCCCCTTGCCTTTTAAGGCGGTGCCGTCAGCGAGCGCCACGGACCCTGCCGCCCCGGCCGAGCCCCCGTCCCGGCCGCGAGCCGGGTTGTCGATACGATCAAACATCGCATTGAAATGAAATTCGTGCCCCTTCCAGGGCGCGATCTCGATGATTTGCCCAAGGCCACCACGGAACTTACCCGCTCCGCCGGACCCTTCCCGGAGCTCTTTCCGCCAGACCACGATCGGGCCGATCTGCTCCGTCGCCTCGACGCTCATCGTCTTCACGCCGGACGGGAACGCCGTCGCGCTCAACCCGTCGCTTTTCGGCCTGGCGCCCGTGCCACCCGAATTGAACATCAGGAGCTGAGCCGTCCTGCCTTCGAAACCTTCTACGGGCTTGACCCCGATCTGGATGTTCCAGAGAGCGCTGGCGCCCTCGGCGGGAACCGTCTCGGGCATGGCTTGCGCAAGAGCGCCGAGCACGACGTCCGGGACCAGATGGCCAAGCACGTGGCGTGCGGATACGGGGGCGGGCCTGCGCGCGGCGAGGATGCATCCCTCGGGCGCCGAAATCTCGAACGGCGCGAGCGAGCCGTGATTGTTGGGAATTTCCGGCGCGACTGCACATTTCAGACCGTAGCAGGCGTAGGCCCGGGTGTAGACCTCGGGTACGTTGACGCCGAACCGGCTCATTCCGCTCGTTCCTGTGAAGTCGGCGGTGAGGCGATCACCCGCTATCCTCAATTCGACGGCCATCCGGACCGGCGCGTCGTACCCGTCGACGATCATCGTCTGGTGGAAGCTGCCGTCGGGCAATCGCGCGATCGCCTCCTTGGTGGCGGCCTCGCTCGTGTCGATTACGAAGTCGGAGAGCCTCTCCACGTCGTCGATGCCGAATTCGTCGAGCATCTCGTGGAGTCGCCTGTCGCCTGCGGCGTTGCACGCCGCGAGCGAGTACAGGTCGCCGACGACCTGATCCTGCTCGCGCACGTTCGCGCGCACAATCTTCAAGAGCGTCTTGGATACCTCGCCGCGCTCCGCGAATTTCATGATCGGCAAAAGGAGGCCTTCCTCGTAAACCTCCTGCCCGTCCGGGCCGAAGCCACGGCCACCGATGTCGACGACGTGAGCGGTGCACGCGAAGAAACCGATGGCGGCCCCTTTCCTGAATACGGGGGAAACCACCGTGATGTCGTGGAGGTGGCCCGTCCCGAGCCATGGATCGTTCGTGAGGTAGACGTCCCCTTCGAAGACGTTTTCCCGACCGATCTCGGCGATGAAGTGTGCCACGCTCTCCGCCATGGCGTTGACGTGGCCAGGGGTACCGGTGACTGCCTGTGCCATCATCCTTCCGCGAGCGTCGAACAGTCCCGCTGACAGATCCCCTGCCTCTCTCACGGATGTGGAAAACGCTGTGCGGACCAGGGTGGTCGCCTGCTCTTCGACGACCGCGATCAAGCGGTTCCACATAAGTTGGAGATCGATGACGGTCTCAGCCATTCGCGTTGCCCTTGCGCGTCAGGAGAATGCTGCCGTCGCGTTGGCCGACGGCCTGGAATGAGTCCGTTACGATGGTCGAGGTTTCGTCCTCGACGACGATCGCCGGCCCTAGCACCCTCGTTCCGGGAAGAAGTTCGGAGCGATGAACCTCGGACGCCTCGACGCTGCGACGCAGCGCGGCGTCGTAGATCCAACGCTTACGTCGGATCGGCGCGTCGGCGGTGCCTGCTTCCGCGGCGATCCGCGCGACGGGACTTGCAGGCGACGCGACCTTCACCGACCAGTTGGTAATCTCGATGCCGAGGCCGTCGATGGTTCTCCCGAAAAGCCTCCGATAGGCCGTTTCGAAAGCCTCGGTCACAGCGTCGGCGTCGCCCTCGACAAACCTGCGTTTGGACAATTTCACAGGGATTTCCCATCCCTGACCCGAGTAACGCATGGACGCCACCAGAGAGAGATCGAGCTCGCCCGGGGACGCCCCGTCCGTCACGAAAGTGCGCGCCTCTTCCTCAAGTTCGTCGAGCAGCGCGTTGACGCGGTCCACGTCAAGGCTTGCCAGGCGCTGGAACGCTCCGCGCGTCGCCTCGTAGCTGAACGGCGCCCTGAGGAACCCGATGGCAGAGCCCACCCCGGCTCCCGGAGGGATCAGTGCCGCCGAAATCCCAAGCTTCTCACACTGCCGACAAGCGTGCAGCGGCGCGCCTCCACCGAACGCGATCATCGTGAAGGCAGCCACGTCGCGCCCATTCTCGACGGTATGGGCTCTTGCGGCGTTCGCCATATTCTCGTCGACGATCTCGGTGATTCCGAAAGCGGCATCGATGCCACCGACGCCGGCCGGTTTCGCCAAACGACTTTCGATCGCAAGTTCGGCCAACTTGGTGGAAAGCGGGATGTCCCCGCCGGCGAACATGTCCGGGTCGAGGCGCCCCAACACGAGGTTGGCGTCGGTCACGGTCGGTTCGTCGCCGCCGCGCTGGTAGCAGGCCGGGCCCGGCTCGGAGGCCGCCGAGCGCGGCCCCACTTGGATTCGCCCCATGCTGTCCAGGCTGGCTATGGATCCGCCGCCCGCTCCGATCTCGACCATCTCCACGACCGGCGTCGACACGGGCATGCCGGAGCCTTTCTTAAATCTGTATGTACGGGCGACCTCGAAGGAATTCGCCGTCTTGGGCGATCCCTCCTCGATCAAGCAAATCTTCGCGGTTGTCCCTCCCATGTCGAAGGAAAGGGCACGCGAGATGCCGTGAGCCCTCGCGTAGCCGGCCGCAAAGATCGCGCCGCCCGCAGGACCGGATTCGAGAAGTCGGACAGGCTGTGCCGCCGAGGTTTCCACGTCGATCAAGCCGCCGCCCGAATGCATCATGAACACTTTCGCGTTCACGCCTGCTTCGCCCAGACGATGGACCAGGCGCTTGAGATAACTCGACACGCGGGGCCGGACGTAGGCGTTGGCGATCACCGTGTTGAAGCGCTCGAACTCGCGCATCTGGGGCGAGACGACGGAGGAAATCGAGACCGACAACTCCGGCGCGAGGCGTTTCAGGATGCCCTCGATCGTCCGTTCGTGCGCCCCGTTGGCGTAGGCGTGCAGGAAACCGACAGCAACTGCATCGTAACCTCCCGCCACGATCTCGTGGCAGATGGCGGTCGCCTCCTCTTCGTTCAACTTCAGAAGCACCGAGCCGTCGGCCCCGATCCGCTCGGAGACGGTGAACCGGTCCCGTCGGGGGACCAACGGCTTAGGCAGCGCGATATTGAGATCGTACTGCTCGAACCGATTTTCAGATCTCATTTCGACGACGTCGCGAAAGCCTTCCGTCGTGACGAAAGCCGTTCTCGCTCCGCGACGCTCGATCAATGCGTTCGTTACAAGCGTCGTGCCGTGGATGACATGCTCGATCGCGTCGAGCTCGATGCCGGCTTGGGACGTCGCCCTAACGATGCCTTTCAGGATAGCGTCCTCGGGGTTCGCGTAGTCCGTGAGGACCTTGCACGTAGAAAGCGCACCCCGAAATTCGAGAGCCACGTCCGTAAAGGTCCCGCCGATATCGACGCCGACGCGCGCCCCAGCTTCGCTGCCCATGCCCATTCCTCAGACGCTCTTGAGTAGTTGATTGGCTGTGAACGCCAGCTCAAACAGCTTCGACCTGAGCGCGCTCGAACCGGCTGGGCCAAGATCCGTAAGCGGGAGAGGTAGGCTTTCGCTCGGGCGCCCGGCCAAGAACTCGGCCATCGCCTTCCCGAACACCGTCCCGGGCGTGATCCCGCGACCGTTGTAGCCGATCGGGGCGAAGACGCCCTCTGCCAAACGGTGAATGCGGGGAAGGTGGTCTGAAGTCATGCCGATGCGGCCGTGCCACGCGACCTCGAACTCCACCGGCCCCAATTGCGGAAAAAGCCGGGCCAACCTCGTCTCGGCCCACCGTCGAGAAAGTCCGGTCGCGCCTCCGACGATGGAGCCCATCGAGCCGACCACCAGCCGATCGAAGGCGTCCTTCCGAATGGAGAACATGATCGCCCCAGTGTCCCACACGCCCTGGCGCTCGTCGAGAATGCCGGCGACCTTCGACCCCAGCGGGCGAGTGGCCAGCTGGAAGTAGTGAATCCTCGTCAGGACGCGGTCCATTCCCGGCCAAAGCCCGTCGCTATAAGATTCCGTTGCGAGTACGACCCTGCGAGCGGTAACGGAGCCATGTTGCGTCTTCAGGCGCCAAGCCTCTCCGACCTGCTCCATCGAGACGACTCGCGCGTCGGTGAAAATTCTCGCACCCGCGTCGATTGCCGCCCTGGCAAGCCCTCGGGCATAAGCCAAGGGATTGATCGTTCCTGCGCGACGATCCAGCAACCCGCCGTGGAAACCCTTGGACCCGATCTTGCTGCGTGCCTCTTCTGGGGAGAGCAGGTCGACGGGCGCGCCTAGCCGCCGCCATTCTTGTGCTCGCCGGGAAAGGTCGGCGAAGCCTTTCGGGGAATGCGCCGCATGGATCGTGCCGGTACGCGTCGGCTCGCAGCGGATGCCGTGTTTTTCGATCAGACTGAAGACGTACTCTGGAGCCCGGCCGAGGAGCTCCACGAGATTGGCTCCGCGCTTCTCGCCCAAGGACGCCCGCACATCCTGGGGCGGGAGCCAGAGACCCGCGTTGACGAGCCCCACGTTGCGCCCAGACCCTCCCGATCCGATGCGCCCCCCTTCCAGCACGACACTGTCGAGTCCCGCCTCGGCCGCGTGCAGGGCCGTCGACAATCCCGTGAACCCGCCTCCGACAATCGCCACGTCCGCGATCTGCGACGTCGCCATCTCGCCTCTCAAATCTGGCTCGGCGGACGTCACGTCCCACAGCGAGATCGGCCAATCTTCCTTGGAGACGTGCATCATGGGCTCCCGCCTGAGGGCATCCATTCACGATGGACGAGGGAGGCTATCGTGTCAATATTTGATAAGCGCGTTCCGTATGTCAGCACAACGGATAAGACGCAATCGGGCACGGCGCGCAGTCACCCTATGCGACGAGACTTCTAGACCACTTGGGAGCCTGACAGGCGGTGGGAAATCCGACGGGCGGCGTCCCTGACGAGGCGCCCAAGCTTCTCTCGTCCGTGCTCCCGTAGGTCGCCTTCGACGAGTGAAAGGCCGATTGCCGCGACCGCTCCACCACTTGGCAAAAGGATGGCGGCGGCTGTCCCGATGACGCCGGCACGGAATTCCCCGGCATCATAAGCGTATCCGTCCCGGATCGTCGCCGCCACGTCGGCCTCCAGGCCGGACATTGTGACGATCGAGCGGTCGGTGTAACCGGCTAGGCCGGCCTTTTCCAGCCGCCCTCGGAATGAAGGGAAATCCGCTGCGAGGATCGCTTTGCCGGTCGATACGCAGTGGATCGGCGCGCTGCCTCCGATCCTGTTCCAGCTGCGAATGGGCCGAACGCTGTCGATCATGTCGACGTACACAACAGACAAGCCTTGCGGAACCGCTAGGTAGACCGTCTCCCCGGTCGCCTCGGACAGCGCACGCATTTCGTCCTTGGCCAGGCGAGGTAGATCCAGGTTCTCGACGACGCGAAGACCCATCCGCCAAGTCTTCAGGGTAGCGGTATAGAGCTTGTCCTCGGAACGCTGCACGAAGCCCAGATGCACCAACGTCTGGAGCAGACGGAACGCGTTTGACTTCGTCAGCCCGAGCTCTCGCGCGAGGTCGCTAACCCCTCGTCCCGACGGCGATGCCGCCAACGCGTCGAGCAGAGACAGACCCTTCGTCAACGTCGAATCAACCCGAGGTTCGCTCCCTCCGGGTTCGTCCGCGTCGGTGTCGCAAGTGCTGATTTCGGATTCACCCATGCAGCCGCATACATCAAGAATGCGCGCCCGGGTCAAACTTCGGCCGAGCAACGAGCGGCGGAGCATCGTGAACCGTGACCGGAGGAAGCACCCCTTCGTATCGACGCAACTGAACCAGCGCGGAATGCGCCGCCGGTCCTTGCGACAGGCGGGACGTCCTCCGATCGTGAGTCAATACGTTCGGGTTCCCGTGACGATCGCGGCTTTTCGGCGCGTCGAGATCCGGATCGTACCAAGCTCCCGTCCATAGGAAGACCGCGCCTTTTGCGACGTCTTCTGTAACCCGGGCCCCGGCGAGGCAAATGCCGCGATCGTTGAACAATTCTACCACGTCTCCGTCGCCTATGCCGCGCTCGGCGGCGTCGGACGGGTTTATCAGGACGGGTTCCCGCCCCTGGATCTTCTTGCCGAGACTGTATGCGCCGTTGTCGAGTTGAGAGTGAAGCCTCGTTTCCGGCTGCCCAGAAAGCAGGTACAACGGGTACGAGGAAGACTTTCCATCGCTGGCGTCCCGCGGCTCAAACCACGTGGCTTGTCCGGGGCAATCTTCGTAGCCGAAGGCCGCGATGGTCTCCGAATAGAGTTCGAGCTTGCCACTCGGCGTTTGCCTGGGATTTGCAACTGGATCGGCGCGGAAAGCTTCGAGGAACACGCGCCGGGGATTTGGATCGGGTAGATCCACGACGTCGCCGGCGAGGAACTCGTCCCACCCCGGCAGCCGAGCGCCTGCCTCCGCGGCCGCCGACATCGTTTCCGACCACATCACCCGGAGCCAATCCTCCGCAGACCTCCAACCCTGGTCGGACGACTTGCCGGTCATCACCCGTTCGAGGCGTTGGAAGATCTCGTACTCCGTCAAGGCTTCACCCGGCGGGTCGACGAGGCGCGGCATAGGGATCAAGGCGTTGTCGGAGTGACCGCCGCAGAAGTCCTCTCTTTCCTGAGGTGCGGCGCAGGGCAAGACGATGTCGGCATGCCTTGCGGTCGCCGTCCAGTTGATCTCGTTCACGACGATGGTTTCAGGTCGCTGGAACGCGGCGCGCAAGCGGTTGAGATCCTGATGGTGGTGAAACGGATTGCCTCCCGCCCACCAAACCATTCGGACGTGCGGGAACGTCCTCTCTCGACCGTCGTACTCGTAGCGTCCCCCTGGATCGAGCAACATGTCCGAGAGCATCGCTACCGGGATGAATTGCGACACTGGATTGATCCCCTGCGGAAACGTCCCCCATCGGAAAGGGCGTTCCATCACGCCCACGTTCGCGTTGACGCCGTAACCGATTCCGTATCCCCCTCCGGGCAACCCGATCTGTCCAAGCAATGCGGCCAGGGTTACCGTCATCCAAAGGGGTTGCTCGCCGAAATCCGCCCGTTGTAGACCCGCGGCCGTACAGATCATCGTTCGTTTCGAGGCCATCTCGCGAGCCAAATCCTCGATGCGCCGAGGATCGAGACCGGACCGTTCCCCGGCCCAGTCGGCGTCCTTCACAACGCCGTCGATCTCGCCGAACAGATATGAGCGTACCCGGTCGAATCCGACGGTATAGCGGTTCAGGAACCCGACGTCGTGCAAACCTTCCCGGATCAAAGTATGGGAAAGCCCCATCATGACGGCGGTGTCCGAGCCGGGTCTAGGCGGCAGCCATTCGGCGTCGAGCGAGGACAGGGCGTCTGTGCGAAGGGGGCTGAAGTTAACGAATCTGACGCCTTTTTCGGTGCAGCTCGCTAACAGATCCCGGAGCCGATGCCGCGCGACCCCGCCGTCGGAAACTTGAGTATTGCGGAGCGGCACGCCACCGAACATCAACACTAGCTGCGAGTGTTCAGCAACAACGCTCCATCTCGTCGCCTCCGCGACGTGGTCGCGGTAGCTTCCTCCGACGACGTGAGGCATCAATCCGAGCGCGGCGTTGAAACTGTAGTTCCCCTCGGAGCGCACGAAGCCTCCGAACTTGTTGAGGAAATGCTTGAGCTGGCTTTGCGCGTGGTGGAAGCGTCCGGCGCTCGCCCAGCCGTAGCTTCCCGCGAAGATGGCTTCGTTACCGCCGGCAGCGACGACGCGCTTGTGCTCGGCGGCGAGAAGCGAAAGCGCCTCGTCCCAATCGACTTCGACGAACGGCTCCCGTCCCCGCTCTCCCTTTCGCGCCTCCGGCCCGAACCTAAGCCAGCCCTCTCGTATCGCGGGGCGGAGTACCCTCGCCCGCCCGTTCAGGCTCGATGCAATGTTCGAGTTGATCGCGGACGGACTCGCATCCGACGGGTGGCCAACGACCTCCATCAGCCGCCCGTTCTCCACGGTGGCCATGCCCGCGCCCCAATGACTGGCCGTTGGCAGCGATCGCCTGTTCTGCATGGCGTGTCCGTTCTAATATATGGAACAGTATTTCGTATATTGACACACCAAAAAGCGACTGTCACGTTTGCCGGCAAGGGGGCAACCATGACGACGCCATCGGATTTCTCTCAAAGGGACGCTCTGGTGCACGGAGGCAGGGAGCTCGTCGGCAGTGGCCGGCCCGTGAACCCACCGATCGAAATCGCGTCGACGATCCTGTTCGATACGCTCGCCGATTTCGAGGCCGCGCGGGACGCCCGCTATGAGAGCGGAAACGTCTATTACGGCAGATACGGGACCTCGGCCACGTTCCATCTCGAGCGCATTATGAGCGACCTGGAAGGCGCCTACGGATGCACGATCGTTTCCTCCGGCGTCGCCGCGATTACAATGGCTTTGATGGGGTCTGCGAAGGCGGGCGACCACGTCCTGGTCGCCGACCACGTGTACGGCAACACGCGGGCATTCTGCGATCAGGTGCTGGCGCGGATCGGCGTTGAGATCGAGTACTACGATCCAATGATCGGGGCTGGGATAAGGGACCTTTTCAGGCCCAATACGGCCGCGATCATGTTCGAGTCTCCCGGCTCCGGCACGTTCGAATTCCCCGACATCCCGGCGATCGCTGGAGCGGCGCGAGCTAAGGGCATCGTTACGATCCTCGACGGGACTTGGGCGACGCCGATCTTTTGCCGCCCGCTCTCGTTGGGTGTCGACGTGGTGGTCCATTCGGGCTCCAAATACATCGGTGGACACTCCGACGGGATGATCGGCTTCATCATCTGCAACGAAAGGACCTTCCTGAACACCCGTAAGGCCGCGATGGCCTTCGGCGAGAAACCCGGCGCGCAGGAAGTCCAACTGGCGCTGCGTGGCCTTCGAACCCTCGAAATGCGCATGCGGCGCGTGGATGCCTCCGGTCGCATCGTCGCCAGCTGGCTTCGCGAACAGCCTCAGGTCGCCAAGGTGCTCCATCCCATCTTCGAGGAATGCCCGGGCGCCGAGTTCTGGCGGCGGGACTTCGACGGCGCTGCCGGCCTCTTCGGGATCGTCTTCAAGCCGACAGAGGAAGACACGGTCCGGAAATTCGTCGACGCGCTGGAAATGTTCGGCATAGGCGTCAGTTGGGGCGGCTTCGAGAGCCTCGTCCTGCCCGTGAAGCCGGCCCGCACGGCAACCGAATGGTCGGAGGCGGGACCGTTGGTTCGTTTCAACGTGGGCTTCGAGGAGACTTCGACTCTGATAGGGGATCTCGCGAAGGCGCTTCCTCTACTCGACGCTGGGGGGAACTGAGGGTGCGCAATGCGATAGACCACGTTTCCGTAGGAGCAGCGAGTCTTGCGCAAGGTGCAGGGCACCTGGCGCAAACCCTGGGGGTGAACGTGCCTGCGGGCAGCAAGCACCCGATGATGGCCACCCACAACCACGTGACCCGCGTCGGCGACGGAATCTTCCTGGAGCTCATAGCGGTCGACCCGGATGCGACGCCTACCCGTCCTAGGTGGTTCGGGCTAGACGATCATCGCATCGGCGCTCTCCTGTCCGAACGGCCGCGTCCTCTCTGCTGGGTGGTGAGAACGGCGTCGCTAGACGCGACCGTCGCAGCCAGCCCGATCGATCTCGGCGAAATCGTGACGTTCCGAAGGGGTGACCGGTCTTGGCGGATCACGGTCCCGGCCGACGGGAGCTTGCCGGGCGGCGGCCTAGTGCCTGCGTTCATCGAGTGGTCGCCCGGCCCTCATCCCAGTGCGACACATACGGATCTCGGCGTGAGGCTCGCCCGCGTCGTGGTCTCGACGCCGGACCCCGGGCGGATGCGCGAATGGGCAATCGCTCTCGGAACCGAAGAATTAGCGTCGATCGTCGAAGGTCCGACGGGCCTTGGCTTCGAATTCGCGACGCCGACAGGGACGGTTTTTCTGGAATGACGAAGGGACGAACTCGCCTCGTCGGTGCCGACGCGGGTTCCCTTCCGAACCATCGACGATCGCACACCACGCTTGTCACGCCCAGTGCGGGCGACGTGTTCGCTTATCCAAAACGGAGATTGACGATGGCAGACCTCGGCGCCCCGACCCTACCGTTCTCCCGCGAGGAACACCTGGAGCGGCAGGCGCGGCTGCGAGGGACGCTTAAGGAGCGTGGCTTCGACGCCATGTTGGTCTTCGCCCAAGAAAGCCATTATTGGCTGACCGGCTACGATACCGGGGGCTCGGTATTCTTCCAATGCTCCGTCGTCACCGCCGATGAACGCCCGATCGTTCTGCTTACGCGTCGCCCCGACCTAGTTCAGGCCCGACGCACCAGCACGATGGAAGACATCCGCATCTGGTGGGACGCCGAAGACGCCAACCCCGCAGCCGATCTTAAAGGCATTCTGGAAGAACTTCGCCTCAAGGGCTCCCGCATCGCGGTCGAACTCAATACCCACGGTCTCACGGGATGGAACCTGTGGCGTCTCCAGAAGACGCTCGAAGGCTTTTGTACATTGGACGACGACCAGCACCTCATCCGCAAGATGCGCCTCGTCAAGTCGCCGACCGAGATCGCCTATATGCGGCAGGCAGCGACGCTGCTCGACAAGTCGCTGGAGGTGGTGATCGACACCGCCAAGCCCGGGGTCATGGATTCGTCGCTGACGGCCGCCTACCTCAAGGTCGTCTTGGAAGGCGGTGGCGACATGCCTCCCAACGCACCGCTGTTCAATTCCGGTCCGCGCGCGGTATACGGCAGGGGCGTATCGACCCCTCGCCGGCTCGAGCCCGTCGACCAAGTCATCGTCGAGTACCCGGTCGCCTTCCGTCGATACAACTGCAAGACCATGTGGACCATCCTCATGGGGCGCGCAAACGATCGCCAGCGCCACATGTACGACACCGTGCGCGGCACCATGGAGCGCATGACCGAGATCGCTCGCCCGGGCACCACGCTCGGAGAGATATTCGACGTCAATGCGGACGGCCTAGATCGAGGGGGCTTCGCCTCGCACCGCTTCGGCTCCACCGGATATTCGGTTGGCTGCACCTGGGCACCCACCAGCATGGATGCTCCCCCGATGATCTACTCGGGCAATCCGACCGTCTGCGAGCCTGGGATGACGCTCTTCTACCACGTCTTCATCACCGACGCCGACAGCGGCTACGCCATGGCGGTCGGGCACACGCTTCTCGTCACGGAAGGCGCGCCCGATGTCCTGACAGCGTTGCCGGCCGAACTCACCGAAATCATCTGAGAGGCGTTCATGACGAAGTTCTCGATCACGCGACGGGACGCCATCGCCGGTCTCGCCGCAACAGCCGCCGTCCCCGGTAGCGCCGCCGCCCAGGCGGGTCCGAAACGGGGCGGTACCCTGAGGATCAGCCACAACACGCGCATCGCGTCGCTCAACGTCCTGCAGATCGCGAACGGTGGCGAGTATGTGGCGGTCGACATGCTCTACTCCGGCCTGACCAGGATGGGCACCGACATGCGCCCGAAACCGGATCTGGCATTGGAGTGGAGCGGCGACGCGGAAGCCAAGAACTTCATCTTCAAGCTCAGGCCGGGCGTCACCTTTCACGACGGGAAACCTTTCAAGGCAGAGGACGTCGTCGCGACGATCAAGACGATCCAGGATCCCAAGAGCGCCTCCCCCGCCCGATCCGTCCTCAATATGATCGCAGACGTCGTCGCGCTGGACGACATGACCGTAAAATTCATCTTGTCGTCCTCCTACGCCGACCTCCCCATCTCGCTCGCCCACGCGAACGCCCGCATCGTCTCGGCCGAAGCGCTCAAGGGGCCATTGACCGCGTTGGACACCAAGCCGTTCGGGACGGGTCCTTTCAAGCTCGACACGTTCGACAGCTCTCGACTTCTCAGAGTGGTCCGCAACCCGAACTACTACGCGCCCGAGAAGCCGTACCTCGACGCCGTGGAACTGCGGCTTTATCCTGACCTCGCGGCCGAGACCCAGAACTTCCTTTCGCGTGCGAACGACGTGATGGCGGAAGTCCAGCAGGCCGACTACAAGCGCATCGCCTCGACGCCGGGCGTCGTAGGCGTCCGCACCGCTTCAGGCCGCTTCATCAACCTCGTCATGAGAAGGGACCAAAAGCCGTTCGACGACGTCCGTGTCCGTCGCGCACTATCGATGGCGATCGACCGACCCACGTTGGTCGATATGATCCTCGAAGGTTACGGCCGTCCAGCGAGCGACAACGTGATCTCGGGCGACTATCGCTATCTCGCAGAAACGCCGATGCCGAAATATGACACGGCGGCTGCGAGAAGGTTGCTCGCCGAGGCGGGCTATCCGAACGGGATCAAGCTACCGTTGTATTCGTCCAACCGCCCCGCGATCCGATCGCAGGTCGGCATCGCCGTCAAGGAAATGGCGAAGCCGGCCGGGTTCGACATCGACGTCCAGACGATGCCCCACGACACCTATGTGGCAAACGTGTGGATGAAGGCCAATTTCTACGTCGGCTACTGGGGCATGCAGTCGACGGAAGACCAGGTCTTCACGCTGCTATTCACCAGCGACGCAGCCTTCGGAGACACGGCCTGGAACAACAAAGAGTTCGACGCTCTAATCTCGAAAGCCCGAGCCGTGCTCGACGACGGCGAGAGACGCAAGCTCTACTCCGAGGCGCAGAACTTGATGGTTCGCGACGTCCCAAGCGTCGTGCCCTTCTTCCAGGACGCTCTAACGGCGCACCAGTCCTACGTTAAGAACTGGGTGAGCCATCCGCTGTCCCGGTACTTCTTCATCGAAAACGTCTGGCTCGACGGGGGGCATTGATGGGCGCGGGATATCTCCTTCGACGCCTCGCCTCAATCGTCGTCATCCTACTGGTCGTATCGCTCACCGTCTTCTCGATCACGCAGATCCTTCCCGGAAACGCGGCGGTCATGATCCTCGGTGAGTACGCGACGCCGGAGCAATTGAAGGCGCTGGAGCTTCAACTCGGCCTCGACCGTCCCTGGTACGCCCAGTATGGGCACTGGCTTTGGGGCATCCTCCAAGGCGACTGGGGGACATCCATGAGGCTCTCCCAACCGGTCGCCGGCCTGATTGCGGAAGCTCTTTGGCGCTCGCTGATCTTGGCAATCGTCGCCTTGACGACGGTGACGCTGGTCGCCATTCCGCTCGGCATCCTCGCGGCGCTGAAAAGGGGCACGGTGGTGGACCTCCTCGTCGGGATGTTTGCCTACGTCGGCACTGCGCTTCCCGAATTTGTGACGGCCACGCTACTGCTCGTCCTTCTCGCGGGTCCCGACGTCGGGTTCCTGCCAGCCGGCGGCTTCGTGCCGCTGTCAGACGGTTTTTGGGCGTCGGCGTCCCACGTCGTGCTTCCGGCGGCGACCCTCAGCTTGATCCTTACGGCGCACATCGCGCGCCAGGTTCGCAGCGAGATGTCGGACGTGTTGGCCAGCGACTACGTGCGCGCGGCGAGACTGAAGGGATTGCCGGAACGGACGGTCGTTTTTCGCCATGCCCTCCGGAACGCCATGGCGCCGGCGGTGGCGGTCCTATCGCTCGACATCGGGTACCTTCTTGGGGGCATCCTCGTCGTCGAGGAGGTGTTCGCGTGGCCCGGGCTGGGACGGCTCGTAATCTTCGCCTTGCAGAATCGTGACCTTCCCGTGATCCAGGCGGCCACGCTCGTCCTCGCCTTCGCTTACGCGCTCTCCAACCTCTTCTCCGACATCGTCATCGCCAAGCTGGACCCGCGGGTGAGATATGCGTGAGCTCCTGAAGCACCCAACGGGAGCCGTGGGGGTCACCCTGCTGTCGCTTGTAGCCTTCGCGACCGTCTTCGGCCCGTTTCTCGCGCCTTACGATCCTCAACAGTTCCATCCGTTAGCGCGACTGCAAGGACCATCCTTGGCGCACTGGTTGGGAACCGACCAATTCGGTCGCGACCTCCTGTCGCGCATACTGGTCGGCGCTCGCTCGACGATCCTGTTCGGGCTTTTCGCGACGATAGCGGGCGTCTTCGCCGGTGGGGCCATAGGACTCGTCGCCGGCGGGATCGGCGGCGTCGTCGACAATCTGATCATGCGCCTTCTCGACGGCTTGCTCGCCGTGCCCGATCTGCTCTTCACGCTGCTTATCGTGACGGTGCTGGGCGGCGGCTCGGGACACGCGATGTTCGCGGTGGCGATCGCGTTCGTCCCCGGTCTGGCACGCATTTCGCGCAGCGCCGTGCTGTCGGTGAGGACCCGGGATTTCGTCACCGCGGCCTACGCACGCGGCGAATCCCGAGGGTTCGTCATCGTGCGGGAGATCGCGCCGAACACGATCGCGCCGGTGATCGTCGAGGCGTCGATCCGGGTCTCCTTCGCCATCATGTTGGGCGCGACGCTCGGCTTCCTCGGCCTCGGTGCGCAGCCGCCTTCGACGGAGTGGGGGCTCATGATCGCCGAAGCGCGTCAGTACATGTTCCGCAACCCGATCTGCGTTGCGGCGCCGGGTCTCGCCATCGCCCTGTCTGCACTCGGCTTCAACCTCTTCGGCGACGCCCTGCGCGACTTGACCGATCCACGTGGAAGGCGGTGAATCCGTGACGAAACACGAACCTTCCCTCGGTTCCGAGATCACAGCCCACCACGCCCTGGAAACCCGCGGATACTCGCTCACCTACGAAACGCCGACCGGATCGGTGCAGGCGCTGAAGTCGATCGACCTTGTCGTTCCGATGGGCCAGACCCTGGGACTGGTCGGCGAATCTGGGTCAGGGAAGACTTCCCTAGCATGGGCGCTGATGCGTTACCTGCCTAGCAACGCCCGCGAGCTTGGGGGAGAACTTCTACTGGCGGGCGATGACCTTCGATCGAAATCCAAGCGTCAGATCCTCGATATTCGTGGGCGACGACTCGGCATGGTGTTTCAAGATCCGAGCACGTCGCTGAACCCGACGTTAACGCTTGGGCGGCAGCTTGCCGAAACTCTCGTGCGGCATCGCCGCCTATCAAACGCCGCCGCATGGAAGGCGGGCGAGGACATCCTCGCCCGGACCGGGATTATTCGCCCGGCGGCCATGATGCATCGCTACCCTCACGAGGCGTCGGGCGGCGAGAAGCAACGCGTGGTCATCGCCACTGCCTTTGCCTGCGAACCGGAATGCATCCTCTTCGACGAACCGACGACGGCGCTCGACGTGATCACGTCCCGCCAGATCCTGGACATATTCCTGAAGCTCCAGGAAGAGACGGGCGTCGCCGCCCTATATATCTCCCACGACCTGTCCCTCGTCTCGCGCATCGCCCAGAAGGTTGCGGTAATCCACAAGGGAACGATCGTGGAGAGCGGCGATACGCGGGAGATCTTCCAATCGCCTCAGCACGAATACACCCGATCCCTCATCGCGGCCACACCGCGGCCGGAGATTCGACTCTCTGGGCCCGCCCCCAACCATGACGCTCCCATCGTCCTGAAGACGCACGACTTGAGGGTCCGATACGGAAGCCGTTCGCTCCTGCAGGTATGGCTCGGTCGAGGCGAACCTCCCGTGGAAGGAGCGCGCAACGTCGAACTCACGCTACGGGACGGGGAGATCCTTGGGATCGTCGGTGAGTCTGGATCGGGGAAGTCGACCATTGCCCGAGCGATCGCCGGCATAGCCGATTTCAGCGGAGAGATCGTCTTCGACGGACGGAAGGTCCGTGAACGTCGAGAGATCGATCGAGACTATCGGCGGGCATCGCAGATCATCTTCCAGAACCCAGATTCTTCGCTGAATCCGCGCCAACGCGTCGGCGACATCATCGCGCGCCCGCTTCGCCTGTACGGATTGGAAAAAGGGCGGGCAGTCCAAGAGCGCGTGGTCGAATTGCTGACGCAAGTCAGGTTGTCGCCCGAGTACGCGCAACGGTTCCCGCACCAATTGTCCGGTGGGGAAAAGCAGCGCGTCGCCATCGCCCGAGCGTTCGCAGCGAAGCCCAAGCTCGTGATTTGCGACGAGATTACCTCCTCGCTCGACGTTTCGGTACAGGCCGCGGTGTCACGTCTGCTGGTTTCCCTTCAAGCGGAAACGAAGGCCTCGTGCCTGTTTATCACCCACGACCTGAATCTGGTGCGGCAGATCGCTCACCGGATCGCAGTGGTCTACCGGGGCGACGTTGTCGACGTATTTCGCACCGAGGACTTCGACGCCCCCCAACGTCACGATTACACCCGCTCTCTCCTGAGCGCGGTCGGCTGCGTGCCGTGAAGCACGCCAGCCGCGAAGGTCGCCGCGACGATCCACGTCATCTCTGCGCCGAGGTTCGCTCATGCCGCTTTTCCCCAACGAAGAGTACGACCAACGTATCCGAGCCGTCCGCAAGGAGCTGGGGCGGCGCGGCCTGGATGCGCTGCTGATTTTCGCCCAGGAGAGCCACTATTACCTGACCGGCTTTGAGAGCGGGGGATACAAGCACTTCCAATGCGCCGTCTTGACCACCGACGAGACACCGATCGTCTTGCTGACGCGTCGACCCGACCTGCTCCAGGCACGCCGAACCTCGACGATGACGGACGTCCGCATTTGGTATGACGGAGAGGGCGTCAATCCAGCCGAAGAGCTTAAGGCGATACTGGCGGAGAAAGGATTGGCCGGAGCGAAAGTGGGAGTTGAGCTTGCTACCGCCGGCATGACGGGAGCGAACTGGGAGCTTCTTCGGACGACCCTGGGGGGATGGGCCGAGTTGACCGACGCGTCGTCCGTCGTTCAGGCGCTGCGCTGCGTGAAATCGGAAGCCGAGATCGCGCTCGTGCGGAAGGCCGCGTCGCTCGCCGACGACGCCGTGGTCGCGATGTACGCGAGCGCTCGCCCGGGGATTGAGGAAGCGGACGTGGTAGCAGCCATCGACGCGGCCGTTCGAGTGGGCGGCGGCGATTTCGGGAGCGGTCCCCGCATCCTGGGATCAGGCCCGAAGGCCCTGTTGGTCCGCGGTACCAGCGGAAGCCGCAAGCTGAACGAGGGCGAGCAGATCACCATGGAATGGGCCGGGGTCTATCGTCGCTACCATACCGGGATATTCCGGACCGCCGCGCTCGGTCGCGCCAAGCCGGAGCACAAGGCCTTGTTCGAGGTCGTGCGGGAGGCCCTAGACGCCATGACGGCCGCCGCGCGCCCCGGCGTAGCGGTCGGAGAGATCGATCGGGAACATCGGCGCGTGTTCGACGCCGCCGGATACAGACAGCAGCGGCAAGGCACCGCCGGGTACTCGTTGGGCGCCACCTTCGCACCGAGAGGCCTCATGGACTATCCGCCGCTGCTCTACGCGGACAATCCCACTCTTGCCGAGTCCGGCATGGTGTTTTTCCTCCATGCGGTGCTCTCGGACGATCGTACGGAATCCGTGATGACCCTCGGGCATACGATCCTGGTCACATCGGACGGCTGCGAGGTCCTCAGCAAACTGGACTGGGACTACCGCGAGCTTGCCTGAAGGCTGCTCACGCGAACGCACGGGCCTCGTTGACAACCCAAGACCTCGACGCGTACGTTACGAATAATGGAAAGCCGTTCTGAATAATGGAACGGCAAAGTTAGGGAGCCGAAATGCCGTCGCGCGGAATGTTTCTCGAAGGTGTCCGGGTGATCGAATTCTGCCAGGTAGCCGCTGGGCCGTTCTGCGGCATGCTCCTCGCCGACTTCGGCGCCGACGTCGTCAAGATCGAAAACCCGTCGACGGGCGACGGACTGCGCCAGTGGCCGCCGCTCACCGACGGCTTCAGCGAAAACTTCGCTTCGCTCAATCGCAACAAACGATCTGTGGCCCTGGATCTCAAGGATCCGGCGCAGCGACAAGCTGCTTTCGACCTGTGCGCACGGGCCCAGGTGGTCATCGAGAACAATCGTCCGGGGGTGATGGCCCGGCTCGGTCTGGACTATGAGGCGATCCGAGAAGCCAACCCCAAAATCGTCTATTGTTCAATATCCGGATTCGGACAGTTCGGCCCCCGAGCCCAGCAAGGGGCCTTCGACGTTACCGTCCAAGCGATCGCGGGCGTTATGAGCGTCACCGGCGAACCCGATGGGGCTCCAGTCAAGTGCGGCGTCCCCATCAGCGATTTTTCCACCGGCCTATACGGTGCGTTCGCAGTCGCGAGCGCGCTCCGCTCGGTCGAGGAGACAGGCCAAGGCGCCCACGTCGACATCTCGCTGCTGGGAGCAACGCTGGGCGTCGCCGCTCTTCAGACCTCGGAGTACTTCGGCACCGGCAAGACGCCGAAGAAGTTGGGCGCCGCCCACCCTCGCAATGCACCGTACGAAGCTTTCCGCGCTTTGGACGGCTGGTTCGTGATGGCGGCGGGCAACAACAAGCTCTGGGAGTCGGTCTGCCAAAGCATCGGCATGCCAGAACTGTACGAGGACCCGCGCTTCGTCACCAATGGGAAGCGCGCCGCGGCTCAGAAGGAGCTTCGTGCGGTGCTGGAGGAAAGATTTGTCACGCAGCCCGCCTCGCATTGGATCGAGACCTTCCTCTCGGTCGGTGTACCGTGTGGCCCCATCAATGGGTACGACGAGGTACTCGACGAGCCCCAGGTCAAGGCGATGGGCTGGGTCAAGGAGCTCGAACTTCCGTCCGGCAAGAAGACCCGCACGTTCGGATCGCCGTTCGTCGTGGACGGGCGGTCCCTGGAGATCCGACGTCCCGCACCCGAGCTTGGCCAGCACAATTCCGAGATCCTCTCCGAACTGCGGCAGGGCGAGATGGCAACAGGAGGCCACTGATGGCTAGCATGGCGTTGCTGAAGGACTTCATAGGAGAGATGACGACCCTGGCCGACCTCGGTCTAGGTGAGCCCGAGTTGCTCGGTAGGGCGCAGCCGCTGATGAGTCGATTGCTGTCGCAGGACGGGTGGCTGCCAGATGCATTCGCCCAGCCGGACGAGAACAATTATCGGCAATACCTGCTTCATTGCGATCCGTTGGAGCGCTTCTCACTGGTGAGTTTCGTCTGGGGTCCCGGGCAGAAAACCCCCATTCACGACCACACCGTGTGGGGCATCCTCGGAGTACTACGGGGGGCCGAGGTCTCTCAACGGTACATCGCCGAAGCGGGTGCCATGCATGAGCAAGGTGGCACCGAGGTCCTAGAGGCCGGCGCAATCGATTTGGTGTCGCCCTCCCTTGGAGACATCCACAAGGTTTGGAACGGCAGTCTCTCCAAACCCGCCGTGAGCATCCACCTCTACGGCGGCAATATCGGAACCATCAAGCGGCACGCATTCGATGCCGCTGGCGCGTCTAAGACCTTCCAGAGCGGCTACTCGTCGAGTGTCGTACCGAACGTCTGGTCGACCTGACGGCCCTGATTTTCGCCAACAAGGCGACGCCGGCGCCCACGACGGGAGACATGAGCGACGCATGGCCGCAAGGCTTCCGAGGAGAACCAAGTTCGGAAATCGCGGACGTCGAAGCCGCGAACGGAATCGATCCAGAAAACAAGGGGAACACGTGATGATGAAATTCGCCGTTACGTTCTTGGCCGCCACGGCTGCGTCGCTCGTTGCCCTCGGAGGCGCGGCAGCGGCGCCAGCCGAACCGGCCCCGACCGTCAAGACCATCCTGCAGCGAGGGAAGTTGCTTTGCCCAGGCCATAACGGAAGCTACCGCGGGTTCGCGGAAATCGACGACAAGGGCGCTTGGAAGGGGATCGACATCGACCTTTGCCGGGCAACCGCAGCAGCTATTCTCGGCGACGTAAAAAAGCTGGAAATTTTGCCCCTCAGTTGGGCTCAGCGCTTTCCGGCGCTCCAATCAGGCGAGATCGATCTTTCGGTGAAGCTGACCGAATGGACGATGTCGCGGGACACCGAGCTCAACCTCCAATTTACCTTGCCCTATTTCCTGGGCGGTACCCAGTTCATCATCCATAAGAACCTCGGCATTACCTCGGCGGCCAATCTTGAAGGCGCGACCATCTGCGGCGAGGCTGGAACCTCGACGATCCGCCACGCTTCCAACTGGCTGACTGGCCGAAAGATCAAGTACAACTTGGTTCAGTTCGAGAAGCAGGAAGAGGCGCAGGCCGCATACAACTCGGGGCGCTGCGACGCCTTCATCGGGTTCGGAGCGAATCTCGCGGTGTTCCGGCTCGACGCCAAAGGCGGGCCCGCAGAAAACGTGCTTCTGCCGGAACTCATCAACTTGTCGCCCCAGAGCGTCGGCCTGCGTCAGGGCGACGATCGTTTCGTCGACACGATCAATTGGATTCTGAACGTTCTCCTTGCCGCGGAACAAGAAGGCATCACCGCGGCGAACGTCGACGAGATGCGGTCCAATCCGAAGAGTCCCGTCGCCGCAAAGATCCTAGGTGTCGATCCCGGTTTGGGGGACCGGCTCGGGCTTCCCAACGACTGGGGTTACAAGATGATCAAGGCCGTGGGCAATTACGGCGAGATCTTCGAGCGCAATCTCGGCTCAGGTTCTCCCTATAAGCTGGATCGCGGCTACAACAATCTCTGGAACAAGGGCGGCCTGCTCTACCCGATGACCTTGGACTGAACGACCGCGCTTGCCACGAACCGGAGGGGATGCCGCCCGCACCGCGCGGCGCATCCTCGCCTTCCCGCGCCGGGGCGACAAGCGCCGGTACGGCCTCCTCGCCGGAAAAAATCCCATGCTCGCCCCCGTCAAGCCCAGTTCGCCGCGAGAGATCGCGTTGCAGGTCGCGTTCTTCGGATTGCTGGTCGCCATCGCTGCAACGTTCGTGATCAATCTGCATGCGAATATGGCAGCCCAGCACGTCACGTCCGGCTTCTCGTTCCTGGAGCGAGCGACGGGATGGGACATCGGCTTCTCGATCCTGCCGCTCTCCATTCGCGACCCATATTGGAAGACCTTGCTTGCAGGTCTTCTCAACACCGTCGCGGTGGGAGTTGTCGGCTTGGTTTTCGCGACCATGCTCGGATTGACCATCGCCGCTATGCGGGTCTTCGGAAACCCCGTGTTTGCGACGGCGGCCAAAGCATACGTGGAAGTCATCCGCAACATTCCACCGCTGCTCCAATTGCTCGCCTGGTACGCGATGTTCACGTCGCTTCCGCCCGTGCGTGCGGCCTATCAACCGATCCCTTCCATCTATCTATCGACGCGAGGCATCTTCCTGCCCGGACTGAATGTCCATTGGACTTGCGGTGTCGTCCTCGTCGTGTGCGCCGCAGCGGCGTTCGCCTATCTCGTCTGGTGGACTTTTTCCCTGCGGCTGGCCTTCGTTTCTCGGAAGAGCAGAATACTGCATGCGGCGATCGTCCTGAGCGGATGCGCAGCGATCGCCTGCACGGGCGTGGCCCTCGGCGTTCAGCCCGGACCGCTTGTCGACCGCCCGGTCCTGGCCGGCCTCAACATGCGCGGCGGCCAGCACGTCCCGCCGGAGCTTGCTGCGATACTGTTCGCGACCGTTTGCTACGGAGCCGCCTACGCCGCCGAGATCATCCGCAGCGGTTTCGTGGGCATCGAGCCCGGCAAGGTCGAGGCCGGAAAGGCGTTGGGATTGGGCCCCTGGACGATCTTCGCGCGAATTCAGATCCCATTGGTCGCGGCGGCCGTCATGCCAATGATGACCAACCTTTACGTCTGGCTGATGAAGGCGACGACGCTCGGCATAGCCATCGGCTTCGCCGATCTCTTCATGGTTTCGGTATCTGCGATCAATCAGTCGGGCCAAACGATGGAGATCCTCTTGATCGTAGCGATCGCTTTCTGGTGCCTGAACGCGACGATCGTCCTGTTGATGTCCCGTCTCGCCACGCACTTGAACCGCTGGAGCTGACGGATGCAAAGCCTCCTACCAGTCCACCCGCACTCCGCTCGTCCTCCTCTTGGATCGGTTTTCGCATACGTACGGTCGCACCCGCTCGGCTCGGCGTTGACCGTCGCCTTTGTCGCCGCCGTCGCGCTCCTCGCCGTGCGTTTTCTAGGGTGGGCCCTGGTGCACGCGACGTGGGATCCAGAGCGTCCCGAGCTGTGCGGGCCCGATCGGGCCGGCGCCTGCTGGGCCGTCATCGTCGCGCGGTGGCGCCTCATTATGTTCGGACTTTATCCATACGAGGAACAGTGGCGGTCGGCCCTCTCGTCGATCGTAGTGCTGGGTACGGTGGCGCTGTCGTGCGTACCGAGGTTTTGGCGCGTAAAGCCGTTGCTGGCCCTCTGGATCTGCAGCTTCGCCCTCTTCAACTGGCTCATGAGCGGGGGTGCGCTAGGCTTGTCTTCCGTCCCGACGCGAGCATGGGGTGGTCTTTCGCTGACCCTTTACGTCTTTGCTTTCGTCTGCATCGTGATGATGCCCACGGCGCTCGCGCTGGCTCTCCTGAAGCGAAGCCGCTTGCCCTTCGTCACCGTGCCCCTCACGACAATCATCGACTTCACGCGATCACTCCCGCTTCTTGTCGTGCTTTTCTTCGCCGCAGTCGTCCTGCCGTTCGGTCTGCCCGAATGGATGGTCGGCGACAAGCTGTACAGGGTGATCGTGGCTTTCGCGTTTTACAACGCGTGCTACCAGGCCGAGATCATTCGAGCGGGAATCGAAGCCCTTCCGGCCGGCCAGGAGCAGGCGGCAAAAGCCTTGGGATTCGGATACTTCGGCCTGCATCGCCACGTCATACTTCCTCAAGCGTTTCGGATTACGCTGCCGGCGACGATCAACCAGGTCGTCATAGTATTCCTGGAGACTGCGTTAATCGTCGTGATCGGCTTCTTCGACATCCTCGCTTCCGGCAACGCCGCGTTCGGCGTTGCCCAGTGGGGTACGACGAGTACGGAGGTTTACCTATTCGTCGGAGCAATATTCTTCGCTTGCTGCCTCAGTCTCAGTAAATACGGCGGATTCCTTGAACGGAGGCTTTCCACCTCGCGAGCGAGATGACGAGTGTCCCCTTCCTCGACGGGTTTCGTCGCCAGCGGACGCGCATTGACCCCATTCGTTCCAATATTTAGAACGCCGGTCAGATAAGAACGGTTAGGGAGCGCGCTCGCAATGGATAAGACCTTCGTCAAGGGATTGGCGGTGCTTGAGCTGTTGGCCCACGCAGAGAACGAGAAAGGCGTGAGCGAGATCGCCCGCGAGATGGGTCTGACCAAGAGCAACGTCCACCGCTTGCTCACGACGTTGCAGGGCTTGGGATACGTAACGCAGGTTCCCCGGAACAACGCCTACGAGTTGACGTCGAAGCTTTGGGAGCTGGGAGCGCGCGTCCATTCCCGTTTGGACGTCACGAAGGTAGCGCGTGGGCCAATGTCCGACCTGGAGAGCGCGACCGGGGAAACGGTGCATTTGTCGATCCTGGACGGCTGGGAGGTGGTTTACGTCGGGAAGCTCGACGGCACCCATCCCATCAAGGCCTACACGACCATCGGCGGTAGGGCACCCGCCTGGTGCGTCGCGACCGGAAAGGCGCTGCTCGCTCACTCCGCAACCTCGCGTGTTGATCAAATCGCCGCCCGCCTGGCCCGGTTCACCGAACGCACCATCGTCGATCGGGAAGCTCTGTTGGCTGAACTGGAGACAATTAGGCACGAGGGATACGCGGTGAACCAGGGCGAGTGGAGAGACGGCGTTTCCGGCATCGCGGCTCCGGTCTACTCGGCCGACGGCAGCGTGACCGCCGCTATCGGGATCTCGGGCCCGTCCGCTCGGTTCCGCCAGAAGGACCTCAAGGCACGCTGGCCGCTGGTGGTCGAAGCGGCGGCGGCGGTCTCCAAGGCAATGGGGTACCACGCCGAAATTCCACCTGCCCGGCCCGTAACTCACTCACGGTGACGCACATGAAGAACGACGCCCAGCTCAAGGCCGACGAGCCGCCGGTGGAATTGAATTTCCAAGGTAAGACGGCTTTCCTGACGCTCAATCGTCCTCGGGTCGGCAATGCCTTGAGTGCGGCGCTCGTCGAGGCGATCGGCGAAGCCCTGGACGCGGCCTTCGCGGCGAATGCGCGGTTGATCGTTTTCCGTGGTGCGGGTCGGCACCTTTGCACGGGTTTCGATCTCGCTGGGTTGGAAACGCAATCGGATGGAGACCTCCTGCTTCGCTTCGTCCGAATCGAGCAGTTGCTTCAGCGGATCGGCAACAGCCCAGTGACGACGGTCGCCGTGGCTTCCGGGAGGACCTACGGGGCAGGAGCCGACATCTTCGTGGCCTGCGATAGGAGAATTGCTCTGCCAGGGACTCAATTCGCGTTCCCCGGCTCCGGATTCGGGATCGTTCTCGGGACGGGCCGGCTGGCGCAACGGATCGGCTCGACCGCGGCGCGCCGTGTGCTTCTCGACGGAACACCTCTATCCGTCGAATCCGCGCTAGAGCTGGGTCTCGCGACGGAAATTTGTGAGGAACGCGCCCTACCCGACTTAATTTCGGGGATCGCTCGCTCTGCCGAGCGGTTATCGCTTCAGACGGTTCTCTCCCTGCATGAGGTCACCAATCGGCAAAAGGACGACTTGGATCTCTCCGCCTTGGTTAGGTCCGCTTCCGCACCGGGCTTACACCGCCGTATCGAAGCTTATGCCGCTTCCGTTCGCAAGGTGAACTGAGAACCGGTTCGGCAGGACGGCGGTACGTAATAGGATCGCGATATCGATAGACCGTTTGCCACCTCCGCCGATGGGCAATCGTATCGGCCCGCCTTCAGAGATCGAAGGAGAGCGTCGATTGCAATCGGCCATTGCACGATGTCGTTTGCTCACGAGGGGCAGGACCTCAACATGACACCGGGCATCGATTTTCCTAAACCGAGGCTAGAGGTTCTCCTGACGTTGCGTTGTTGAAACGAAATGGGTCGGCCATCCCAAGCTCACCGTCCTGAAAAGCGGGCCCGCTTTACCAAGTCGTTCGCCGAATGGGATGTCGGTGCGGTGGCCTCGGTCTCGGAGGAGGTCGTCGAGCGCCTGCTCATCGGCGCCGCCATCGCCAGGAGCCGAGCCAGGATCGTGGCCGTGATCGGCAGCCCGCGCCGCATCCGGGAGCATCCAGAAATCCACCGATCGTTCACAGCCCGACTGAACGCCCATCTCGTCTTTCGACGCTCGGAGCGGATCAAGCTGACATACGATATGTTCAGGCTCACGGATTTCGAGATCGCCAACTTGTTTCTGAACAGCCTGGGACATCGGCGCTCACACCGACGATTGCCCGATCCGTGCCGCAACGGCGAAGTGCGATCCGGCTTGAGCGAGGCGCGCACGGTATACGAGAGGCGCTCGTCGATGAGAGCGCTGCCAGTTGAGCCCCTTCGCACGGGAAAGCTTTCGGCGATGCGAGGCGTTCTGCGTCGCTTCAACGAGTTCGTCCCGGCACCGACCTGATCTTGCGCGGAGCCGCGGTCCAGATCGCGGTTGCGGAGAGTAAGCTCATCGCTATCCCCACCGCGAATGCGATGCCGTAGTCGCCCGTCACGTCGTGAAGCGCTCCAGTCACCCACGGTCCGGCCGCGCCCCCCATCATCGCCGAAAACATGATGGCGCCGAAGATCGCTCCGTAGTGGGCGCCCTGGAAGATTTCGAGTACGATGGCGCCCATCACGGAGGTCAGGCCGTAACCGAGCGCACCCTGAGCGAAGACCATCACGTAAACCAGCCATAGGCTCGGATACGCCGCGAGCGCGATCAGCGCGGCGTAACAGACAGCGAACCCCGAGCACGCGATCGCCCATACCGTTTCCCGGCCGACCCGGTCCGACAGATGGCCGAGAAATATCTGGCCCGGGATACCGAGTAGGCTCACCAAGCCGAGTGCCCACACTCCCACGGAGGGCGAGAAGCCGACGTCCATAAGGTACTTGGTTTGATGCACCTGGACCGCGTACCAGACATACAGCCCGCCCGCGTATCCGATCGCCACGCACCAGAAGCGTTTCGTCCTCAAGGCCCGCGTCAGCGTCCAGTCGGTGGCGGCCCACGCTTCGTCGACCACGCTGGAGCCTGCGCGTGCGTGGGAGATGTTTCCGTCCCCGCCGTCTGGATGCAGGCCCACCTCTTCAGGACGTTTGCGCAGGAGCAGGTTGATCGGAACCAGCAGGACGAGCGTGACGATTCCGAGCGTCGTGCAGGCCGCTTTCCAACCCACGGTTTCGATGGCGTGCTGGACCCAAGGCAAAAGCGTGACGGAACCGACCCCGACGCCGCTGAAAGCGATTCCGATGGCCAAACCTCGCCGCCTGGCGAACCAATTCGGCAGGAAGAGCGATTGCCCGTAATAGCCGATGCAGTTGCTGCCTACGCCTACCAGAAAGCCGATGGTGGCGTACAGCTGCCAAGGCTCGCGGGTCATGGGAGCCGCGAGCAGCCCGAGGCCCATCAGTATCACGCCGATCTCGATCACGAGACGAGGCCCCTTCCGATCCATCAACCTGCCTACTAGCGGGCTAACGAAGGCGGAAACGAAGAAGCCGAAAGAGAAGGCTCCGGCCGTTACTCCACGGTCCCAGCCGAACTCCGACAGGATCGGTGGGAAGAAGAGAGAGAAAGCCGTCCGGACATTTACGCCGATCGCCATCGTCACGAATGTCACTGCGACCAGTACCCAACCGTAGAAGAAAGGCACTCGTAGCGGAGGCTTCGGTCGCATTGGAGATCGCTTGCCTTCGGAGGTTTCCGTCTCGACCGTCCGCGCCATGCCGTGCCCCTATGAACGTACTAGCTATCTCTCGATAGATAGATTTTTGCGGGACCGGTGACAACGACCGCGAGCGCGCCGCACGATAACTATGATCCGAGCCTGACGTCGAGATCTTCGATCGTGAGAAGCATAGTCCGCGCCCCTTGCGCCAACGCCTCCTTGTCCGCCCATTCCTCCGGTGCGTGACTTATACCCCCCCGACATGGGACGAACACCATTCCGGCCTTGGCGATCCGACTGAGGAAGGCCGCGTCGTGTCCGGCTCCGCTGGCCAAGTCAAAGGCCCGTAGTCCCGAAGCGCGGGCAGAGGCGGCGATAGCATCGCGAACGAGCGGATCGCATGCCACGGGCGCGTTGTCGGAGAGGACCGTAAATGAGCTTCGAGTGACGTTGAAAGACAACGCCGTTGTGTCACTCTCACGATCGAGAGCCTCGGTGAATCGCTCGATCGCCGCAGAATCTGTGGAACGAAGGTCTACGACCAGTCGGCAGCGCCCCGGAACGACGTTGGCCGCAGACGGGGAAGTCTCGAGTGTCCCAACTGTGGCGACGACGTAACCTTGCGAAAGCCGTCCCAACTCCTCCGCGAGACCTCGGATCCGACCGACGAGGAGCGCCGCAGGCACGAGAGCGTCCCTTCTCAACGAAAGCGGCGTAGTCCCGGCGTGGTCCGGCCGCCCCTCCAGGACGATCTCCAATCGACGGATGCCCACAATTCCGGTCACCACGCCGATGTCGGCGCCTTCTGCCTCCAGCACGCGCCCTTGCTCGATATGCAGTTCGAGAAATGCCGCAACGTCAGTCCTGAGGGCCGCGTCCAATGCTCGCGGATCGCCGCCGACGCGAACGAGGGCCGCGGCGAGCGCCTCGCCCGCCGGTGAGGTCCTAGAGAGCATGCTGTCATCAAGGCTGCCGGTCATGCCTCGGCTACCCACGCAGGAGACGCCGTATTCGCTAGGCTCCTCCGCGAGGAAGTCCACGACTTCGAATGCGTGCTCCAGCCGAAACCCTTTGTCGGCCATCGTTCGCGCGATCTCCAAGCCCGCGACGACGCCCGCGATCCCGTCGAACCGCCCTCCACCGGGAACGGTGTCGCTGTGCGATCCCACCATGATCGTGGGGGCTCCCTGGCGTCTGCCTTCCCGTCGGCCAATCAGGTTTCCGGCCGCGTCAATTCGGGTGACCAGTCCGGCTTCGCGGAAGCGGCCTTCCAGCCACCTCCTACCCTTTTGGAATTCCACGGAAAACGAGCGACGCGTATACGGCACCGCCGCATCGGTGATCTCCGCCAAGTCCATGACGTCGGACCACAGCCGATCTCCGTCGACGATGAGCGCGCCCTCAGTCATCGTCGCCTCAACCGACGCGTGCCGGTCGAACGAAGCGGCCATAGCCGGGTTTCGCGAGAACCTTACCATCCGCCGCGACGCATTCGCCCCGTAGATAGGTCTCCACCACGCGGAAAGGCAACTCGATCCCTTCGTACGGACTCCAAGTGACGTAGTTGTTCCCGCTCGCGCCGGCTTCGTAGCGATGAGGATCGCGTCGAACCAACACGACGTCCGCGTCGCGACCGACCTCCAATGCTCCCTTCGAATGCGTAAGCCGGAACAATGCGGCGGGGTTGGCAGCCAGCAGCCGCGCCGCGTGCGACAAAGGCAGATTCCGCTCGTGCAAACCCTTCAGAAGCAGTGCGTAGACGGCTTCAAGACCAGGTACGCCCGACGAGTTCTTCAACATCTCGCCATGGGTCTTACGATCTTCCGACCAGCTCACGTGGTCCGTCGAAACGACGGTGATCGCTCCGGCGGCCAAGTGCTTCCAAAGTTCCTCGACTTCCTGCCGCGATCGTATCGGGGGGTTGATCTTAGCTTTGCCTCCCAGCCTCCGAACGTCGTTTTCCTCGTCCAACGTGAGATAGTGAATTCCGGCTTCGATGGTAGCCCTGTGCCCCTGAGCGCGATAGGAAGCCGCCAGCTCGTAGCCGCGACCTATCGAGCAATGGACGATGTGCGCCTGGCAGCCCGCAGCGGCTCCGAGCTCGTACACCTCGGCCGTCGCCAGCGCTTCGGTAATGGCTGGTCGCGAGAGGCCGTGTGCCCTGTAGTCCTTCACGCCGCTCGCTTCGACCTGAGCCAGATAGGCATGCACCATCTCCTCGTTCTCATTATGCACTCCGGCCATCAGCCCTCGCCTCCCGATCGCCTGGAAAGCCGCGTAAAGCGTCTGAGGCGGGATCCTGGGGAAGCGCTTGGGATGCGTGCCAAAGGTCGAGAACTTGAACGCGGCGGCGCCGGCGTCCACGAGCTCGTCGATCCGCGAGGCGCCCTCCTCGGGATCGACTGTCGCGTACAGTGCGAAGTCCACCCTCGCTTGCTCTCCGGCCTCCATCACCTTGCGAGTGAAACGCTCTGCGTTGGAGATCAGGCAGTTCTCGTCGTAAGGCATGTCGACGATCGTGGTGACGCCCCCGGCCGCCGCGCTACGCGTCGACCAGACGAAATCTTCCTGCCCCAGTTGGCTCCTGCTGTGGACGTGCGAGTCGATGGCGCCCGGCAGTACGATGTGCGCTGCGCTGCCGTGCTTCTCCCCGGAAGGTGCCGGTCCATAGCCGACGGCCTGGACTTTGCCGTCGCCGACAAGGACGTAGCCGTAATCGATTACGCGATCGGGCATGACTATCGTGCCGATGAACACCGAATCCGGCATTGGGGATGTCTCGCGTTGTCCGACTGCGTCGGAGGGCTGGGATGCCTGGAGGTTAGGCCGGTGCCTTCGACGAGCCCAATCCTGAACGAGCGAAAAGCGCGATAGGAAAAAACAAACGAGCTCGACGGCGTCGCGACGCGGAAGGCGCGAATCCATCCCGTCACCATGCCCGAGTTCGACCGGTCGTCGAGGTCACGGCAACGCGGCTTGGGGCGACAACGACTGCCTCGGGTGGTGGGTTGTCCGCCGGTTCGCGGTTCGCTGAACTGCGGTCACCAATCGAGGTACCCCCGATTAGACGGCCCGGCACGATCGCACGCGTTGTACGAATGAGGCGCTGGATAGTGCATAGGAGGGCATGCCATGAAGGCGCCCTCCAGCGTCTTTCACTGCCAGCACTGCTTTGGCTCAGCGATCCTGAAGCCAGAAAAGGCGAGCGGCGATGCCCAGCTCGTCTGCATCGCGTGCGGCAAGGTGCTCGCGACCGTGGAGGAGCTCGAAGACCTGCTTAGAGCATCGCTCTACGGCGACCAGAAACCGTCCGACGACGACGCGTAGGCACTCATTCGTATGAATGACCATTCTACAACTCTGTCGAGTTACCCTACGGAGCCTTGAAATGAAGCAGGGCAATGCCGGTCGCTGCTAAAATCCCCCGGTGGCGGCCGGCAGACTTGCTTCGGTCGAGACGCGGAGACCGCGCATGCTGATTCAGGCTCTGCACATCGCCGCTGGTTTGTTCGGCGCCGCCATTTGCTTTGCGGTGCTCGCCATTTCGACCCGGTCCCGCCGGCGCTGGCCGCGCTAAGCCCCGTCTTCCCTCCGACGGGCGATGGGTTCAGAGCTTGCTGGACGTAGGCGATCGCGCGAAGATCTCCCACCTGATCGCGCCTAATCAACCCAGTGCGTTCCGGTGTTCTGCCGGCGGTGCGGTCAAGGCGCCGTCGGCAGTCTCCCGTAGCGGCCCGTACAAACCGGGTCGCAACGTCGGTTATCGACCCCAAGCAAACACCCAGCATCCAGTGATGGGTTCACCCGCCATTCATTCAAATGACCTAGGGTCATTGAAGATGGCGGGATTGCTCAAGCAGATCGATTTCAAATGCCGGAAAGGCGAGAGTCACTTTCTTACCGAGCAGCAGCAGCTCTGTTGATCACAGCGATCATAATACTTCAGACTGCTTGGATAACCGCCCTCGGTTATGCCGTTTGGGCGCTAATGCCGTAGTGACATGGGCGTGATTTCCCCCTCCCACTGCGATCTAGTCGTGCCAGCGGAGTTGCGGCGCCCGTTCGGCCATGTCCAGGAACACGGCGAGACCCGCGAGATGCAAATTCAGAAGCCAGAGCCACGTCATGCTCTCATCCTCCGGAAACGATGAACGCCTGACGGTACAATTGGTTTCTGAACGCGCAGTTGGCACGCCAGCTGACACAGCTGCGGCGAGTAGGAGCGCTAGGTCGGAGCGTCACTAACGACCCTTTGCTGACTCGTACATGTTCGTGTCCAAATGCCGTCTATGAATGTTCGAAAAGGCTGGAGACCACTGTCGGAAACCGAGTAGCTTTTTCTCGTTCGCAAGTTTTGGGAGGCTCGCAAGGGAACACGACCCTGGATGCTGGCGCCTCGGATGCAGAGATGAGCGCTTTCGGCTTGGCTCGATCCCCTAAGTGGCGCGAAACTTTACGCTCGAAACGGCAGGAGGAAACATGGCGATCGAGATCGAGGGAAAGATACGAAAGCTGGGATTGGCCTTGTCGGGGGGCGGCTTTCGAGCGGCCGCCTTCCATTTGGGAACGTTCACCGCGCTCGAGGAGCTCGGGCTGCTGAGGAAGGTGGACTTGCTGACTTGCGTCAGCGGGGGCAGCATCGCCGGAGGCTTCCTAGCTACGCATTGGGACAGTCCAACCGCTCTGGACGATCTGAGGAAATACCTGTCGACCAAATCGATCGCCGTCGCTTCGGTTTTAGAGGGCTTGCTGGACCCCTTCCACACGCGGCTCGAAAAGCTCGCCGATACCTACGATCGGGATCTTTTCGACAATAAGACGCTCTCGTCCTTGCGAAATGGCCCGCGCATCTACTTCAACGCGACCAATCTCGCGACGGGAAACATGTTCTTCTTTGTGGCGGGAAGAGCCGTCGCTGACGGCGCGGATGGCAGGGAGGAATTGGGCGAGCATGGAATGAGCACGGCTTCGGCCGAGAATTTTCGCATCAGTCGCGCGGTGGCTGCCTCTTCGGCCTTTCCTCCGGTCTTTCCGCCCCTCCGTTTGGACAAGAAGGACTACCCCAACGTCGGCGAGGAATACGTGACGCTCACGGACGGCGGCATCTACGACAACCTGGGCGTCAACCCGTTGCTCAGGCGAGAGCGCAACCCGCTGGACTACTGCATCGTCAGCGACGGCGGCAAACCGTTCGAGGTGACGTCCCAACCTACCGAATCCGGAACCGTCGTGCTCAAGGAATCGATCAACATACTCATGGAACAAGTCCGGGGCCTTCAGTTCGCCCGGCTCCAGTTCGCCCATCAGGCCGGGCATGGTCCCAAGCCACTTTGGTTCTCAATCAACAGCGTCGAGGGCGAAGAGAATACAGGCGACGCGGCCTTCGCGTCTTTGGTTTCCACGAATCTTCGGAAACTTGAGAAGATCGAAATGGACGTGCTGGTCCGGCACGGTCGTGCCCTGACATTGTCTCGCATCAGAAGGTACGCACCGGAGCTCCAATCGTCTTGAACGCCACCATTGCGGTTCGACGGCACTAAAGCCGTGTGCCGGCGCGCGCGATGGCGGGTCGAGAACGCATTTTTCATGCGATCGCGAGTATCCGACCAACGCGAGACGCAAGACGGCGAGTGCCATCAACGACGACGCCAGGGTGGCGGCGACACCCACCTCCGCGCTCAATCCGCGCGCCGCCATCGAGACGATCTCAGGAGCGGAGAGACATCTGCCATCGGACCGGCCACCGCCTCGGGGATCACGCCGTGCGATCGCGCCTCGGCGGTGCGAAAAAATCCACTATGGGCCAGCCCAATATGCGAGCGAGGTAGAGGGCGGCGGTCGAGGTAGGATGAGGGGGTTCTCGCCTGCCCTGGCGACTCGCCTCGCGAACCGGTCGAGGGCCGACGCGATCGCTCGTCTTGGTTTCGCTTTCCTAGTCCTCAATGACCGGGACAGGTGGGCAGAAGACCGTCAGAGGGGGAGGTTCGCCGACGAGGCGTTCGATTTCCACCAAGGCCGAGTTCGGGATGGGAGCCTGGGTCAGGCTCGAGCCGCCGCGGTCGGGCGTTAGGACGTTCGGATTGCCGTGCTTTTCCAAACTACCTATTTGGGTCGGGTTCATCGGGTCGTACCAAGCTCCCGTGGCGAGTACGACGATCCCCCGACGGAGCGTCGTGTCCACAACGGCACCCGCGAGACAGGCACCCCTTTCGTTGAAAACCCTTACGACGTCCCCGGATCTCACGCCGCGCTCTTTCGCGTCTGGAGCAGAGATGCGGATAGGCGCTCGCCCTGCAACCTTTTCGTCCAGGCTGACCGTGCCGTGATCGTACTGGCTGTGAAGCTTTGAAGCGGGCTGGCACGAAAGCAGATGGAGAGGATGCCGAGCGGCCTTCGGCGAGCCCAGCCATTCGAGCGGCTCGTACCATTTCGGGTGACCTATGCAATCCGCATATCCAAACGAGGCGATGGTTTCGGAATAGAGTTCGATACGTCCCGACGGCGTCCTCAACGGATTCTTCTCGGGATCAACCCGGAAATCCCGCAGGAGCGTGGAGGATCGGATCTTGCGATCCAGTTCGGCGCGGCCCGCGTGCCAGAATTCCTGGAACGGAGGCAGCGCGACGCCCGCCGATGCCGCTGCGGTGCGGGAACTCTCGTAGATCCGTTCGATCCATGGCATCGGGCCCATGCCCTCGTCGAAGGCTCGGTCGCACCCCATGCGGCGGGCCAGTTCCACGAAGATGTCGAAGTCCGTCCGCGCCTCGCCGACGGGCTCGATAACCCGCTTCATGGCCACCACGAGACTTTCCCGGGCAGCCACGGAGAAGTCGTCCCGCTCTAGGAAGGTGGCCGCCGGGAAGACGACGTCCGCGTGGCGGGCAAGCGGGTTCCAGAAGTGCTCGTGGACCACGATGGTTTCCGGACGCTGCCACGCATCGACGAACCGGTTGAGATCCTGGTGATGGTGGAACGGGTTGCCGCCCGCCCAATAGACGAGCCGGACGTCAGGATAGGTGACGCGCGTGCCATCGAAATCGATCGTCGCACCCGGCTTCAGCAACATGTCCGTTATCCGCGCGACGGGAATGGGGGGGCCCAACGGGTTCGTTCCCTGAGGAAAAGTGGCCCACTTGAAGCCGAGATCCGGCCTTCCGCCGCCGTTGCTCGCCCCGTAACCGAAGCCGAACCCCTGGCCGGGCAAACCGATCCCACCAAGCATTGCGGCAAGCGCGATCGCCATCCAATACGGCTGCTCGCCGTGATCACCTCTCTGAACCGCCCAATTCGTCATGATCATTGTGCGGGAGGAAGCCATGGCTTCGGCAAGGTCCCGAATTGCTTTCGCGTCCAGGCCGGCGATCGCCTGCGCCCATTCGGGCGTCTTGGGCGTACCGTCCGAGACCCCCGTCACGTAGTCGCGCAACGCCTCGTAGCCGACGCAGTGGGTTTCGAGGAAGTCTAGGTCGGCCAGCTTTCTCTCGATGAGCGTATGGGCGAGCGCCAGCATGACTGCGACGTCCGTGTTCGGACGAAGCCATAGTCGTTCGCAAGCAAACTCGACTGGGAAATCGTCGTCCACCGGAGATATCGAGACGAAGCGAACCCCGTTGCCGACCGCGTCCTGCAGCCGTCCTCTAACGTGATGTCGGCCCAGCCCACCCGCCTGGACCTGGGTGTTCCTGAGGGGAAGCCCTCCGAAAGCCACGATCAATTCCGTGTGTTCGACGATTGTGTCCCACGTCGAATGACCGCCGATCAGGCCGTCCGTGCCTCCTAAGACGCGCGGGAGAATTATTTCCCCCGCCGCCCAGGAATAAGTCTGGGTCGAGGCGGTATAGCCGCCGATCGTGTTCAGAAATCGATGTAGCTGGCTTTGGGCGTGATGGAACCGCCCTGCGCTCGCCCACCCATAGGAGCCTCCATAGATCGCGCGATTGCCGTGCGTCGACTGCACCCTTTCGAGTTCGCCGGCGACGAGGTCAAGGGCGCGGTCCCACGATACCTCGACATAGCCCTCGGCTCCGCGCTTGCCTCGGGCGCTCCCGGGGCCGTCGCGCAGCCACCCTTCTCTGACCGCCGGCCGGGCGATCCGCAAAGGTCCCTGCACCGTCCCGACGAGGGATCGCCCGATAGGCGAGGGATCGGGATCTCCTTCCCACGGCTCCATCCCGACCAACACTCCGTCACGAGAGGCTGTTCGATAGGTCCCCCAATGCGTCGCTGTCAGTGCGTGGACTGTTCTGTTGGTCATGCGAAACCCTTCAGTCGCGCGGCGCATGCATTCGAGGTCACGATTCTGGGCCGGTCCAGTGCTTTCGCTCGAAGTCGTCCATCGGCCCTGTCGAAAGGGCTTTCCTGAGCGCGTTGACCAGCGCTCTCTCGGCATCGCTGAGCGAGCGTTCTCCGGAATAGATCAGATAGAGTCTTCTTGAGATCGTCGGCTCCACGATGGGACGAGCCGACAGCTCGCCTGTCTCGAGCTGCCTGGACACCGCCGAGGCTGGGAGCACCGTACAGGCAGGAATGCGCGCAAGGAGAGAAACAGCCATCGACAGGCCGTTTATTTCCATAAACGGGCGCAACCGTATGTCCTGTGCACGCGCCGCTTCGTCAAGCAAGTGGCGAAGGCCGGACCGCGTCGTCGGAAGGATGAGCTTGGTGGCCGCGAGATCGACGAGCCTCACCGGGCCTTGGGGGAACAGCCGGTGCCGCGAGTGCGATACCGCCGAGAGAGCTTCCGAAGACCCGAGGGCCAGTCGAGGCATATGCGGCAACGCCGTCTCGACCACGGCGACGTTGACGAGGCCGTTCATCACCCAATCCTGGAGCGTTCCGTTGGGCGCCTCTTGGGCGGTGAAGGCGAGGTTCGGAAACCTTTGCTGAACCTCAACGATAGCATCTGCTACACGGCTCACCAAAAAGCCGTGCTCGTTGACCGAAGGCAAGATTCCGACGCCTATCCGTCGCGCCAGCAGCGGGCCGCGCTGCGTCCTCCGGGCCGATAGACGGCGAAGGCCCGCATCGACGAGCGAGGCGAGAACCGCGAAACGATCTCCCTTGGGCGTCGGGACGAGTCCGTCGCCGGTCCTCACGAACAGCGGAACGCCAAGCGAGGCCTCCAACTTCTGGAGCTGCTCGCTCAACGCGGGTTGACTGACGCCCGCCCCTCTCGCAACCGCGGAAATCCTGCGCGAGCGATGGATGAGATTGAAATAGTGGAACTGTCTGCCGCTCACGGTAGGCCGTTCGACAGCGAGCGCGTCGCCGTCCGATAGAGCTTTCGCCAAATGGCCGACGAAGGCATTCGTCTCGGTTCCTGACCTTGAGCATCGAGCGACGAAATGCGTCGCCAGCGGATGACGTGGCTCGGCCGTTGCCACGTTCGACAACCCCAGACGAGGAGTGATCAGGCTCTTCGGTACGAAAAGCACCGATTCGGGGTATTCCTCCAAGATCCGCGGCAGATCGCCCGGATGATCCCGTAGAAAGCGGACTCCGACGACGCCGTGCACCGCGAAGTAACGATCCGCCTGCTCGACAAGGGAGGGCGACAGCATCGGCACCACGATCGGCCCCCTCGAGGCATCGGGAAAGCTGATCGCGGGGGTGCCAGCCGGAAGGCGAAATGCGAATGCCCATTTGTCGACGTGCAAAAGGGTCTCGCCGGATAGTGCGTCCCTGTCGGGATCGGCGAATTCGATCGACACTCGGCCGACGTCCTCAGCTCCCGTGTTTTCAGGCCACGCGTCGACGCTCGGCGCGTCCACTTCGTCTTTCCATTGAACGTCGACGAAAATGTCCGGACGTTCTCGGCCCATCAAATCCACGGCCTGTCGCAACGCCGCGCTCACCTGCCCGATGGCGAAGGTGAAGCCGACCTCGACCGCGAGGCGCCTAAGGGGATCACCGTCCGGTGCGGACATGTTGCGGCGAGCGAACGACTCGGCGACGAGCAGCGGCTCGACTGCCCGCATGAGCATCCTGGCGTCCGCGGTCGGCGCGAGGTTGTTCGACGATCGTCTGAAAAGCGAGAGGTCGAGATCGGCACCCAAAGCCTTCAGCGCCGTGCTCAGGGTCGAGACAGAGATGCCGAGCCGCGCGGCCGCGAGAGAAAGCGTTTCAGCCCTGCAGGTCGCCGTGAAGTAAGCGAGGTTGCGCAACTCGATCACGGCACATGCACCGTCGGGGGCGTGGAATGGCTCATTCGGTTTTACCTATGGCCTAGTTTCATGCAGGGCTAATGACCCGGCTTTGTGGATTTGTATGATCCTACTCGAAAGCGCTTGAGACAAAGCGCAGAAAACGAGGGGATTTTGGTAGAATCGTAGAAATCACTTATCCAAACGACGATAATCCAAATATAAAATCGGTCAATGCCCAATTATAAAGGCATTTTCTGCAAAATCGTCTTTGTTTAAACGCTTTATATCTACGATTTACTGCGGTCCTAACGGATACGTTCCTTCGACAACCGTCAAGCGAACGAAAGGCGTTTGCCATTCGGGCGAACCCGCCAATGGAGATCGACGTCATGGCGACCACCAAAGCTCAGAAATCGTCCCGTCCCGTCTTCGGGGCGCTTCTCGGTTCCCTCGTCCTGTTCGGCGCAACTTCGGCCCTCGCCGAGATCAAGCTCGGACTCCAAGTTCCCGCGACGGGACCCGGTGCGACGGACGGAAAGTCCGCTCAGATCGGCGCCGAGATAGCGGTCGCCGACATCAACGCCGCCGGCGGCGTCCTCGGCCAGAAAATCCGCCTTGTCACTTACGACGACCAGGCGAAGCCCGACCAGGCGATCTTCACCGCCAACAAACTCGCGGGCGACGATCAGGTGAAGCTCGTGGTCAACGGCAGCTACTCGGCGTCAGGCCGAGCCGCGGCGCCCGTCTTCCAGAAGGCCGGGGTTGTGATGATTTCCGCTTACGCAGTCCATCCGGACATTACGAAGGCCGGCGATTACGTGTTTCGCGTCGCTCAACTCGGTCCCCCGCAAGGAGCCGCCGCAGCGCTCTACATCGTGCGCAACCTCGACCGGAAGAAGGTCTCCGTCGTCTCCATGGACAACGATTATGGGCAGTCCACGGCCGAAGGCTTTCTCGAAGCCGCCCCGAAATACGGGCTCACAGTGGCGAACAGATACAACTATTCACTCAAGGACCGGCAGTTCGGCTCCATCGTCGCAAGCGTCAAGCGCGACGACCCGCAAGCCGTCTATGTCAGCGGATACTTCTTCACCGCCGGTCCGCTCGTCGCCCAATTGCGAGCGGCCGGCGTGAGTGTCCCGATCGTCGGCTCGCAGGCGGTCGATTCCGAGAAATTCATCGAAATTGCTGGCGCGGCCGCGGAGGGAATCTACATCGTCAACAGCGTAGATCGCACCAAGCAAAGCGATACCTACGAACGCTTCGTCGCCAGTTTCAAGCAACAGACGGGCTACGCACCGGAGGGCGTGGCAGCAGCGGTTTATTCGACAGTCTCTCTGATGGCCGACGCGATCAAGCGAGCCGGCAGCGCCGAACCCGACAAGGTTCGTGTCGCGCTAGGCGCCACCCGGGGCTACGCGATGCTTGAGAAAACCCTTGCCGGCTTCAACTCCGACCGGGAGGCGATCATGCCGATGCCGGTCAACCAGATCCAGGGGGGGAAATTCAAGCCGCTCGGCGAAATAACGGACTTCGTTCCGGCCGAAATGCGCGGCAAGTGAAACCGGCTGAAGAGAACTCCCGATGTATTACGTCGAACTGGCACTGACCGGCGTCACATTCGGATGCATGTACGCGATGATGTCAGTGGGCCTAACGTTGGTCTACGGCCTCCTACGCATCCTCCACGTCGCTCACGCCGCCGTATTCGCTTTGGGCGCCTACCTGACCGTACTTATCGCCAATTCGGCGGGGAGCGTCGCTGTTGGATTTTTAGCCGCCATCGCGCTGACGCCCTTGTTCGGTATGGCGATCTATCGCGTCCTGTACGAGCCGCTGCTGAAGTACCACCGCGACGTGCCCATGATCGCCTCTCTGGGTCTGCTCGTACTCATGCAGGACGGTTTTCGCATCCTCTTCGGCGAGCAAGGCGTCACCTTCCGCGACAGTTCCCTGTCGTTCACGACCTATCAGGTTCTAGGCCTCACCGTTACCGCTCCTCAGATCGCGGTCGTCGCCGCAGCTGCCGCCACCTTCGTCGGCCTGCATCTCTTCACCACCCGCACCCGGATCGGCGTAGGTTGGCGAGCGACCGTCTCTAGGCCGCAGATCGCTGCGAGTTTTGGCGTCGACCCGATCAAGGTTCGGTATCTGAATTTCGCGATCGGATCCGGCCTGGCGGCCGTCGCCGGCGGCCTAGTCGCGCTCATGAACAATCTTGTCGATCCAGCCACGGTGACGGTCGTCACCTACAAGGCGATCGCGATCATCGTCCTAGGCGGACTCGGCAGCGTCCGGGGGACGCTGGTGGCCAGCCTAGTCCTCGGGGTCGTCGAGGCCTACGGGACCGTTTTCGCCGGCGCTTGGCTCGACCGCGACGCCATCGCCTTCCTGGTTTTGATCGTCCTACTGCTGATCAGGCCCGAAGGCTTCACCGGAGCTCGACCGGCATGACTAGCTACACCGTCAGCCTGATCTGCGCCGTGGGGATCAACGTCATCCTCGCGGTGAGCCTGAACCTGATCACGGGCCTTTGCGGCCAAATCAGCCTCGGGCACGCCGCCTTCTTCGGTTGCGGGGCATACGCCGCAGCACTGGTCATGGTGGCGACCTCCAGCATGCCGTTAGCGCTAATGGCCGGTATGCTCGCCGCAAGCGCTCTGGGCATCGCCGTCGGCTTCGCCTCGCTGCGGGTCCGCAAAGGCTTCCTTGCCGTCACTACGATCGGAGTGAACTTCCTCTTCGTCGGAATCGTCCGGAAACAGGAATGGCTCGGCGGCGAGATGGGCGTGAGCGGTATACCCCCTACCGGCCTCGGACACCTGGGCGACATGACGCTCATCGTCGTCATTGCTTTGGCGACGGTTTTGTTCAGCCTCTACGTCACTCGGTCTTGGATGGGCTTCGCCTTCAAGGCCGTCGGCGAGGACGAACAGGCCGCCACCACGGTCGGTATCGGGCCGGCCGGATACAAGCTCGCGGCTTTCGGCCTGGGAACCGCGCTCGCGGGCGTCGCGGGTGCGCTATACACCTTCTTCACGCAATTCATCAGCGTCGACAGCTTCGATTTCACACTGTCCGTCATGCTCCTGGCGATGGTCGTGATCGGCGGCATCGGTTCGACGTGGGGCGCGGTAGCTGCGGCCGCGGGTCTTACCTTGCTCCCTGAAGCGATCCGCTTCGTCAACGACTATCGCCTCCTGGTCTTCGGAACGGTCCTTATCCTCGTCATCCGACTCGCACCGGGTGGTATCGCCGAACTCGCACGTGGGGCGTTCGCCCGGGGGAGGACGTCGTGAACGCCCAACTCGTTCTGGAGGACGTCGCCGTTCAGTTTGGAGGGGTCAAAGCGGTGCGCGGGATCTCGACCGCGATCGGCGTCGGCGAGTTCGTCGGCCTCATCGGACCCAACGGAGCGGGCAAGACTACGCTGATCAAGATCGTGACCGGATTGGTGCGACCGGATCGAGGCAGGATCTTTCTCGAAGGTCAGGACGTCACCGGTCTGGGGACGCCCGACCGCGTCCGTCGAGGCTTGGCCCTGTCCCACCAGATTGTGCGTCCATTTCGCGAGATGACTGCGTTGGAGAACGTGGCGCTCGCGGCCGGCATGGCGCTGACTGCGAACCCGTGGCGGGCGCTTTTCCATATCAGACGGCGAGAGCAGTACGAACGGGCAGCGCTAATCCTTGCCAAGGTCGGACTTGCAGGTACCGAACGCAAGCTCGCGGGCAACCTCCCGCTCGGCCAACTTAAGCGCCTTGAACTGGCTCGGGCACTAGCCGTCGAACCGAGGATCGTCTTCCTAGACGAACCGTTGGCGGGCCTGAACCATGCCGAAGCCGCCAAGCAGGCGGAGACGATCTCCGAAATCAACGCCTCGGGGGTGACGGTCGTTCTGGTCGAACACAACCTCGAGGAGGTCATGCGAATTTGCAGGAGGCTGATCGTTCTCAACGACGGCGCGATCCTGGTCGATGCCGAGCCTGGCGAAGCGATCGCCAACCCAGCGGTACAGGACGCCTACGTCGGCGGCGGAGCTATGTCCCATGCTGAAGCTTGAGAACCTCCGCTGCGGCTATGGCGCCGTCGAGGCCGTGCACGACGTTTCCCTTGAAGTTCGAAAGCGTTCGATCTTCGCCTTCCTCGGGCCGAACGGCGCCGGAAAAACTTCCACGATCATGGCGATCATGGGCCATGTCGACGTTCATGGCGGTAAGATCCTCCTCGAGGGCAACGACATCACCCGCCGGAAAGCCGTCGATCGCGTCCGTATGGACGTGGCCCTCGTTCCAGAAGGCCGACAACTCTTCAACGACCTGACGGTCGACGAGAACCTCACGGTCGGCGGATACGCGAGGCCGCTCGCCTCAGACGCCGCCAAGCGAGAGCGCGTCTTCGCTTACTTTCCCCGCCTCGCGGAGCGCCGCGGGCAGCTGGCCGGATCGTTGTCAGGAGGCGAGCAACAAATGCTCGCCATCGGCCGGGCCCTCATGTCGGAACCGCGTCTACTGATCGTGGACGAGCTCTCTCTCGGGCTGATGCCGAAGATGGTCGACATATGTCTCGACGTACTGGTTCGTCTTCGATCCGAAGGCCTGACCGTGGTGCTTGTCGAACAGAATACGGCACGCGCGCTCGACGTTGCCGACGACGTCTGCGTGGTCTCCTCGGGCTCGGTCGTGTTCCGGGGCACTGCGGCCCAGGCGACCGCGGCTGGATCGATGTTCGCAGCGTATCTCGGCGCGGGCCAAACCCATTGATCGATTCGGCTGCACGTAACCGATAGCGTCTCGAAAGGTACGTACCCAATGGCAAGAACCCTGACACAAGACGATCTCGAGGCGGGCCTGGTCGGGGGGATCTTCCTTTCCGCCGGCGGCAGCGGGCGCAACTCCGTGACCAAGAACCGCAGGACTGGGCAGATGGCCCTGGACTACGGCGATGTGCGTCTCGTCTCCCTGGACGAATGCGATCCAGGCGGAACCGTGATCACGGCGACCGCCGTTGGCGCCCCTGGCTTCGCGAACTGGGAGATACGTCCCCGCGACGCGATCAACGCAGCGCGCCGCCTCGTCGAGACGCTGGATAGCCCTCCTGTGGGCGTGATTTGCGGCCACGTGCCCGGATTCAATGCCTGGCTGGTCGCGGCCGCGCTCGGCCTCGACTACATCGACGCGGCCTCGAACGGCCGGGGCCACCCGACAGTCAAGATGGGAGGAATGGGGCTCGCGTCCCGCCTCGACATCTCCATCACTCAAGTCGGCTCGATCGGCAGCAAAGCGGAGAAGTCGGAATTCGCGGTCGTCACTCACGGCGACATCGTCCGGACTTCCAACCTCATGCGCCAGGCCGCCGTAATCAACGGAGGACTCCTTTATGCGGCGCGCGGCCCACTCACGGCCGGCTTCATTCGTGAAAACGGGGCCCCGGGGGCCATTACGTTCCAGCTGGAACTCGGGCGGGCGATGCTCGCCGCCGAAGGCTCCGATCGCGTCGGCGCAACCGCGAAATTCCTGAACGGCGAATTGCTCGTCGTAGGCGAGGTCGTCGAGAACGACGTTGCCTACGGCGGAGGCTTTGACCTAGGTCGAATGACGGTCCGCGGCGAGCGTGGAACGGCCGTCCTCGGCGTCTACAACGAATTCATGACCGCGGATCTCGACGGAAGGCGGGTTGCGACGTTCCCCGACATGATCGGGACCATGGATCCGGTGACGGGCGAGGTCGTATCGATCTCGGAATCCAAACCCGGCGCCCGCGTCGCCGTCGTAGTCGCCCATCGGTCCAAGTTCCCTGTGGGGAAGGGAGCGCTCGATCCAGTGGTCTTCCCCGAGGTCGAAAAGGCCATGGGCGTCGACCTTCGCTCGTATCTTTGAGAGGGAGCCATGCTACGTCTTTACGATAGCCGCCTATCCGGAAACGCCTGGAAGGTACGCATCCTGCTCACGCAGTTGGGTATGCCCTTCGAGCGCGTCACGCTGGACCTCGCGACGGGGGCGACGAGGGATCCCGCTTTCGTGGCCAAGAGCCGGTTCGCGCGCATTCCGATGCTTGAACTGGAGGACGGTCGAACGATCGTGGAGTCCGGCGCGATCCTCACCTACCTGGCGGAAGGTACGGACTTCATGCCGGTCGATCGGTTTTCGCGAGCCGAGGTGACGAGCTGGCTGATGTTCGAGCAGGCGGATCTGCTGCGCAACCTGGCCATGCCGAGGTTCTACGCGATGCGAGGGATGACAGCGCAGATGGCGGATCGCATCGCCGTGTTCCACGAGGTCGGATACGCCGCACTCGGCAAACTTGAGGCGTGGCTGACCGACCGTGAATGGCTGGTCGACGATCGCTACACGATCGCCGACCTAGGGGTTTTCGCCTACGTCTCGATGGCCGGCCAAGGCGGCTACGAGATGGAGCGTTTTCCCGCGATCGTGAATTGGGTCAGCCGCATCGAGAGTCGTCCCGGCTGGGTTCCCCTAATAGACGGAGAGAAGGCATGAACGTCCCGATCCGACGCGGAAAGGAGATCAAGGCGGAACGAGGGACCGTCTTGCGATGCAAGGGGTGGCGCCAGGAAGCCATCCTCCGGATGCTAGAGAACAACCTTGAGAACGCGGAAGCTCCCGAGGACCTGGTCATCTACATGTCCGTGGCGCGCGCGGCGCGAAACTGGGAAAGCTTCGACCGCATCGTCGCCACCCTGACGACGTTGCGCGAGGATCAGACGCTGGTGATGCAATCCGGCAAGCCGATCGGCGTGTTCGCCGGTCAAACGACGACGCCGATCGTGATCATGGCCAACGGTAATCTCGTCGGGAACTGGTCGGGCGACGAGAGCAGACGCAAGCTGGACGCCATGGGGCTGACCGTCCATCCCGGAATGACGGCCGCAGCCTGGCAGTACATCGGGAGTCAGGGCATCCTACAGGGTACCTACGAGACCTTCATGTCTGCCGCTCGGCAGCATTTCGGCGGCACCCTTGCCGGCAGATTGCTTCTCACGTCGGGCTGCGGTGGGATGAGCGGAGCGCAGCCCTTGGCGGGGAAGCTATCCGGCGCGGCGACACTGGTCGTCGAGGTCGATCAGGCGAGAATCGATCGCAGGATCGCCACCGGTTACTGCGACGCGAGCACGTCGGATCTCGACGACGCCATCGACCAGTGGCTCGCCGCGAGGGATGCCAAAAAACCCCTCGCGCTCGCGCTCTGCGCCAATTCCGCCTTGGTCCTTCCCGAACTCGTGCGGCGAGGAATCGTACCTGACATCGTTACCGATCAGACCTACCCAGACCCTTTGAAAGGCTATGTCCCTGCGAGGCTGTCCGTCCACGAGGCCCGTTCGATGAGGGCCGAGGATCCGGAACGCCTCATCTCGCTGTCGCGGGAGTCCGTCGCAGACCACGTGCGAGCCATGCTGTCGTTTCAGGAGAAAGGCGCCATCGCCTTCGAATACGGCAACAATCTTCGCGCGGAAGCCAAGAAAGCCGGCGTCGAGGATGCTTTCAAGATGGGATCGTTTGTCGATCTCTTCATCCGTCCGCTCTTTTGCCAAGGCATGGGACCGTTCCGTTGGCTGGCGCTGTCGGGAGATCCGCAGGACATCTACACCATCGACGAAATGATCCTGGAGCATTTCCCGAAGGATCACCCTATCGCGTCCTGGATCGGCCTCGCCCGAGAGAACGTGCAATTCACGGGGCTACCCGCGAGGATAGGCTGGTTGGGATACGGAGAACGAAGCAAGCTCGGGCTTCTCGTTAACAGCGCGGTGGCGAGCGGCAAAATTTCTGCGCCGATCGCTTTCACGCGGGACCATCTCGATTCCGGTTCCGCGGCGCTACCATATCGGGAAACTGAGAACATGCGCGACGGCTCCGACCCGATCGCCGACTGGCCGATCTTGAACGCGTTGCTGAACGCGTGCTCGGGAGCGGATCTCGTGGCGGTACATGGGCTCGGGGGGCACGGCGTCAGCGCCGGCCTTACAATCGTGGCCGACGGCCGCCCCGCCACGGCGGAGCGCCTCAAGCGTGTGCTGGATGGAGACCCCGGAATCGGGGTTCTGCGGCATGCGGACGCCGGCTACGAGTCCGCTGTCCAACAGGCTGAGAGATTCGGCCTCAGCGCGACGATCGCCCGCCCCTGACGAGTGGCGCGAGCCGGTGCGCCGGCTCGCGATCTGGCCGAACGCTTTGAAGGAAGGGCCAGCGGACTGTGCCGATACCGAAGCGTGAGCCCTAAGGTGCGTGCAACGAAGGCTCACGCGGGGTTATTGTTGCCCCTGCGCAATCGAACGAAGGTTATATCGCGTGCTGGACCGGCTTCGACGTTGTTTCGATCCTCTTCACAAAGCTGAGGTTCTGTCGCAACGGCAATTTGAGACTGAGCGTCCGCCTACCGTGCTCTCGATCCACCTGGCGCGGCTCAACGGCGAGACTAAGCTCGTCGTCACCCTTCCTCCCGCACCCAATCGCGAGGGTCTGGGCAGTTGGACAGGAAATCCCGTCGTGATGTCGCTGGAACAGATCGACGGCATGATCTCGTTCCTTGAGGAATGTCGAGACGGACTGTCGGCGAAGGAAAAGGCCGCGATTGCCGACGATCGAACGTCGCCATAGCGCATTACGGCGATAAAGGAACTCCGTCGCAAGTCAGAAGACGCCGAATGCCCCGACCGCCAACTTGAGACCCGGTCGGCAGCATCAAGATAGCCCACTGCCCCCCGCGCGAAACTTACCGAGCGCCATGTTTAGCGAGAGTTGCGTCGAATCGCACGACGCCGCGATGCCACGAATTGGCGGGCCAATGACAGCGCGAACATCCCCTCAGCCGCTGCCATCCCGACGAGTAGGAGGCGCGCTTGGGGACGTCGCGGTATCGTGACCGAGCGAAGGCCCTGAAGCGTTCACGGTCCATCCAAGCTCACGGCGGTTCCCCCGCCTCCGGCCAGTCCTCGTCGCAGCTCCTCGATGAAGCTGCGCTCGGGATGCGTGAGCGACCTCTCCGCGGAGTGGATCACGAATAGCCGCCGAGAGAGCGTCGGATTGACGATCGGGTGCATTACGAGTTCGCCTGCCCGAAGCTCTTCCGGAACCGCGGACGCCGGCAGGACCGCGTAGATTTCCTCGTGGGCAAGGATGGCGCCCGTCATGGCCAACGTGTCCACCTCAAGGGAGGGTTTGAGCACCACGCCTTTCCCACGTGCGGTTTCGTCCATAAGCTGCCGAAGGCCGTAACGCTTGGATGGCAGAACCAAAGGAAGCCTGACCAACGCGTCGAACTCCACCGGCCCGCTTGGCAGCTTGTCGTGGCGCGCATGCGCGATCACCGACAGATTCTCGGAGGATTGCAGCGGCAATCTCGCCATTTGCGGCAAGCTGGTCTCGACCACGGCGATTCCTACGACTCCGCGCATGACCCAATCCTGCAACGTCCCGTTGGGAGCCTCTTGCACCGTCAATCGGAGGTTCGGGTATCTTTTGCGAACCGATAAGACGGCCTCGGTCACGCGCGTGATCAGAAAGCCACGAGGACTTACCGAGGGGAGGATGCCCAACGCCAGGCGGCGCCCGGTGGGCACCGCGCCGTCGATCTTAAACGCACCCGGCCTGACGCATTCCTCCAGAGCGGCAGCCACCTTCGCGAAGGTTTCTCCCGCATCCGTGCCTACCAGACCGGTGCGCTCCCTTCGAAAAAGTGGGGTTCCGAGAATGCCCTCGAGCCGTGTCAACTGCTCGCTGAGCGCGGGCTGGCTGACGTTCGCGGCGACGGCCGCCCCGGACATCGAGCCAAGTCTGTGCATGGACATGAAGTAACGGACTTGCTTGCTGGTCAGCTCAGGAGGCTCAGGCCAGTCGTCGCCGTCCGAATCGTCCAGCGCGGCTCGGAACGCGTCCATGAACTCGCCCTGCAACTCGTCGCTGGGATCGTAGTGCGCAACGAAGGAAAGCGGTCGCGACGGAACGACCGGAACGACGTGCAGCGATTTCGTACGAAGGCTACTTCCGACGAAGCCCTCGGGAAGCAGGAAGATTGCTTCTGGATAGCGGGCCACGAGATCCGAGAGGAGCCATGCGGTCTCGTCCACGAAGCGGGCACCGGATACGCCCATCGCCGCGAGTTGTGCCTCGGCCTCATTACGGAGGACCGGTGGGAGGGCGGGTACGATAATGCGAGCGCTCGACGGGTCGATCGGCGCCTCACCCCCACGCCGTTGCACAAAGACCCATCTGTCCGCCAGTATCGCGACGACACCTGTGCTCTCGTGGCCGACCTCCGACGTGGCCAAGGTCACCATGATGCGCCGGTCCGGCGCCGACTTGTCGATCGCTGGCGACGGGGGAGCCTCGACGTCCAGGTTCGCCCAGGCGGTCCTTACGAACAGGCCCGGCCGCCTTCCGGCAAGGGTGCGGTATGACCTTTCCAGCGCGTCCCCCACCCGGCGGTTGGAAAAATCGAAGCAAAGATCGACGACCAGCTCCTCGATCCTGTCCACCTTGGCCGCGACCGCTCGACGAGCGAAGTTCTCAAGGCGAAGCACGGAGGCGGCGTGAGCGATCAAAACTCTCGCTCCCTCGATTGGTTTTAGGCCGGATCGATCTCGCGAGAAGAGCTCCAAACCTACTTCTTCCTCCAACGCCTTCAGGCTTTGGCTCAACGTAGAGACCGCGATGTTCAGCTTCTCGGCTGCACTTCCAAGCGGCTCGGTTCGACAGGTCGCGAGGAAGTAGAAGAGTTGCTTGATTTCCATGAAGCGTCCCTGATCGCCGGGAAGGATACCTTCAGCCGTCCCGCCGCGGCAACGCTCGGCTTCGCTTGATGGCGCCCTACCCGCGAATCCGGCCTCGACCCAATGATAAGCACAGGGGAGCGCACGCGTTTCCCTCCGCGCAGCCCCTTTTGGATTTTCCGATCCCAATCTTCGGTCCGCCCAAAGAGACTTCGACCGCTCGCGAAGATAGCTTCCGGAAAGTCGTAGAGACTTTCCCCCGCCGCCGGGGGCTCGTCGCACGATCCGACGGGAGGCGCGTCTTGGGACTCGGCAGGCTGAAGGATTTCGTGGTGGAACTCACCTCGCATGCGAACCGATCAGAGGGCCTTGAATTGCAGCGCGAGGCGCGCCCCCTTCTGGTGGGTCTGGTAGCTACCGACGACTGGCTGCCTGAGCAATTCTGCCAAGCGGATTCGGACGCTTATCGCCAATTCCTTCTCCATTGCGATCCGTTACAGCGCTTCAGCATCGTCAGCTTCGCGTGGGGTCCCGGACAATCCACACCGGTCCACGATCACGGCACGTGGGGGCTGATCGGGATGCTGAGGGGCGCGGAGCTTTCGACGGCCTATGACGTCAGCGGAGGACGCCTGATCGAGGGACTTACGACGCGTCTGAATCCCGGCGATGTCGAATCCGTGTCGCCCGAAGAGGGTGACGTTCACCGCGTTCGAAACGCCTACGGCGACAGAACCTCGGTCAGCATTCACGTCTACGGAGCCAACATCGGTTCCGTGGATCGCCGCGTTTATGCGATGGAAGGAAATCGAAAGCCGTTCCGTTCGGGATACTCCAACGATTGGCTTCCCAATCTCTGGGACCGATCTGTCGAGACCGCGGGATGACGGAGTTCGACAGCCTCGGCGACGACGCCAGCACGGCCCCGGTCGACTTGCACGGTCGAGCGGCCACGATATGGATTGACCGCGCCGCGCGCCTCAACACCTTGGACGCCAAAACTGTAGCCGGGCTTCACGCCGCCATCGACGTAGCGCTCGCGGAGGGTGTGAGTTTTGTCGCTTTCCGCGCTCAAGGGTCGAGTTTCTGCTCCGGCTTGGACCTCTCGACCTTGGAGTCGGAGAGCGAGGGCGACATAGCGTTGCGGATCGTCCGGGCCGAGTTGCTCGTGCAGCGGGTCCACTCGCTGCCGGTCACGACCGCAGCTATCGCCGAAGGGGACCTGGCGGGCGCCGGGGTTGATCTCTTCGCCGCCTGCGACCACCGGGTGGTGACGCCCGAAGTGTGGTTTTCCTATCCTGGCCTCGCGTTCGGCTTTCTCCTTGGAACCGGTCGGCTGACGGCATTGCTGGGTGAAGCGGCGACCAGGTCGCTGTTGATGCACGATGGCCGAATAGGCGCGATCGAGGCCGTCGAGCTCGGATTAGCGACCCATTGCGTGGATGCCGATCAAGCCGAACAGACGCTGGCGGACCTGCGTTCGCTTGCCGGACGGTTCGACGCGCCGACGATCCGTTTGGCGCGCGAGCGAACCCGTTCCGCAGATGATGCGTCGGACCTGTCCGCGTTGGTCCGGTCTATCGAGAGGCCCGGGTTGAAGCGCCGAGCGCTCGACTACCGTCATCACCTGTCGGCGATGACGACGACACGAAGCTCGTTGCGACCGACCGCCCGAACAGTCGAGCGGGAGTCGGACGTCGAGGCCAAATCAATGAAACTCGGAGGGTGAGAACATGATCAGGAAGCTATTTGCTATTTTGTTCGCGGGAGCATGCTTGGCGTCGACCGCGGCGCTGTCTCAGGCCGTAAAGGTCGGAAGCAAGAACTTCACGGAGCAATTCATCGTTGGCGAGCTCTACGCACAGGCGTTGGAAAAGGCCGGGATCAAAGTTGAGAAGCGCCTCAATCTCGGGAGCGCGCTCATTGCTCACACAGCGTTGGTGAACGGCGATATCGACATCTATCCGGAATACACGGGAACCGCCCTCTCGTTCATCGTCAAAGGCGAGCCTTCAAGCGATGCGAACGCCGTCCTGGAGATGGTGAGAAAGCACTATGAGGAAAAATTCAAGCTCACTTGGCTTACGCCATCTGCGATCAACAACGGCTACGCGATCATCCTCAAGCCCGAATTGGCCGAGAAGCTCAAGCTGAAAACGCTGACCGACCTCGGTCCCGCGTCGGGCAAACTATCCTTCGGAGCCGAGGCCGCGTTCAGCGATCGCAACGACGGCTTGCCCGGCCTGAAGAAGGTCTACGGTATCGAATTCAAGGAATTCCTGACCTTCGCCAAGCTCGGCCTTCGTTACAGCGCGTTGCTGGACAAGCAAATCGACGTCTCGTTCGGCTTCGCGACCGATTGGCAGATCGCGGCGAACAAGCTCGTCGTTCTAGAGGACGACAAGCACCTCTTTCCTCCCTACTACCTGGCTCCCGTGATCCGGCAGGACACGCTGGCTAAGAACCCGCAGATCGCCCCGGTTCTCGCCAAGGTCAACTCGCTGCTCAACAACGACAACATGCGGGAGATGAACGCCCGCGTCGAACGCGATCACGAGGAGCCGAAGGACGTCGCGGCGCAGTTCCTGAAATCGAAGGGTCTCTGATCGACCTCGAATGCGGCGCCTGTCTTGGGCGCCGCGCCTCTCGCACGATGGGAACCGCGAAGTGAAGTGGACGCCGACACATATCCCCGAAATCGCTCAGGCGACCCTACAGCACCTCGGGCTTTCGGTCGGTGCGGTGGCGATCGGCTTGGCGCTGGCCTTGCTCGTCGGGGTTCCATCCGCGCGGAGACCGCGCGTCTACGCGATCGCATTGACGGCTTGCAATTTCGTCTTCGTGATCCCGAGCCTCGCACTGTTTGCGCTGCTGATCCCTTACGTCGGCTTGGGCACCAAGCCCGCGCTGATCGGGCTTACCCTCTATTGCCTGCTCATCCTCCTTCGCAATGTCGTGACCGGGTTGCGTACAGTGTCCGAGGACGTGCTCGACGCTGCCGACGGTATGGGCCTCCATCCCATTCAGCGGCTTTTGGCGGTTGAGTTGCCTCTCGCGCTCCCCCTGATCGTGTCCGGCATCCGCATCGCGCTCGTCACTACGATCGGCATCGCGACGGTCGCTGCCTTCATCGACGCCGGTGGTCTCGGCACCATCATCCTGTCCGGCATCGATCAGAACTATACGGAGAAGATCCTCGTCGGAGGCGGGTTGACCGCATTCCTCGCGATCGCATGCGACCTCGCGCTTAGTCGGGCCGAGAAATCGTTGACACCCTGGCGCTGAGGCCGATCATGTTCACCGTCGCCTTCGATTGGATACTGGCACACCCGACGCTCTTCAACCGAGCGCTGGAGCGCCATCTCACCATGTGCGCCATCGCGATCGGTCTTGGGCTGACTATCGGCCTAGGTCTGGCGCTGTCCATCGTGAACAGCCGACGCCTGGCCGCAGTTGCCGTCAACGGCGTCAACGCCCTGCGCACCGTCCCGAGCCTGGCGATCCTCGCATTGATGATGCCCTTACTCGGTATCGGCATCTGGCCGGCCGTCGTCGCTTTGACGATCCTGGCCATTCCCCCAATCTTGCTGAACTCCTACGTCGGTCTCCGGGACGTCGATCCAACGGTGTTGGACGCCGCCGTCGGCATGGGTATGACGCGAGGCCAAATCCTTCGAAAGACGAGACTACCGTTGGCCGCGCCGGCGATCTTCGCAGGTGCGAGGACCGCGACTGTCCAAGTCTTGGCGGGTGCGACGTTGGCACCTTTCATCGGTGGAGGCGGGCTGGGCGATTTCATCGCGCAAGGCATCGGCATGATGGACTCCGCCCGCATGTTGGTCGGCGCCATACCAATCGCGCTGCTGGCTTTAACTGCCGAGTTCTCGCTCGGTTCACTTGAGAAGCTCCTCTTCACTCCGCGGGTCGGCAAATGATCGAGATGAATCGTGTCAGCAAACGCTACGGCCAGACCGTGGCGTCGGTCGACGACCTCAGCCTCACCGTGCCGGAAGGCACCACCGTCGCCCTGATCGGCCCTTCCGGGTGCGGCAAGACGACGACCATGCGAATGATCAATCGCCTCATCGAACCGTCGAGCGGCTCGATCAAGGTAAACGGCCGCGACGTCATGGAACTCGATCCCGTCCAGCTTCGAAGAGGCATCGGTTACGTCATCCAACAGGTCGGGCTTTTCCCGCACGTCACGATCGCGGAAAACATCGCGACGGTCCCTAGGCTGTTGCGCTGGGACAGGGCGCGGACGGAACGACGGGTCGACGAACTCCTTGAGATCGTCGGTCTCGAACCCGCGCAGATGCGTGGGCGCTACCCGCATCAGCTTTCCGGCGGCCAGCGGCAGCGCGTGGGAGTCGCAAGGGCGCTCGCCGTTGATCCTCCCGTCCTCTTGATGGACGAGCCGTTTGGGGCGATCGATCCGGTAGCGCGGGGGCGCCTCCAATCCGAGTTCCGACAGATCCTGGCGCGGATTCGCAAGACGGTCGTGATGGTCACTCACGATCTGGACGAGGCCGTCACGATGGGCGATCGCGTCGCGATCATGCGTCAGGGGAGGATCGTCCAGTACGACACGCCCGACGTCGTCCTCTCCAAACCGGTCGATGATTTCGTCGCGGACTTCGTCGGTAGCGAACGCGCACTTAAGCGGCTCGCACTTTTCGGTGTGGCCGAACGGATGTCTAAATCGCCGCCTCGTTCGACCGCGCCGGCGATTTCCCGGAACGCCAATCTCCGGGAAGCGCTGTCGGCGATGGTCGGGTCGGGCTCGGATCGCCTCGCCGTAGTGAATGCCGAGGGGATCGCAATCGGCGAACTCCATCGCGATCGGATCTTCACTCCTTAAAGACCTTCTCGCCTCCGCCAAATGATCGGCATGGGCGCCACTCGATACCGAAAGAACCACATGTTGGAAATCGGCGACCGCAACTTGTCTATCCACGACGTGAGCGCCGTCGCTCGCGGACGCGAAATTGCCCATTTGCACGAAGACGTGGCCGAACGTGTTGGAGCCTCGCAGGAGGTCGTCCGAGCATGGCTTGCGGCCGACAAGCCGGTGTACGGCGTCACGAGAGGGCTCGGTAACCGCGCGTCCACGGTGATCCCACCTGGGGAACGTGCGGAGTTCAGTAAGACCGCGTTGCGGGCCCGCGCCGCCGGCGCGGGCGGCTATTTCGACGAAGAAACCGTTCGAGCCGCGCTCTTCGTCAGGGTTGCCACGCTCGCGCGTGGCGGGGTGGGCGTTCGGCTCAAGCTCGTTGAAAGTCTGCTTGCGATGCTCAACGAAGGCGTCGTCCCGGTCGTCCCTCGCGTTGGATCGATCGGAACCTCCGACTTGCTCCTCTGTGCGAACCTGTCGCTGCCGGTCGTGGGCGAGGGCCGGGCCAAGTGGCGGGGCGAGCTTTTATCCGGGGCCGACGCAATGGCTGCAGCCGGGATCCCAACCATCGAACTGAACGAGATCGAGGGACTCGCGCTGTGCAGTTCCAACGCTTTTTCGATCGGCCTGGCCGCTTTGGCCTTGAAGGATGCCGACTATCTCCTCGACTTGGTCGAGGTGACCCTTGCGATGACTTACGAGGCCTTCGTCGGCAATCCCAGCCCCTTCGATCCGCGAGTAGCCGCGGCGCATCCCGGAGCGGGCCAGGAGGACGCGGCGCGGCGTATGCGCGCCTTGCTCAAGAATTCCGCGCTGAACGACCCTGGGGTACCCAGGCGCGTCCAGGACCCCATCAGCATGCGGTCCGCCACTCACGTCCAGGGCGCGGCGAGAACCGCTTTCGACTGGGCCCGAGAGGCCGTTGAGACTGAACTTAACAGCGCCTCAAGCAACCCGTTGGTGCTGGCACGTGATCACGAGGTACTCTCGACGGGCAACTTCCATTCCGCGGCCCTGGCCATCGCGCTCGACGCGTTCCGCCTCGCGCTGACACAGGTCGGAACGATGTCGTCGGAACGTATCGCGAGGCTCATGGATTCGAATCTTTCCGGATTGCCGGCGATGCTGACGCGCCATGGCGCAACGAGCGCGGGTCTGGGGCTCTTGGCAATGGTCGCCAGGACGCTCAATCGGGAGGCACGCCACTGCTCGTCGCCGGTTACCAACGACGACGTGTGGCCGATGAATGCCGAGGATCAAGCTCCCTTCACGCTCCTCGCTGCGAGGAGAACCCTGGAGCAGCTAAGCTGGCTGCGCCAGATCGTGGCGTGCGAACTGATTGCCGCCGCTCAAGCTTTGGACGTTAGACCTGCCGCAAGACCCGCAGCCGCCGTTGGGGCTCTTCACGCGTTCGTCCGTCGTTGGGTCGCGACTCTCGATGGCGACCGGTCCACCACGGAGGACGTCGAAAGGCTTTCCGAGGCCCTCTGGGGGGATGAGGCGCGCGCGTTGGTTGCCGAGTACGTCCCATGCGCGGCGCTTCACCGATCGCGTCTCGATTCCAGCGACGTCGCCGATCAACCCAAGGCTTCCTAAGGGCGAGTCGCGGAGACGAGGCTCGCACCCGAAGGAAGCGTTACCCACTCGGTATTCCCGCACCCCGCAGCCGCCAACCAACGTTCGTGCTCCGACCGCGTATAAGCTTCGCCTTGGGTGTACAGGTTCATGAGCGTGACGTTCATGAACACGCCCGCCCTCGGTGAAATGCGATCGTCGTGCACGATCCCCGTTCCCATGACAAACAACCTCCCCCCTGGAGCGAGGCATCGGGCGGCGTTGGCGATCGCTGCGGAAGCCTCTTGGGGTCCCAGGACCTGAACGACGGCCCGCATCACAACGGCGTCGAACGCCCCGAGCGGAGCATCGACGAGGATATTGCCGCATTGGACCTCGACACGTTCGCCGCCCCGGGTTGCCCGTAGAATAGGTTCCGCGAGCCGCGCGGTGCTTGGAAGTTCGAACAGCGTTCCATTAAGCGCGGAAAGCCGATCGCACATCGTTGCGACCAAACCTCCCGATCCGCCTCCCACGTCTACGAGACTGCGACAAGACGAGAAATCGAAATTCCGCAACAGGTCGTCCGCGCCCCGCACGGCGTTGCCGTGCATTCCGCCGAGCATCGCCGACATCTCTTCGTCCGGCGCACTTGAGAAGTCGTGTGCGGCTCCAGGTCGACCTGTCCGGATCGACGCCGCTGTCGTCAGGTCCGCGGCCCAAATCTGACGGGTCAGCTCGTGTGTTGCGCCGACGTAGCTCGGGCTTGCTTCTACCAAATATCGATCGGCCTCGGGACTATTGTGGAAACGGCCCCCCTCGAATTTGAGAAGATCGGTCGCCACCAGCGCGAAGAGCAGCCGGGCCAAACGTCCGGGTTCGACGGATAGCGCCCCAGCAATTCCAAAAAGGTCGGCGGGCCCCGCGTGCAATTGGCTGAAAACGCCCAGTTGAATGCCCGCGAGCATAGCCGCGGCTTCGGGCACCGCCGCTTGCAGCCGCTTAATGGTGACAGGTTCGATGTTCGTGTCGATCGTCATGTTGCACTCCGAAATGGCGCGGATTTTAACCTCGCCCGAAGCAAGCCGCCGCCGGGAACGTTACGGTCCCGACCGAAGCGTTCTCGGCGGCGGCTTTGCGGCTGCGCATTGGTTCGATGATGCCCACCAAGCCGAGGAGCCGCCTCGACTACCGCTCGGTCCAATTCCTCCGGCGATGGCTTCACGCTGCGCATACGACTAATGAAGGCGAAAAGTTCGGAATGATCGCCGATACGTGCAACTTTTTCGCCAAATTCATCGTCTCGCGATATTTTGTCAGATTCTAGTTAGATAAACAGAGTAGAAAACAGATTATTGATCGTGATATTCGGCTCGAATTTAAATTATTTCAGAGCTCGTATTTCATCTAATTTATATTTATAAAATCGCATAGCCGCACATTAGGCGGGCTCGAAGGATCGGCATTCGAGTACCTCAATTACGGCACCCTCCCCGCCTCACCCGCGAAGCCGGCTCGAAGTGACCACCTCTCGATATTCGCGGCGACCACCCTATCGATAGATAAGGCTTGACGAAGCGCGTCCTCCTCGTTAGCTATCTATCGGTAGATAGCGTACGGGTATCCGTTCCCAGCCATCGTTGCGCAACCGGCGCTCGCCAAACCGCAAGGAGCTTTAAAATGCTGTTCGAACACAAGGTCAACATGGAGATCAGCGGCGACCGGACCGCTCTCGTGCTGGTCGACATCCAGAACGATTTCCTCACCGACGGCGGCAAATATTACGTCCTCATCGAAGATCTGATGAAGAAAAACAATGTAAATGCCAATCTTGAGACGCTGCTGAAGGCTGCCAAGGAACACGGCTACCCCGTATTCATGTCCCCGCATTACTTTTTCCCGCACGACCACAAGGGCAAGACGCACCTCAGCCCCATGGAAGACCTCGCGCTGCATGGCGGCGTCGTGGCTCGCGAGAGCCCCCTCCATACGCACGACGTACCCGGCGGCGGCGCCGACGTTCCGGACCGCTTCCGCGTCTATATGGAAGACGAGAACACGACCATCGTGTCGCGCCACGTCACCTACGCCCCAACCAACGACCTCGCCTACCTTCTGCGCCGCCGAAAGATCGAGACCGTCATCATGGCCGGTCCGGTCGCCAACCTCTGCCTCGAAGACCACATGCGCAACCTCATCCGTGACGGCTTCGAAACCGTGATGGTGCGCGATGCCGTCGCCGCGGCCGCGAACGAAGAAGGCTCGGGCCTCGACGCCGCTATGATCAATTGGCGGTTCATGGCCGGCGCAGTGTGGACCACCGAAGAGACCGTCCGCCGGATGGCCGAGGCCGCGAAGGCAACCGTCTGAGAGCGATCCGGCGCCCGCCGTCCCTCTCAGGGTAGACGATCGCGCCGCCCGAGACCCGAGTGACCGCCTATAGGCACCACCGCGGGCATGAACCACCAGTCCATCGACCACCGGAGATTGAAATGAGCAAGGGTACCATCCTCGTCATCGGCTCTAATGCGACAGAGCTTGAAGCAAAGGGCGGCGGCACGATCACAATCGGCCAGTTCCTAAACGAAACCGCCGTTCCGATTATGGCGCTGGTCGCCGCGGGCTACGATTTCGTCCTCGCCACGCCGACCGGCGAAAAGCCGCACATGGACAAAGATTCCGACGCGCTGATCTATTTTGCGCAGGACGATGCGGCCCGAAAGAAGGCTCGCGATTTCTTCAACAACAACCCGACAATGAACGACGTCCGCACGATCCGCTCCGTGATCGATGCCGGACTTGAGCGGTTCGCCGGCGTTTTCTTCCCGGGTGGCCACGCCCCTATCGTCGACGTCATGCAAGACGCCGACGCCGGCGAGGTGCTGCGCTACTTCCACGGCGCCAAGAAGCCCACCGCCGCGATCTGCCACGGCCCCATCAGCATTTTGGCCGCGCTCGACAAAGCGCGTGAGTTCCGCGCAGCCCTGATCGAAGGTGACGAGCTGAAGGCACGCGAGCTTGGAAAAGGCTGGCAGTACGACGGCTATCAGATGACCGTCTTCTCCCGCAGCGAAGAGGAATATGCCGAAGACAACGTCTTCCATAAGAAGCTGATCTTCAACATGCCCGACGCACTCGAAGCAGCCGGCGCGAAGGTCGTCAACGCCGACAACTTCACCTCTTTCGTCGTCGTCGACCGTGAATTGATCACTGCTCAGAACCCGATGTCGGATCACGAGCTGGCCGCGAAGTTCATCGAGGCCCTTGAGAAAGCGGCCTGACCCCGCAAAGCCGTCGTCTTCAGCCGAGCAACCCAAAGGCGAGTCACATGAAAATTCGATCATTCGCGATCGTCGCCGGTGCGATGATTGCTTTCGCGACATCGTCCCACGCGCAAGACAGGTCTTTTCCGCCCGCCAACGGCGGTACGTCGGTTACCAATCCGGCGAGCGAATATTCCTTCACCGATACCGGTGCCAGAGGCGTGAATCCCAAGACCGGCATCCAAGTTTCGAACGTTTGGGGCGACGTCACGCAGGGCGCTCACGGTGCTTTTTTTCGGTTCGACCCGGGCTTCGTGAGCAAGCTGCATACCCATACGTACGACTATTATGCGGTCGTCATCAAAGGTCAGCTGGAGAACTACCAGCCGGGCCAGAAGCAGGTGAAGCTGGGACCGGGCTCCTACTGGTACCAACGCGGCAAGGAGGCACACACCACCGCGTGCGTTTCGAAGCAGCCGTGCCAGATCTACATCGTCCAGCAGAACAAGTTCGACGCGCAGATCCCGCCCAAGACGGAATAGGCCAAGACCACCAAGGTCGAACGTCTCTCGTCGGTCGGCGAGCGGACGTTCTTCTCCGCGGCGCGTTGCACTCCCCTTTGCAGCGCGCCGCGCGACAGTCATTCACGAGCATCGACCGAGCGACTGCGCCGGTCCCTCCCCTCCACGTAAATCCTCATCCGCGACGGGGCGCGTCGAGGATATTGCAAGATTGGATTTGATCATGACGATCGAAAGCATTTCGGAACAGAACAAGAAGACCGTCCTCGCTTTCTACCGGGAAGCGCACTTCGATGGCGACGTCGACGGCGCCATCGAGCGCTATGTCGGCGATACCTACATTCAGCACACCGCCGGTTCCGAAGACGGGGTCGAGGGGCTGCGGGGCTTCATCAACGGCTTCCTGGCCGCCTTCCCCAACGCAAAGGGCGACATCCGCCGCGTGCTCGCGGACGGCGACCTCGTCGCAGTTCACGCACATTGGACCGGCCTTGTAAGCGAGAACGGGGACGTGGGAGTCGACATGTTCCGCGTCGAGAACGGCAAGCTCGTCGAGCATTGGGACGTGCTTGCTCCCGTGCCTCTCACGTCCAAGAACGGCAACACCGTCTACTGACGCCTTGATCGAGGACGGTATCGCAGATCCGCGCCCCAGCGGCGAAGACGAAGGAGATACCAGCGTGGCCGATCGCATCACCGAATCGACCGACCTGCCGGACGAGCCCGAAGATGCGATCAGCACTGCGCCCAACTTCTTCGGCTGGCGCGTTGTCGCCGCGGCTTTTACCGTCGCAGTATTCGGGTGGGGTACCGGCTTTTACGGCCCCCCCGTCTACCTGGAGGTTGTGCACCAATCGAGAGGCTGGCCGATTTCGCTGGTGTCAGGTGCCGTGACGCTGCATTTCCTCGTTGGTCTCGCTCTCATCCCCAACATGCCGTTGCTCTATCGGCGCTTCGGACTGCCGAGCGTCACCTTCGCAGGCGCGTTCGTGATGGCACTGGGCATCGTCGGTTGGGCCGTGGCAAGCATGCCTTGGCAACTCTACGCAGCCGCTTTCTTGTCGGGCATCGGATGGTCTTCTCTCGGCGCAGTCGCCATCAACGCAATCGTCTCGCCCTGGTTCGCAGCCCAACGCCCTCTAGCGTTGGGCATCGCCTTCAACGGCGGCAGCGTCGGGGGCGTGATCTTCTCCCCTTTCTGGGTCACTCTGATCGACAGAATTGGCTTCCCGGCAGCAGCGTTAGCGGTCTGTGCGGCGATGCTCGTCACACTCGGCTTGCTCGCGGCCTTCGTGTTGTCGCGCACGCCCGAGAGTCTCGACCGCGCGTCCGACGGCGCCCCGTACGTTGCTGCCGTAGCTGGTTCGGACAAGCGGATTCCCTCGTCAGCCCCCACTCCCCTCTTCCACGATAGGGCCTTCCTCACGCTTTGCGTCGGAATGACGCTGGCCCTTTTCGCTCAAACCGGACTTGTTGCGCATCTCGTCTCCGTGCTGGCGCCTGCTCTCGGCAGACAAGGGGCGGGGCTAGCAGCCGGCGCGTCGGGCATTGCCGCAGTCGTCGGCCGCGTCGCCGTCGGCTGGCGTGCATCCGGAACCTCGAACTGGCGCGCCATTGCCTCGTACAGTCTCGTCGCGCAGGCGCTCGGATGCGGCGTACTGCTCCTCGCCGATGGAACGAGCCCTCACCTACTCGTTTTGGGCGTCGTGCTCTTTGGCCTCGGGGTCGGCAACGCCATCTCGGTCCCGCCGGTGATCGCCAATCTTGAGTTCTCCAAGATGGACGCTGCTCGCGCCGTTGCCTTGATCGTCGCTATTTCCCAGGGCGCCTACGCCATCGCCCCCGCCATATTCGGCCTTTTTCGTGAGATCTGGTCCGACGAAATCATCTTCGTCGCTTCGATAGTGATTCAGCTCGCGGCGATCGGAGCCTACCTGTTTGGCTCCGATCGTGCCGCACAAACACGGACTGCCATTCACTAGCGGCGGCCTGACCAAGCCCCCATACCCGCTCGCCCGATCAAGCCGCCGCCGAGCGGGCCATATCGACAGCTCACGCCCCACTCGCGCGGCCCTGTGTGCGCCAGCCCTCGATTTTTTCTTTCTGACTTTCGAGAGGCACTCGACGTTTTGGAGCGCGGCCTAGGCACGCGACGTTCGACGCGCGCCATCCGGTTCGCAGACTACCTCAGGCGGCAACCTTGCTGGCTTCAGGCCAAGCTTCCATCGCGACCGCGCCAATGTTCTCCAGCTTTGCGCGGCTTGCACCGTCGCGGGCCTGGACGGCCATTCCGCGAACGATGGCGTGGATGAAGGCGGCGAGAGCATCGACGTCGATAGCGCTCGGCATGTCGCCGTCGCGGATTCCCTTCCTGATCCGGTCGGCCAGGTAGATCTCGGATGCCGCGCGATACTCGACCATCATGTCGCGGATCGGCATGAGGTCGGGCGCCTGATGGGTACCCGAGAGCGAGATCATGCAACCGCGCGGCAAGTCCTCGTGCGTGAACTGTTCGGCGGCCGACTCCAGGAGATGAGCGAACGCTTGGCGCGTCGTAGCCCCGTCCTTCGACAGCGCACTCTGAATCCACATCTGCGCCTCGTCCATGAAGCACTCGGTCACCTCGCGATAGAGGCGCTCCTTGCTACCGAACGAGTTGTAAAACGTGGACGGGCTTATGCTCATCTTGGTGATGAGCTCGTCAAAAGTCGTGCCCTCGTAGCCATTGTCCCAAAACAGCTTCATGGCCTCCCGTAACACCGTGGGCCGATCGAAAGTCGACGGCCGGCCGCGGCCTCGTTTTTGTGGCTCCGACATTTTTGGTGCTCCTACTCCAAAATTCGCTTGACTGGGATTGGTCCCTCGCCGTAATGATGAATATAGGAGTTGTTGCTCCAAAAATAAAGCCCTTTCGAACAGCCTCTTTTCACACGGCAGGTACATCATGAGCGAATTTGTCCTGAAGGCCCCCGTCGGCTCGCATGCAACGGGAGAACTCGTCGTAACGTCGCCGATCGACATCCAGCCCGCCAACACCTCCAGCCGCCGCAAGCGCTGGCTGTGGCAGGCCCCGCTTCTCACGCTTCTTGCAGCCGGCGGCATTGGCGGATTCGCCTATTTCGGCCAGGAGGCCTCGCAAGCCTCTGTGCCCCCTGCGGCTCCGCTTGCGGCCGTGACCGTCAGTAACCCGCTGCAGCGCGACGTCGAGGCACGCCTCGGAGCGATCGGCCAGTTCTCGGCCGTCAACCGTGTCGAGTTGCGTGCCCAGGTCGGCGGCACCCTCTCCGAGATACACTTCGAGGACGGCCAGATCGTCCGCAAGGGCGACCTCCTCTTCGTCATCGACCAGCGGCCATACGAGATCAAGCTCGCCCAGGCGAAGGCAGGGCTCGAATCCGCAAACTCGCGGCTTGAGCTTGCGACCAACCAGCTCGAACGCACGCAGGCTCTTCGCAAGACCGGCAATTCGACGCAGGAGCTTCTCGACCAGCGCATTACGGAGCAGCAGGCAGCCCGGTCCGCCATCGACGAGGCACAGGCACGCGTCCGCGATGCTCAGCTCGACCTCGAATACACCCGGGTGACGGCGCCCTTCACCGGGCGCATCGGAGCCCGGCAGGTCTCTGCCGGCGGCCTGATTGCCGGCAACCGCGCCGCCACGAGCCCGACGACGCTGCTCGCGACGCTCGTCTCGCTCGACCCGATCTATCTCGACTTCGACATGAGCGAGCAGGATTTTCTCAAGTTCCAGCGTCAGCGCCAGAAGCAGGAAGGCCCGCTTGACAACAAGGTCGAGGCCTCACTGAGCGACGAGACGAGCTACGGCTTCCAGGGCGCACTGAACTTCCTCGACAACACGGTCAACCGCTCAAGCGGCACGATCCGCGCCCGTGCGACGTTCAAGAACTCCGACCTCTTCCTGGCGCCGGGACAGTTCGCGCGCGTTCGCATCGGCCTGACTGCGCCGACCCCCGCGCTCCTCGTGCCCGACGCCTCGGTTCTCGCCGATCAGTCGGCGCATGTGGTCCTCACCGTCAGCGAAAAGAACGTCGTCGTGCCCAAGCCCGTCGAGCTCGGCGACCTGCGCGGTGGACTGCGCGTCGTGCGGTCGGGCCTCGCTCCCACGGACAGGGTCATCGTCGATGGCATCCCGACGGCCCGCCCCGGCTCCGTCGTCGATCCGCACGTCGAGCAGTCCAAGGTCGCATGGGACAAGACCTCGTCGGAGTGACGCGTGATGCGGCCGCTGCGCAGCTACGTAGGCAAAGGGACGCCTCGAGCGCCCCGCAGCCCCCCAAACGGATCAGCGCTACGTCGCTTGGCCGTTTGGGGAATTAGCTGCCGCTGAACGGCCCTATCGATAGATAGCGTATTGACACGCCTCCGTGGGTCCCTCTAGTTTTCAAGCAATCTATCGATAGATAGTTACGGTTTGGACTTTACGCGGCCTCGACCGTGATGGGGCTCATCCAAGCCGCGTCTATTAAAAAATCAGGCTGAATCTATCCATGAAGCTCGCACATTTCTTTATCGATCACCCTCGCTTCGCGACGGTGATCAATATTTTCTTCGTGCTCATCGGTCTCGCGATGCTGACGTCGCTGCCCGTCGCGCAATACCCCAACATCGTTCCGCCGACGGTGCAAATCACGACCGCCTACCCCGGCGCTTCGGGCCAGACGGTAGCGCGTACGGTCGCCACCCCGCTTGAGCAGGCGGTGAACGGCGTCGAGAACATGGATTACATCACCAGCCAGTCGACTGGGAACGGCCTTCTGACCATTACGGTCATCTTTAAGGTTGGAACGGATCCCAACACCGCGCTGATGCTGACCCGAAACCGCGTGCAGGATACGCTCTCGCGCCTGCCGCAGGAGGTGCAGCTTCAGGGCGTGCAGGTCAAAAAGACGATCCCGGCACTCCTGCTTGGCGTCCACCCCTATTCGCCCGACGGTTCTCGAAGCGCGGAGTACATCTCGAACTATTTCATTCTACACGTGAAAGATGAGATTTCCCGTCTGCCTGGTGTCGCCGACCTCTGGAACCTCGGCGAGCGTCAATACGCTATGCGAATCTGGGTAGATCCCGACAAGGCCGCCTCCTCCAATATCAGCGCAAACGAAATCCTGGGCGCGTTGCGCGCCCAGAACGCACAGGTTTCGGCAGGCGTTCTCAACAAGCCACCGGTAGCAAATCCGGCGGCCTACGAGATCAGCGTCGAGGCTCTCGGGCGACTGACGACGCCGGAGCAGTTCAGCGACGTTATCGTTAAATCGGACGCACAGGGACGAGTGACGCGAATCCGGGATATCGCGCGCGTCGAACTAGGGGCGGCCGACTACGGCTCGAAGGCCTATGCTGACCGCTACGATTCGTCGCCGTTCTGGGTAATCGCTCAACCAGGAGCGAACGTCGTCCAGGTCGAGAAGGCGGTATGGGACAAGATGGCGGAGCTGAAGAAGAGCTTCCCTCCGGGCCTCGACTACATCAACATCTACGACCCGACGACCTTCGTCAGTCAGTCAATCAACGAAGTCGTGCACACCATCTTTGAAGCGATCGTGCTCGTCGTGATCGTGGTGTTCGTCTTCCTACAAAATTGGCGCGCGACGATCATTCCGGTTTTGGCGATCCCGATCTCATTGATCGGCACCTTCACGATCCTCGCCATGTTCGGGGTTTCGATCAACAATTTGTCCCTGTTCGGGCTGGTTCTTGCCGTGGGTATCGTCGTCGACGACGCGATCGTCGTGGTGGAGAATGTCGAGCGCAACATGCAAGCCGGCATGTCGCCGCGAGAGGCCGCGCACCAAACCATGACCGATGTCTCGACGGCGCTTATCGCCATCGCATTGACGCTCTGCGCCGTCTTCGTTCCCGCTGCTTTCATTTCCGGGATCGGCGGTCTGTTTTTTAAGCAGTTTGCAATCACGATCTCCGCCTCGACCGTTATCTCGTGCTTCGTCTCCCTGACGCTGAGCCCAGCTCTGTGCGCCGTCCTGCTCAAGCCGCATCCGACCGGCGAGCACGCCAAGCCGCGTGGCCTTGGCCGAATCACGCATGCCGTATTCGGCCGCTTCAACAACGGCTTCGAATGGCTGTCGTCTGCCTACGGCAGGATGACGGCTCGGTTCGTCCGCGCGGCCGCCATCGTCGGGATCGTCTACGTCGCGTTGATCGGCTTGACGGGATTCCAGATGTCGCGAATGCCCGCTGGCTTCATTCCCGAACAGGACATCGGTTATCTCGTCGTGGTCGTTCAGCTTCCGCCGGGGTCTAGCCTTGCCCGCACAGATGAGGTCGTCCGTCAGGTGAACGACATCGCGCTCAACATCAAGGGTATGGAGCATACGTCGCCCGTGACCGGATTCGACGTAACGACGAACACCATCGCGCCCAACGCGGGCACTATTTTCGTCGCGCTGCCGTCGCTCTATGGAAAGAACATTCCTGGCGTGAATGCCGCCGCGATGCTCAAGATCCTCCGGGAGAAGGTCTCCGTCGTGAAGGATGCCTATGTCATTGCGGTCATGCCGCCGCCCGTCCAGGGTCTCGGCTCGGCAGGTGGTTTCAAGTTGATGCTTGAAGACCGCGGCGGTGTGGGTCCGCAAGCGCTCGCCAAGGCCGCCAACGAACTCGTCGCAGCCGCCAATAAGGACCCGGCCTTCGGGGGCGTGTTCACCCTCTACAATGCGGGATCGCCGTCCCTATTCGCCGATATCGATCGGTTGAAAGCCGAGAAAGTCGGCCTGACGCCGACGGACGTGTTCTCGACGCTTCAGCTCTATATCGGCTCGCAGTACGTCAACGACTTCAACTACCTGGGCCGTACGTTCCAGGTGATCGCGCAAGCCGACGGACAATTCCGCGGGACGCCGGACGATGTCGCCCGCCTGAAAGCCCGAAATGCCGCCGGTGAAATGGTGCCGATCGGCTCAGTTGCCACCTTCCGCAGCGAAACGGCTCCCTATCGCGTACCACGCCACAACCTCTACCCCGCAGCGGAAATCATGGGTGCGGCCGGCCCCGGCATTTCATCGGGCACCGCGATGACGCGAATGGAAGAACTCGCGAAGCAGGTCTTGCCGAGCGGCATGTCGTTCGAGTGGACCGAGCTTTCCTATCAAGAAAAGCAGCAGGGAACACCGACGCTCCTCGTCTTCGCGGCGGCCGCACTTTTCGTCTTCCTCGTCCTCGCAGCCCAGTACGAGAGCTGGAAGACGCCGTTGTCGATTGTCCTGATCCTACCCATGTGCCTACTCACGGCTGCCGCAGGCTTGCAGTTTCGCGGCATGCCGATCGACATCCTGGCGCAGATCGGTTTCGTTGTTCTCGTCGGCCTCGCTGCGAAAAACGCTATCCTGATCGTAGAGTTCGCGCGTCAGGAGGAAGATCGGGGAGAAACGCCCGAGCAAGCAGCGGTCGGTGCAGCCAAGACCCGCCTACGGCCTATCCTGATGACGTCGTTCGCCTTCATCCTCGGCGTCCTACCACTCGCAGTCGCGACCGGCGCTGGCGCTGAAATGCGGCAATCGCTCGGAACGGCCGTGTTCTTCGGTATGCTTGGCGTAACGGTCTTTGGGCTTCTGTTCACGCCGGCCTTCTATGTGATGGTCCAGCGGATCGGGTCCAAGAAGCGAGCCGTGGTGAAAGAGACGGCTTCCGTATCGCAATCCGCGTGAAGCGGACCGGCGTGAGAAACGATCCGGCCGATCTCCGTTCCGTCGCCTCGGTTGTGTCAAACCGAAAAGAACTGGTCCGTGGGCGTGATCGGGAAAATGGATTTCTCATTGATAGGGGGACGGCGGATCGCCTTCTCCCGATCCGGACGTAATGCCGTTCCCCGGCACCAAGGGCGACGACCGCGTCTCAGAGCAGCGCGAGCTGTACGCATAGACGAGCTTGGGCCTTGGACGCATGAAGTCGAGGCGCTCGCAATACCGGCTCGTCGCCTTGGACGGGCGTGACGTCTTACGGCCGATTGCTTACAGCAAACGCCTCGCGGCAGCTATGAACGACTGTCGGCCCGTCCAAATCGATGGCGCCGGCAATTTCTTGCCCGAGACGAGCCTCCGCGGCTTGCAGAACTCGTCGTGAACCTCTCACTGCGGTGACTAAAGCCAAGCGAGGGTCGGCGATGGCCCAATCCAGTCCAACTCGGACACTCGGGAAGGAAACGACTGCTGGGCGGTATGATAAAACATCGCAAACGGAAATCTCGCATGAATACTCTTCAAGCGCCTATCGCGTCCGGTCTCAGCGCCTCGACGACAACGCACGACGTCATCCGACACGTGGATCTGACCGGGAAGACCGCCATTGTCACTGGCGGGTACTCCGGCATCGGACTTCTGACCGCCAGAGCGCTCGCGGAAGCGGGAGCGGAGGTCTTCGTCCCCGCGCGCGATCAGGAGAAGGCTCGCGAGGCGTTACGGCCGTTCCCGAGGATCTTCCAAGACGCGCTCGATCTAGCCGACCCGGCGTCGGTGGACTCTTTCGCCGATCGCTTTCTGCAAACCGGCCGACCTCTTCACATCCTCATCAACAACGCCGGCGTCATGGCGGCGCCGCTCGCACGGGACGGGCGAGGTTTCGAGTCTCAATTCGCCATCAATCATCTCGGTCATTTCCAACTAACCGCAAGGCTTTGGTCTGCCTTGCGCAATGCTCACGGAGCCCGTGTCGTAGCGCTTTCCTCGCGCGGACATGTGCGTAGCGGTGTCGACTTCGATGACTGGAACTTCAAGCGGCGCGACTACGATCGCTGGGTTGCATATGGTCAGTCGAAAACTGCCAACGCACTGTTTGCCCTTAAACTGGATGAAGTGGGCAAACCTCACCGGGTCCGCGCGTTTTCAGTTCATCCGGGAGCAGTCATCACGGATCTTTTGCGACACATGTCCGCTGCGGAGCTCCGCGCTGCGGGAGCGGTCGGCGAAGGCGGTGAGCCCATCCTCCCGCCGGCAAACAATCTGAAGACGCCTGAACAGGGGGCGGCGACCAGCGTTTGGTGTGCCACGAGCCGCCAACTCGATGGCATGGGCGGGGTCTATTGCGAGAATTGCGACATCGCCGAACCGTTGCCGGCCGATTCCACCGAGCCGCGCGGCGTTAGACCTTGGGCGACGGACCGTAGCCTTGCATCGCGGCTGTGGTCCCTTAGCGAGGGCCTTATCGGGCGAACATTTCGATAATTCGATATTGCCATGCAAAGGGCGATCTTCGCCTCGCAGGCCATACCACGTCGAAACCGGTGCCGGCCGACGAGTTGCCCGATCGAGCCCGAGATCGCCTACGATGGCATGCGCATCGATTGGGATCGCGGCTTAGGGCGTCGGTGTATCGTTACCCTGGGTCACTAAATCGGAAGCTTCTGATCATCGCGGTAACGTCCCATCGCGTGGGATCCGGGAGACGCCGAAGTCGGCCTAGTTTGGCATCTCGTCCAATCACCAGCTCGGGGTAGGTTTGGCCTTGGCTAACAGACGCGCACGGGACTGGAAATTTTCCACCAATATGTCTATCTATCGATAGACAGGAGAATTGACCATGAGCTTAACAGCTGAGCGTTTGATGGATTTAGCCGAAGAACGAATTAGAGATGCTGGGTACAGAGGCTTCAGTTTCCGCGAGCTAGCGGCCGAAATGGGAATCAAGAGCGCGAGCGTCCATCACCATTTTCCAACCAAGGCAGGGATGGCCGCCGCAGTGGCTCGACGATATGGCGAGCGCTTCTTCGACTTGGTTGGACCGAGATCCGGCGAATGCGCGAACGATGTCATCGCGACGTACCGGGCGATTTTCCGTAATGTGATCGAGCGCGACGGACGAATGTGCCTAAACGGCATGCTCGGAGCTGAAGCGGGGGGGATACCGTCGGAAGTCGCCGGGGAGATTGAGACTTTCTTCCGCAGATGCATCGAGGATCTCTCGGCGAGGATCGGAGGGTCCGACGCCGTAGAGCGTGCCTTCCATGTGATGGCTGCGCTTGAAGGCGGGCTCATTCTCGCGCGTGCATACGGCGATATAAGCGCGTTCGATCATGCGACAGCCAGTTTAGCGACACCGACGCTCGCAGCGGCGGCGTGATAGCCGCCGAGTGGCACGTAGCCTTGCCGTACGATCCAGATATCCTCGCGACAGGTTTGAAAGCCGTGTTCTGCGGAATGAATCCGGCGATCAGCGCAGATACCTCGGGGCATAGCTTCTCAGCGCCCAGCAATCGCTTCTGGAAGGTGCTGTATCTCGCCGGGTTCACGGACGTGCAGCTCGAGCCCAAGGAGGCGTATCGACTGTTGGCATACCGTTTCGGCATCACTGCGGTTGTTACTCGGCCGACACGGCGGGGAATCGAAGTGAGCACGGGCGAGTTCCGAACCGCTAGGCCGCACTTCGAAGAGCGCATCCGCGGGTTTGCCCCGCGCTCAATCGCGTTCCTTGGAAAGCGTGCGCTTTCGGCGATGCTTAGGCGGCACGACCTCGATTGGGGTCGCCAACCGCGATCGATCGGGGACGTCCCGACATGGGTCCTGCCCAACCCCAGCGGTTTGAACCGGGGCTTCAGCCTCGATGCTCTCGTGTCGATTTACACAGCGTTTCGCGTTGAAATCGACGATATGCGATAAGTGTACGAGCGTTCGCCTCACGATCCTCGTCGAGAGCCGCATGATCTTGGGACGTCAACCTAGCCTACATCGAGAAAGCCGTCCGAAATCGCGTAGACGTGCCTGGATCGAGCAGATGTGGAGTGGCTGTTTCCGAACACCAAGCACTTTCTCCTGAACCTAAGAAGAGGCTGATCTCAGATCCTCACCGTGGCTTGCCTTGAAATCGCTCCTGACGACGGGGATTATCCCGAGCGCTGCCGCAGCAACGTCCTTGAGAATTTTCAAGACGAAGACCGTAGCAGTTCTGCTTGAGCCGGCGGATGTCCGCATTCCTTTGCCGCGGCTCTGCCATTCGACCTCTCGCCCCATAAGGTATGCGAGCTCATTCCGATCCTCCCGGACGACGCGCCGGTGGCCATCTATCGATAGATAGATATTGACGCCGGGCCGCATCAGCGCTAGCCACGAATCTATCTATCCATCGATAGGTTGCGGAGGACAATCAACATGCGGTTTCAGGACAAAGTAGCGATCGTAACCGGTGGAAACTCCGGGATGGGAAAGGAAGTCGCTCGCCGCTTCGTGACGGAGGGCGGTCGCGTTGTAATCAACGGCCGGAATGCAGCTAAGACCGAAGCCGCGATCAAGGAAATCGATCCGACGGGCAAGCTCGCTATCGCGCAAGTAGGTGACGTTGCGGTGCCGGCGACTGGGGAGGCCCTAGTCAAGGCGGCGCTCGACCGATTTGGTAGAATCGACGTGCTCTTCAACAACGCAGGAATTTTCACGCCGAAGCCGTTCCTGGAGGTCGACGAGACCGAGTACGACCGTTTCGCCGACGCCATCTTGAAGGGAAGCTTTTTCGCCGCCCAAGCCGCAGCGAAGGCGATGAAGGCGTCAGGCCGCGGTGGGGCGATAGTGCAAACCGGTTCGATGTGGGCTCTGCAGGCGATCGGCGCGACGCCTTCGGCCGCGTATTCGGTGGCCAAAGCCGGTGTGCATGCCTTGACGAAGAATCTCGCTATCGAACTCGCGGCGGACAATATTCGCGTCAATACGATCGCGCCAGGCATCATCGAAACTCCAGTATTCAACACGTTCCTTACCGACGAGCAGGTCGCCCAAGTGCTTCCGACGTTTAACTCGATGCATCCGCTAGGTCGGAATGGCCAGACGGAAGACGCTGCCGAGGCCATGCTGTTTCTCGCTTCGGATCAGGCGAAGTGGATCACGGGTGTCGTGCTGTCCGTCGATGGCGGCATCATGGCGGGACGGCAGTAGGCAGCTGCGAAGCGACATCTCACGCGCACAGCGAGATGCAGGGAATCCCGCGTCTCGCCTTTCCCCGATTGGGGTTTTAGTCGCCCTTGAGAATGGAGATCCGAAGCGAGCCGGCGGCGCCCACTTTTGCGGGACGCGACCAGGACTCGTCGGAAGGTTCTTCAGCGGGATTCGGACCGACTGGCTTCATTGCCCATGCTCAACGCGGCAATGCTAGTTTCTCAAAATGATCGTTGTTCTACGCCGCAACTTGATCGCCTCGCGTCAATCGACGTGGCCACCTCGTGGGTCGTTGGCGTCGGCACACGCATTCGCGCTGTTCTGAAGACGTCACCCGTATTGTTGTTCGTATTGGTTTTGCCCTACTGCCGGTTTCGACGACGCAGAGATTGGTGTCTACTCGACGCAACGCACGCCCACGAGCGGTCGACTAAAGAAGCGTCGTAGAGCACCTACATTCAATGCGGCGGCACCTGATACAGCGAGCCTGTCGGTTGCTGCCGCACGTCAATGCCAGCGGTCGTCGGTATCGATTCTACCTCGGCGGCCACCTTTCAAACCAATACCCTGTATGGCAGTCGCTCCCTACTGGCGAGCAACGGTACTGCGCGCCTGAGAACGAGTTCCTTGAAATGCGGCGTAAGCTGGTGATTGGCGAAGTCATCTTCCTCGCGATAATGTTCGTACAAAAGAAACTCGTTCGCTCGCTCAGCGGATTGGTGCGCAACGAAACTTATACAACCGGGTTCGGCGCGACATTGTGGAACTAATTCGCGAAGAATTTCCTCTATTTCTGCTTGATTTTCGGGTATCGCGACCCAACGTGCCACGATGAAGTAGCTCACGGATTCGACCTCCTCGCATAACTGCATTGTCAATGCTCAGGCTACGAAATTAAGATACCCGTCCGTCTGTCGAGGGGTACAACGCGGATGCCGCCCTATCGAAGGCGCCGATGTCACCGCAGGCGCGAGCGAGGATCAGCCCACCTTCCAACGTGGCGATTACGTGATGAGCGCGCGCGTAGGCATCCGGGCCTCTGACACGGCCGGCGAGATCTTCAATACAGCGTCGGAAGAACGACCCGACTTCGGCAGTCACTTCCGGAGGCAAGGCACCTGCCTCAGCTCCTAGAATGCCGCAGAGGCACATGCGACCGTCTTGCTGGATCGTTCTCCTGACCGCCCCACGGTAAGCGTCGATTGCGTCGTCGGGACTCTCGTCGGGCTTGGCCTCGACAGACGCGAGGAAGCGCTTGGCGTAGCGTTCAGCGACCGCCTTCGCCATTGCCGCCTTCGTCGGAAAGTGGTGATGGACACTCGCGCTTTTGATCCCCACCTCTGCGGCGAGCTCGCGGAAGCTAAACCCGGCATATCCGCGATCTCGAATGTGGGCTTCAGCGAGATCCAGCAAACGCTCTGCCGTTCCGCTCACGAAACAGTCCTCCTGTCTATCGATAGATAGACTATCCGATGCGGATTAGCTACAAAATTCCTCGCTCAGTTCTATATTAGGGACAGAGAACTCGATTCAAAGTGGTAAAACGCCACGCATTCGGAAACCGCATCAATTACTTGGATTGCCGTGCCGCCGCCTTGAACGACGTTGACTTGGATGGCACGCGCTTCCCGCTTCTAGAAAATTCTTTCGTGGCTCGGTCGTAGACGCTGAAATCGTTCACCGCGTTGGCGACCACGAGGGCCCCCGTGATGGTGGACAGCAACTGGGACGCCTCGTCCGGCGGCAAGCCCTCCTCGACGAGCTTGTCATGGCACATCTTGAAGAAACGGTTCACCTCCGCCGCAGCCTGTGGAGGCAAGTCCTGCGACGAAGCTCCGAGCACTGCGCATGGGCACATCCGATCCTGCGAATGAAGCGTTCCTCGGAAAGCCTGTACCCAGACTTTGACTGGGTCACTCTCCTTGCCAAGCTCACGCTCGATCAATTCCGCCGTCTCGGCGGTATAGCGCTTGATAACAGCCGCAGCGAGATCATCCTTCGTCGGAAAGTGGTAGTGCACGCTCGAACTCTTCACCCCGACGTCGGCGGCGATCTCGCGAAAGCTGAAACCGTTGAAGCCGCCTCTGCGCATTCGCCGCTCTGCGGCGTTCATGATGGCGGAAGCGACATCGCTCATTAGGTCTTCTCCGTGGACTATCTCCCGATAGGTGGGGTTTTGAGAGGTCAAAAACAACAACTTTAATCTATCTATCGATAGGGCGCCGTGGTATATCACTTGGTTGTCGTCGATTTTGGGCCAGCGCTTTCGGACTGAGAGTTCATCCGTAGTCTGTGAGCACGAAGCACTTCGTCCCGGTTGTATCTCCGAGCATGCGAGTTCAGCGGAATGTTCTCTGTTATTTTTGAGGTCCACCCTGAGCGCGATAAATTCGAGCTCTACCTCGCGCTCGCGAAAGACCTGAAGCCGATCCTTGAGAGAGTTGACGGGTTCATTGACAACGAACGGTTCGAGAGCACGCGTCGACCGGGGTGGATTCTGTCACATTCAACCTGGCGCGACGAGAAGTCCGTCGTGCGATGGCGCACGATCGCCAAGCATCACGAGACGCAGCAACGCGGCCGCGACGAGGTCTTTAGCGACTATCATCTGCGCGTAGGCGAAGTCGTGTCCGACTCAAGGCCGCCCGTCGGAGTTAAGGTTGTCGAGCAGAGATTGGACGAGACTGAAGTAGGCGTCGCGAAATTCGTAGCGCTGACCGAGTTTTCGCCGGCGGGCTACCACGTTTTAGAAAACATCTCGGAGCTGTTGGCGCCCGATCGACATCGCTCGGATCCACTAGACCATGACGTCTTCGCCAGCATCTACAACGAGGGGAAATTGGCTCTCCTCACCACTTGGCGCGACCGCCAATCCGCGGAGCGGTTCGGCGTCGTTCCTGTCGCAAGCGGAGACCTGGTAAGGCATCGTGTCGTGCGCATCGTACGTGACTACGGCATGTTCGATCGACGTGAGAGCCCACAGTACTATCCGGATATTGCGCGCGCATCCGGGGGCAGTACCACAACATAGATTTCAGCCTGAGCAGAGCAAATCCTCTTCCTCACGTTCGGGAGATCGCAGATTCGGTGACAATCGAGGCGATCGCGATCGTTGGTACGGGCAGGCAGTAGACCGGGGCTAACGGGCGCGCCTTAACCTGACCAAGTCTTCGAAAGCACTCTTGGAGCGGATTGGTCATCGCTTTCGCCTCGGCCGAAAGCAATCGAGTGCGGAGAAGGCAACCCGGTTGTTTTGCTCGGCAAAGCGCGAAAGCCTGCCGCCACGCATCCGTGATGCCCGCCAAATCCGCACCAACGCGAGGAGCCCGTCGTCGACTACCCGACGCGGGGCTCGACGCTAGGCGGCGAGCTCGACGAGGAGGTCCGATAGGGCGCGCGTACCCAGGACCGTCGCGCAATCTGTCGGCGCCCCTGAGCCGTCAAGCTGGCAATGCCAGGATCCGCTTACGGAAATCGCGAAGGTAGGCCCTTGCTACCGCCGAATGAGGAGCGTCGGGCTCGGCCAACGAGCGCATCTGGTCGAGGATGCGGGACTGGAGACGATTCAGTCGGTTCGCGGCATCCGCCAGCCCGGGTTGGGGAGCTGCCTCGTTCAAGGCGACGAGATTCTGCGCCACGTCGCCAACGTCGAGGAAGACGCCTTCGAGAAATCGAAGCTGCTGAAGCAAGCGCGCGCGCTCCTGCACGAGCGCGAGACGGTTGAGACCGTACACCTGGATGGACACCGCCCCCCGGATGCTGATGCGATCCCGATCCGCTGCGACAACTATTGTCGCCGGATCGTTGGCCGCCACAGGGAGCGCTGGAGCGGCGGGATGAGCGTCGGCTAGCGGATAGGCGACACCCGAAGCCCGATCATCCTCGAGCCAAAACGCGAGATGGAGATCTGGATCGTCCCTGGTCGGATCCAGCAGGAAGGCTCGCTCGGCCATCACGTCGTCGACCTCCCCCGACGCGCGCACGCCGGCAATCGGAAACGCATCCTGCTTGCCAGTCAGCATCTGCTGTCGGAGCTGAACCAGTCCCGACGAGTGGACAGGAACGGATTGCTTCCTCCTTCGATTGCAGTCGACGCAGCTGGGCAACAAGTTCGTCCACTCTGCCGCTAGCCACCAATATCCCGGATGTGCGGCATCGCCCTCCACGCTTCCCTTCGGCCTGTAATGTTCGACGTCCACAGGAGCCTGCGAGGCGTATCGCGACTCGCAGTAGGCGCACTTCCCGTGGAACAGTTCTTCTAGTCTTCGCTTCACGTCGTCGGCCTTGTAGGCAATGAAGTCGAAAGCTTTGCGCTTGGCGCCGGCGGGCAAGGGCGTCGTCATGTGAGCGCGCGCACGCTCAAGTTCGGTCCCGTCCTTGCCGCGCTTAAGCAAGCTGGACGGCGGGAGCTTGCTTCCGCGCGGGACGCCTCGCACCTCAGTACGCCTCCAACGCCTTCGCGATCCGGGACCGCGTCTCGTCTTTGAGACGCTCCAACTGCGTATGCCGCGTTGCTCGCCGCCGCCGCACGTGGTCGAGTACGGCCTCTTCGACGAGCCGTTGGACCTCCGACGAACCCAGCGGCAAGGCGCTCGCGATCTCGGTGCGTAGCCGGTCGAGAGCCTTCCTTTCATCTTCGGTCAAACCACTGGGCGCCGCTCCCTGTGCGATCAGGTCCCCTATTCGGGCGAGCCTCAATTCCGTCGCGGGGGCGTCCGTGCTGAACATGGAGAAGAGATCGGAGGTCAGGAGCTGCTCAATCGTCAGGTTCTCGACGTTGGGGAGTTCGGAGATCGCCTCGACGAAAACGGGCAGCCCTTCCGGATCCTCACCCTCCGGCCTCAACGACCGGCTTAGCACGAGCACCTCCCCGTCGTGCATTCCTCTCAGGCAAAGCGGATCGTGTGTCGTGGCGATGATCATGGCTTTCGGCAGGACCCGTCGAAGCGCAGACATGATCTGCATCTTCCAACGGGGATGGAGATGGGCCTCCACCTCGTCGATCAGGATCACCGGCTCCAGTTCGGCGAAGCTCTTGCGCTCTCCCGCGACCTGTACGGACAGTAAACCGGCGAACACGTCGCAGACCATCGCAAGCACGGAGCGAAAGCCGGACGACACGACCCTTAGCGGCGTCTTGACGTAACGCGTCTCTGTCCCCTCGCCGACTTTGGTCACGATGAGGCAGCGTCCGTTGTGGGGATCGCGCTCGACGATGTCGTACTCGCCTTCGACGAGGAGGATCTTCTGAAGCGATCTCGCCACCATGGCGAAATCCTCGGCCGATAGGCCCAGAAGCCACTGCTCAGGATTCGCCAACAAGGAATCGGACTTGAACAGCGTAGCGACGTGATCGGCAGGCGGTTCGGACGGGGAGCTTGCCGCGTATTGTCGGAACGCGCCGTAGGCGAAGACGGGCGGGAGGTCGTCGGTAGCGCCGGTTTCGCGCACCACGTCCGAAACCTCGACGGCAAGGGTCGCACCTCCGGCGAACCCCAGCGTTACGGTCGCAGATCGGGGTGGGGGGTGATCCTCAGACCCCATCAAAGACGGCGAGAGCACGAAGTCGCGGGGCGACCGCACGACCTGCGCCCTGATCTTGGCATCCATCAAGGCGAGCGCCATCGCCTCCAGGATCGAGCTCTTTCCGGCCGCATTCTCGCCGAGGATAAGGAGTGCGCTCGCCTCCGCCTGACGGTTCACCTTCGGGTCAGCCGCTACGGGAGGAGGGAACGACACGCGAAGGTGCTGAAGCGCTTTGAAGTCGCGTATGCCTATCGCGATGGGCTTTCGCGTCCCGCCTCTCGGCGGGGGACGATCCACAGTCGCGCGCTCAACCGGGCCTTGGACGTCCTCCCATGCGGCGAGCAGAGCCTTGCGCTCGATCGGCGCCTTCCATATCCGCGACACCTTCCCGTCCAGGCGACCCGTCGACAGCCGCAAGTCGCGACCGATGCGACCTTCGGTCAGCTTGAGGATCCTGCGGAGCAGTAACCCCCAGGCTCCCCCGTGCTCCATCCTCGCGAAATCGAAAACGTTGGGCCGCGCGCCGCGTTGAAGCTCATCGACGAGGAGGCTGAAGTAATTTTCGAACGCGTCAGCGCGGGAGCGCACGAGGTCGGACCGATCGAGATCGAACGTCCCGATCGTTTCGGCTCCCTTCCGCGTAAAGGCCTCGATCCTACCGGATCGAGCGAGGCCAAGATGCCCGGAGAACGCCCGATCCGCGCAAGGGTCCAGGAGGAGTCTGCGGTCCCGATGCCCGAACCGCCAGAGTCCAAAGCCTTCGTTGGCGAATGATTCGAGCTGATCGAGAGTCGGCAGGGGTCCACGGTCGGGCCTGATCGTCGGGAAGCGGTTCCCCGCGGCGGCGGAGCAATCCCCGCACACGAGATACACGTTGCCCCAATCGGTACGAAGCCAAGTATAATAGAGATGAGCGTATTCCGAACGCGCGAGCGGTTCCGCCTCCCGTTCCGGCCTAAAATAACGCGCGCGGAGATGTCCCCGCGTCTCGCAGAAGGCACACTTCCCGTGGAAGAGTTCGCTCAACGCCTCGTAGACGTCATCGCCTTCGAGATCGAACGATCGTACGGATTCTGGCGTGGTCTGGGCGATTCGCTCCAATCTCCCGCCCATAAAACGGAAGAGGTCGAGGCGCTCCATTCGTGCGGCTTCTTCGCGGAAGGCCAGAGGCGGAGAAACCCGGCCGCGATCGACGTACAGCAATCCCCACTCCCAGCAACCTTGGCGAGCGTTCTTTCGCGGCTCGCGTTACCGCAGTAAAGATCGAGATCCGGGGGGACTCAAGATGAAACGGCAAGTCTCGACCTTGGACGCGATCCCGTCCAAGAGATTGTTTCTCTCGATCATCGCCGACTACGACTTGAACAAGGCGATCTGCGAACTGGTCGACAACGGATTGGACGTCTGGACGCGGGCGGGCCGGACCGGGGCGATCCGCATCCAGGTCCGGCTCGACGGCGAGCTCGGAACGATCCAGGTGGAGGACGACGCAGGCGGACTCGCTCGCGACGAGCTGCGGTACATCGTCGGGCCCGGCCAGACCGGGTCTTCAGCTTCCGACCAGACGATCGGCATTTTCGGGGTGGGAACCAAGCGAGCCGTGGTTGCGCTCGCGCGCGACGTGCGCATCAAGACGCGGCACGGATCGGGCGACACCTTCCAGATCGAATTCGACGAGAGCTGGCTTGGGGACGAAGAGTGGGAACTTCCGCTCTTCGAGGTTGATCCGATCTCGCCGCGTACGACGCTGGTCGAGCTACAGAAACTGCGCGTCCAAATCACGGAGGACGCCCGGAAGCAGCTGCGCGACCATCTCGGGGCAACGTACGCTGAGTTTCTGTCGCTGCCCGAAGTTTCCATCCTACTCGATGGCGTTTCCGTCGACCCGCGATTCTTCGACGGTTGGTCGTATCCTCCCGACTATGGACCGCGACGCTTCAGAGGATCGATCACGACCTCCGGCGGAGGCATCGTCGACGTTGAAGTCATCGCCGGGTTGAGCAGCGAATCCAGTCCGACCGCAGGCGAATACGGGGTCTATTTCTACTGCAACGATCGTCTCGTCGCGCCCGCGATGAAGAGCTTCGACGTCGGCTTCACCACTGGCCAAGCAGGCAAGCCGCACCCGAAGATCTCTCTGACGAAGGTCATCGTCCGCTTGCGTGGCGAAGCCGTCGCCATGCCGTGGAACAGCAGCAAGTCCGACATCAGCACCAAGCATGCCGTCTTCCTGGCCTTGCACGACTGGCTGGTCACGGTCGTGGCCGCCTACGCCAAGATATCGCGAACGTGGATGGGCATTTGGCCCGAGAAGGTCTACGCGTACCGGGCAGGCGACGTCGTCGACGTGGAGATTGGCGACTTCCTCACGGCCCGGAAATCCCATCTACCCGACCCACCAAAATCCAAGCCCAGGCTACCCGAACGGATGGCCTCCCGAAACGCTGGACTCGTACGGCGCTCGCCCTGGGTCACCGGTCTGTTTGAAGGCGTCGTTGCCGCCGAGACCATATCGAAGCAACCGCTGGCTCACGCGAATTGGTTCGCTCTGAACCTCCTGGACCTGACCCTGACCGCGGCGCTTCGTTCCTATTTTGTGAACGAGGCCAAGTCCGGACTTGCAGAGAGAGGTCTCAAGAAGCTCCTGACGCGGGCGCCTCACGTCGCGTCCGAACTGAAGGACGCTGTCCCCTTGGACGGCGAAACGTGGGTTCAGATCGAGAATCTGGCGAGGCGCAAGGATGACCTCACTTACGGTCGCACAGAGCCCACCGTGGCGAACGACGAATTGAGGGCCGCCGACGTCCTCGTTCGACGAGTGCTCGCGATCCTACACAAGGTCCGTACGGACGCCTGAAGGTCACCTGGGCGTGTACCGGTGACGAATGCCGCCATTTGTACACGACTTCAGTATCGGTCCCCTCCCAGGCGAGATGCGTGCGAAGAGAAATCCGGACTACGAACTGCGGACGATCTTGGGAGACGTCGGTGCAAAGGATCTACTTCGACGAAAGCGGGCAGACGGGAACCCACCTGTTCGATCGCGATCAGCCGTTCTTTTGCGTGGCGAGTACGGACGTCCCGAACGAGACTGCCGCCGAGATGCTCGCGCGGCATTTTCCGGGTCGGCAGGGAAAGGAGCTGAAGGCTCAACGCCTGCTGGGCAAAGCCAGGGGGCGTCGCGAGTTGCTCGCCTTCTTCCGCGAGTTCGAGCAGGACGCCGGGCGCGTCTGCGTGGTCAAGATAGACAAGCGTTTCACGCTCGTCGCCAAGATGGTCGACCACCTCGTCGAGCCGCTGCTTCGCGAACGGGGATATGATTTTTACAAGAACGACTACGCGGTGAAATTCGCCAACTCTGCTTGTTACGCCATCGACAACCTGATGGACCCGGTCGTCGCGACCGAGCTAGTCTCGCTGTACAACAAGTTCGCCAGGGAGCCTGGTCCGGAAAAGCTACGGGCGTTCCATGCCGCCCTTCGACTTGCCCGAGCCGACGCCCCTTTCGGCAGCGAGGTGTTCCTGGATTTGATGATCGAAGCCACGTCGACGTTCGAACGCTTCGAGGGAGACGGGCGGTTGGAAGACACCAACGACATCCACGTGACCGCCGTCCTCCACTCGATGGGCCACTGGCAGAAACGAGGCGCCGGCCCGTTCGAGGTCGTCCACGACGAAAGTATTCATTTCTTCAAGCGGTCGGAGCGCTGGGAAGCGATCACCAATCCTGCCTTGGAGTCCGTGGTTCTGGCGATTGGCGATCGAACCCTGACTCTGCCCGTGCCCGTCGTATCCACGATCAGCGCACGCAGCCACGAGAACGCCTCGCTCCAAGTCTGCGATCTCCTCGCCGGGGTGGTCGGCCGTCATCGGCCGAACGAACCCCCGGGAGAGATGCGAGATTTCTTCGACGCGGCGGCTTCCTCCGGTCTCGGGCAGGTGGCGATCTATCCCGTAGGCGGAGGCACGGAATTCGCCAGCGGACCACCCGAACGCGCGGACGGCCCGGACATCGTAGACCGCATCGCGAACGCCGTGCGGAGTGGGCGGAAGCGGCCGCGATGATATGGGCCTGCTGATCGGGCAGGCGGTCTCCACGCACGGACGACGGAAGGAACCGCCGTGAGCTACCAACTGTACTACTACCCCGGCAACGCCAGTCTCCTTCCGCATATGGCGCTGCGGGAGGCCGGCGCGACGTTCCAGCTACGCCTCGTCGACAGGACGCAAAAGGCTCAACGCTCCCCTGATTATCTGCGGCTCAACCCGAACGGCTTTATTCCGGTGCTGGTCGACGGAGATCAGACCCTGTTCGAGACGGCAGCGATCGCCTTGCATCTGGTGGACCGACATCCGGAGGCGGAACTCGCGCCGCCAGTCGGGACGCCGGAACGGGCCCAGTTCTACAAGTGGATGATCCATCTTACGAATACGCCGCAGCCCGAATTCCGGAGATGGTTCTATCCCGGCGAGCACGTTGGCGATCCGTCCGCAGCGCCGACGGTGAAGGAGACGGCCGGTCGTCGCCTGATCGAGATGTTCGACGTCATCGCCCGTCAGTTGGGCGACGGCCCATGGCTTCTCGGCGGACGCTTCTCCGCCGCCGATCTGTTTCTCCTCATGTTGATTCGCTGGGGCCGGGGCCTGCCTCGTCCGGCGGGAACAGTCCCGGAACTTCGCGCTCACGCTCGACGCGTCCTGGCCCGCCCGGCGGTGCGGGAGACGTTCGCCGCGGAAGGGATCGAAGAGCCCTTCGTTTGAAAGCGAGCCGCGAAGCTCCGGTCCGACCTCTGGCATCGGAAGATCTCCCGCCAACCGATGTTAAGGTGTGGCTTTAGAAAACCTCGGCATTTAGTCTTCGATCACGTCGAAGAACAGGAATGCATCGCCAGTCTCGCCGCCCTCGGCGCCTGCGATTCTCCAGGCGTAATCGGCTTCCGTGGCGAGACGTTCCAGCATCGCGGTAGCCTGCGGGACAGTCGCGAGATCGTGGTGCCAAAGGGACACGACGACGCCGGCTACCCGAACGTCGGCCTCACCGGCACGAAGACAACGCGCACACTCCCAGGCGGCCTTCATCGATTTTCGCAAGTCGCGTTCGGTTAATCGCAACGGCGCCGATTGCTTGAATTCGAAACCGTAATGGGTCGTCGACGTCGCCATCCAAAAATCGCACCTTCCCGGGGCGGCTCGGCGCCGATCGCCGCGCTGCCCTTTGACGACACTGAACTCGGCGATCCCCAGATATCCCGCCATCGCCGCGGCGGCTGCGAGGAGGCTCACGCTGGCGGTCTCGTTGTACGACAAAGGGTCGTCCGTGAGTTCCTCGTCGAACCTGGCGATGAGCGACCCGAGCGCTTCCATCCAAGGGGACCACTCCTTGAACTCCGTCGTTCTGCGGTCCGCCTTCAGCAGCGTCAGCCTCGATTTTTTCATTTCGATATGTCCGCTCCCGATTGGCCGTCACCCTCGACTTAGATGTAACGCAAGCCATGCCGAGAACAACGTCTTCGACTTGACGAAGAGCAAACGTTCACGCCGTTGTCCGGAAGGAGGAATTTGATCTTCGAAATGCTTACCGCCATAGTCCGAGCCAAGGGGATGGAGGCGCACCGACGTTCGTCGGGCAGGCGCCTCAGTCGCCGTAAGAAATGCCGGAGCGCTCGTCGATGGCCGCCAAACCTCCGCCGCCCAAGCCGTCCAAGCCCTCGGCCCTTCTTCCGATCGATCTACGCAGAAGGCTGTATGCGGCCCGGAATCTCCTTGGCCTCGAAGCGCAAAGGGATCTCGGCCTCCGGCTGAAGGTGCCGGTATACTTCAAGGATCCTCTCGTCGCTAATGACTTCCCAGGCGTGGGCATCGACGGCGATTTCCAGACTCCCTGGGAGCCCGGCTTGACCCACGGCCCGACGAGCGCCCGGTTCGCCGTCGTGGACTACGACTCCTCCCTCGACTCGTTGGAGGCTCCGGCGAAATGGGACGCTAAGAGGTGCGCTTTCTTCGCGTCCGACGGCGAGGAGCTGGTCCCGTCCTCTAGACAATTCCGACAGGTCAGCACCTGGGCGATCGCGCAGGCCACCTTGGATCATTTCGAAAGCGGCGCCGGGCTCGGTCGTCGGATCCTATGGGGCTTCGAGGGTTCCCGACTGATCGTGGTGCCGCACGCGGGATACGGGGAGAACGCCTACTACGATCGCAAAAGCAAATCGCTGCAATTCTATTACTTCGACAGGGACGTTGGCGAACGGGTATTCACCTGCTTGGCCAGCGACATCGTCAACCACGAGTTGGCCCACGCCATCCTCGACGGGATCCGCCCGTATTACCTCGAGGCAGTGACGCCCGAAACTGAGGCCTACCACGAGTTCGTCGGGGACATCACGGCGATCCTGATGGTGTTTCGGAACAACCAGTTCCGGGAGGATCTCGCCAAACGGACAGGGGGAAATCTGGCGGGCGCTACGTTGCTTTCGGGCATCGCCCATCAGTTCGGCGAGGCCGTCAAGGGTGAAGATTATCTCCGCAGCGCCACCAATTCGCTGAAGATGCGAGACGTGAGAAGCGGCTTCGAGCCCCATCGAACATCCCAGGTCCTCACGGGAGCTGTCTTCGATTTTCTCCTGGCGCTCTTCGCGCGATACCGCACGACCAACGAGGACACGACGGTTCCGCAGGCTTTGTGGTTCACCGTCCAGCGGCTGCAGACGATGGTTATCCAGGCTCTCGATCTCCTGCCCCCGGTGGAAGTGACCTTTCGCGACTATGCGGAAGCGATGCTGCGAGCCGAACTCGTCGCGAATCCGACAGACCCCGACGAGTACCGAAAGATGCTGGTCGAGGCTTTCGTCGGTCGCGAGATTTTGGAAGCGGCGGAAGGCGAGGCACTTCTCGAGCCAAAACCGGTCTTCGAGCGGATCGCACTTACGGTCCCGTACGACGTGGCCGAGATCGGGAGCTCGCGCGCCGCCGCCTACCGCTTTTTGGACGACAATCGCGCTGACCTGTTCATTCCGAGAAGGGGCGATCTGGTTCTCGCCGACGTATTTAGCGCGCAGAAGCTGACCAACACGGGGCAAAAAATGCCTCGGCAAACCATCCTCCAGTACGTGTGGCGGGAAGATCTTACGCTGACGGGATTCCGGTTCGGCGCGTACGAGGGGCGGACGACGGGAATGTTGTGCGGCGGGACGCTCGTGCTGGACCCGGGTGGCAACTTCATCCACTGGGCTCGCAAGCCGGGCACGCTGCCGCTCGAAGGAACGCGCGCCGCGGTCGCCCGCGAAGCCCAACGCGGCAGGGAACGACACGAACTATATCTTGACACGCTGGCGCGACGGATAGCGGCCGGCCAAGTCGGTGATGCCATGGGAGGCAGTGTCGGTCTGCTGGCGGGAAGCATCCCCCAGCTTACTGCAGTGGACGTCGGTGGCTCTCTGCGCTTCGAATTGACCCCGCACCTGTCGAGTGGCCACGACCACGGCGAAGAATCGGAGGGCAGGCCTTGGCACCTAAGCTCTTAGTCCGCGTCTACGACGTCGGCCTCGGGGATTGCATCTTATGCCGCATCCCCGACGGCGCCGTCGTGGACGGAGCTTCCGCTCCGTTCCACATCCTCGTCGACTGTGGCTCCTGGAGCGGGATGCCCATGCTCCAGGCCGCCCTCAAGGACATCGCGATGCAGCTTCCGGCCACGGCGAAAGGCAAGAGGCGCCTCGATCTTCTCGTGGTAACGCACGAGCACAAGGATCATATTGCCGGATGTGACGCTGCCCTGTTCAAGGATTTCGAGATCGGGGCGATATGGATGAGCGCCGCGATGAACCCCCGGCACGAACAAGCCAAGGGCACGCGAAAGCTGCAAGCCTTCGCGATGAATGCCGTCCAGAGGCTGGTCGAGAGCCGTGCCGACCTCGGACCCGAGCTGACGGCGTTCGCCGAACTGTTCATCGACAACGACGGGGCCCTCGATTCTCTACGCACTCGTATGCCCAAGGAGAACGGGATCGAACCTCGGTACGTCTCCGCTGGGACGACCCACGAGGATCTGGGGCTTCCCCTCCATGGAGCCAAGCTCTCGATCCTGGGGCCGGAGGACGACATCGACGGATACTATCTCGGCAAGGCGAGCGGTGCCGCCGTGAGCGCTCTGTCCGACTTTACGATCCCGGCCGTTGACGAGGCAGGCGACGTTTCCCTGCGGGACGGACCCGCCGAGATGCCGACGAATATCGGGGCGGCCGATTTCGCGCGCTTGAAGCAACGCATGCTGTCCAGCGCGCTAGCGTTTGCGGCGTTGTCCGGCAAGGTCACCAACAACACCAGCGTCGTATTGCTTCTCGAATGGAAGGGGCGACGCTTGCTGTTCGTCGGAGACGCCGAGTGGGATCGAGCCTACAGGAAGGGGAAGGCCAACGGTTCCTGGAACGTCATGTGGAACAAGCGTCGACCGCATTTCGACGCTCCGCTCGACTTCCTCAAGATCGGGCACCACGGTAGCGAGAACGCCACTCCCTGGGGATCGGACGAGGAGCCGAAGGCGATCCTGGACTCCATCCTTCCTCGGCCGATTGGGGACGCGCCGCCCGTGGCGAAGGCAGTCGCCTCGACCCAGCGCGGTCGTTATAAGACCATACCCGAGGGCGGCCTGCTCGTGGAGCTCGGTCAGCGCATCGCCAACGCCCAGACGTACTCGCGGCGCTTCGCCGAATCCGGCAAGGCGGCCAACGACCTTCCCAAATACGCCGACTACGAGAGCAAGTGGATCGACAGGCCGCAACCTCAGAGGACGGACTGCGAGCGTCTGCTGACCGGCGCCGGCTTCGTCGACGTCGAGTTCGAGCCAACTCCTTCCGGCTAGTCGCCTTCATGTCGAGTCGGAGGTGCGACCTATCACAGCTTAGCCCCCTTCGCGCGAAGGTCGAGGCCAAGGAAAAGGCGCATCAGATCGCCGTCCGGGAGTGCGGCGACCTCCTTCTCCATCAGCGCTTGGTCCGAGGCCACGATCGCTTGGATGACCCGACTTCGCATCACGGCGAGGTCCGCGGTGTCTCGGGTGCTGCGCCGACGCTCTTTGCCATCGACCTTGCTCACGATGGGGAGCCTCCTACGCTTGATCCTCGACCGGCGTTCGCCTCGGTACGGTACATCCGTGCGGTATGGTATCGTGCCCGAGCGCACGGTATCCGATCAGGATTCCGCTAGGCCCGCAACGCCGTTACAAGGAATCGTGCTTCGAAACCCCGTTGCTGCTGAAATCGACCTTGAGCGAGCGATCGCAGCTTGGGGGCAGTCGATCCAGTTTTGGCTCGCCAACTCCCATCGTCGTTACGATCGATGGAAGATGCTCCCCCGGTCAGGGACGTCCCAATCGGACATCTGTTCGATGGGCTGCGCCCTCCCCCTCTTTCGCCCAGCGCGTTGGAAATTTACGCTTTCAGGATCGGAGCCCACAGAATCGGCCGGATCTCCAGCGCCTCAGGCGACCGTGCGCAATTTCGCGAATATCGCGCGTCCCTTGCCGGCGCGCTTTGCCGTGTAGAGCGCTTCGTCGGCAGCGAGCAGCAGCTCCTCAGGGTTTCGCCACCGTTCCTCGGCTCCGACGGTCTTGATGCCGACGGAAGCGCCTACGGTGACGGTCGCTCCCTGTAGGCGGAAGGGCTGGCACAACCGACCTACGATCGCTTCCGCCAGTCTGCGGGCGGCCGGCGCGTCCATTCCGTTCGAGATGATCGCGAACTCGTCACCTCCCAGCCGCGCCACGACGTCTTCCTTTCCTGAAACAGACGCCAGCCGTTCAGCGACCTGGCGCAGCAAATCGTCCCCCGCTGCGTGGCCCAGACGGTCGTTGACGGCTTTGAAGCCATCGAGATCCAGAAGCAGCAGGGACAGCCCTTTGCCGGTCTGCGACAATCTTCCCATCCCCTCGTCGAACGCGCGCCGATTGGCGAGGCCCGTCAAGGCGTCCCGCCGCGCCGCGAATTCGAGTTCACGTTCGCCGACGAGAACCGCTTCCAGTTGACGCACGTTCCGCACGGCGGCCTCGTACGTGCTGAGCAGGTATAAGCCCAAAAGGAATGCCATCGAACAGAGTAGCGCATCTCCCGTCGCTGATAGCGCCAAGATCAGCACGCCGACCGCAATCGTGCAGATCGCACAGCACAGCCAAAGCCTGGCAGCTCGAGAGCAGGCGCCGGAGCTGATACCCATCGCCAGGCCGACGGCCAGAATGTATCCCTCGCTGTAACCGACGTGAAAAATTCGGACCGTCAAAGCCGAGATCACTAAGGCGAAAGCCAATGCGGCCGCGGCGTACAGCGTCTCCCATCGTCGAGCTTGGCTCAAAGTGAGCGTTCTCGAAGAACGGCGCTGGAAAGCGACCACACCAACCACGCGAACGCCGCCTGTGACGACTGCAGCCCCCATTATGCTCCACAGGTACACGTCGCCGGTTCGGGCCGCCATGACCCAAGCCCCAACGATCACGCATGCGGTGATGCACAGGATTTGGATGGAGGCGCCGTGCAGACGGCGAATAATCTCGATCTCGACGTCCGGCGGCAGCTTATTCGAGCGGTTCGACGTAAGGATCATTTTTCACTCCCTCGCGATTGATGCCACCGAACGATTTACGTTTTGCAGCGAGTTTGGCTCGAATTCGACCTATCGGTAGGTCGACGGATGAGCGGCCATCCGGAAGGGAGGGTGGAGGCCCCACCGGATGCGGGGATTTGGCCGAGACGGACGCAAGACCCTCAATCGGGTTGGAAATCGCCGGATGAATTGCTTTTTTACCGCTTAGAGCCGCGCCATCCGGTTTCGTTCATCGCTCCCTTGCTGAAGCTAGTCCTCGGAGGGAGAACCAACCTGCTCCGCCAACGAGAGATCATGAATCCTCGGAGCGGGTTTCGCAGCAGAACTCGGCCACCCCCGCTCGCACCTGCTCGGAAAGGTGTCGAGGGTATCGGCTCCCCCGTGAGAGGCGTCCCGGAACCGGCGTAGTATCCCGTTAAGGCCATTCGGGACCGATCGTCGTTTGGCCGCTCAAGTCGGCGAACGAGGTTCGCGACCCATTCCCAAGAGCCGCTAGATGGCCCCCGTCAAGCTCAGCTTGGCGACGGTGCGCCGAAAGCCCGCGGCCTCTTTTCGAAGTTCCGAATATTTTTGTTGCGATGGCTCCAATATTCCTTGACACGAAGAGGCGCTCGGCTCTATGCATGCTTATCGGAGCTACCGCTCCAATAATAAAAATTGCACTGGAAAAGGAGAGCATCATGTCCGGGATCAACACCTCCCCCTCGAACGCCGAACCCGCCGCCGTTCCCACTGCAACGCCGCCCGTCCGCTCCAAGCGTTCTCGTTGGGTGGTCCCCGTTCTTACCGCCGCTCTGCTCGGCGGAGGTGCCTTCGTGGCTTACTCGCACACGAAGGACGAGCCTGCCCAGATTTCTGCCGCGCCGGCCCTCCCGGTCGTAAACGTTTCCGCGCCGGTCGTACGACACGTGGACGCCCGCCTCGGCGGCCTCGGCCAGTTCTCGGCGATCGATCAGATCGAGGTGCGAGCCCAGGTTGGAGGCACGCTCTCCGAGATTCATTTCAAGGACGGTCAGATCGTCCGGAAGGGCGACCTTCTTTTTGTGATCGACCCGCGCCCCTACGAGATCAAGCTTGCCCAGGCCAAGGCCCAGCTCGAAGCCGCTAGGTCGCGCCTGGAGCTGGCCGACAACCAGCTCGGACGCGCCCGCGCTCTGCGTCAGAACCAGTTCGCTTCGCAGGATACTCTCGACCAGCGTGTGTCCGATCAGAATGCCGCCCAGGCCGCCCTCGATGAGGCGAAGGCTCGCGTAAGCGACGCCGAGCTCGATCTCGAATATACCCGTGTCACGGCACCATTCACCGGACGGATCGGCGCCCGCCAGGTCTCCGCCGGCGGGCTTATCGCCGGTAGCCGTGCGTCGACCAGCCCTACCACCCTGCTCGCCACCCTCGTCTCACTCGACCCGATCCATCTCGACTTCGAGATGAGTGAGAACGACTTCCTCAGGTTCCAGCGCAGCCGCCAGGCCGACAAGACCGGCGCCCCCTCCAACACGGTCGACGCTTCCCTTGCCGACGAGACCGGTTATTCCCATCGCGGAACGCTCGATTTCATAGACAACGTCCTAAACCGGTCCAGCGGCACGATCCGCGCGCGCGCGACCTTTCAGAATCCTGACCTGTTCCTCTCTCCCGGCCAGTTCGCCCGAATCCGCCTCGGCCTGACAGCTCCGGCCCCCGCCCTGTTGGTACCGGACGCGGCCGTCGTCGCAGACCAGAACCAGCACGTCGTCTTCGTCTTGGGACCGGACAACGTAGTCAGCCCCAGGAAGGTTGAGGTCGGAGACATTCGCAACGGTCTACGCGTGGTCCGCTCCGGAATTGCGGCCGACGACAGGATCGTGGTCGACGGCATCGCCACGCTCAGAGTCGGCGCAGCCGTCGAACCGAAGCAAGCGACAATCAGAACCGCCTCTGACACGTCGAAGGACTGACGTGCCTTGCTAAGAGGACCGCGCACCCGATCGCAACGCGTCGAGCAGCGCGCGTTCGTGGTCGGAGCGCCTACCTGAGAACGAGGACGACATGGCCTACATAACCCATCATCAACCTCATGAGCGTCACGGCCACGGATCGGACGTATTGGCGGCAGTGCCCATGTATGTGGCGGCGGGCGCGCTGACAGCGTCGATAGTGTTCATGTCGCTGTCGATGCTTCGCCTCCTGGAAAATTTAGTCTTCTCATTCGATGGTTTAGCGGTGGGGCTCGCGTTGGCCGTCGCTGCGATCGCATTGGAGAGGAACCTTTCGAACAGAGGCCGGAGAACCGAGATCGAAAGCGCGCTGGAACAGCGTCATCGCCGATCGTGGCTCTCTCTCGCTTTTGCGATCGGCATTTCGATTCCCCTCGCGTTCAACCTCGCGGCGAGCTGGTGAGATCGTGACGAAGTTTCGCCTCGTCGTTGCCCCCAGAGCCAAAAGCGGGGGGTATGCTAACGGAAATGGTGGGGACGGCTCCCGAGCGAAGGATACGGAGGCGCAGTGGTGGGCAGCCTCGATACTTCGAAATCAGGCAAGGTTTGGCAGAATACGAGAACTGTGCCGTTCGATAGCGTCCGCGGTCCAAGGCGACAGGCAGCGTTCCGTTATCGAGGGATATTCGACATCGACGGGGGTTGCGACGACGCACAAGGCACTCGCGCCGTCGTCGCCGTCGGGTCTGGCCAGCGAGATCGAACGAGATGGCGGCGCTGTCAGAAGATCGAAGGATGGCCGGCACGGGGCCACTTCCCCATAACTGGTCGTTCGCTTTCTCATTGCCGCGTTGCGTGCCGGAGAACCTTACGCGGTCGGCCAGACCTGCGAAACCGACTTTACTAGCGAACGAAGGCCGTCAATCCCTCGGGATTTCAAGAGCCGGTTGCCCGATTGGCTAAGAGCCGGCTCTGGCAGAACGCTCAGAATATTTCGACCAGAGGCAATCTGAAGGTCAAGTTCTACCCATTATGCGGTGCTGGTCTCCTTGGAATGGGTTGTCAAGCGAGATGAGAATTGGGGCGCGTGCGCCTCAAGCCATCGCCTTCGCAGCACCGGCTTTTTTCTTGACCGCACGCTTTCGGGCCGGCTTCTTTTTTGTCGGCTTTGACGCTGTCGCTTTCGCCGGCGGAGGCGGCTCTAGCGCGCGCCTGATTTCGCCGAGCTGAAGCAGGATCGCGCTCAGCAACTCGACGATTGTCGCGTGCCTGATGGCGAGGGCGTCGACCGGGTCGGTTGCCGTCCGTGCCTCGGCCACCATGCGGTCGATCCGGCCGAGGTCATAGTCGATATCGCTCACGGCAGGCTCCTGCCCAATCTCGGTTCATCGAGCACAATAGATTGGCCTCACCGGCCAGTCGCGCCCTCAGATGACTTTTGCGCGCAAGGTAGCGGTCACGATCTCGGTCACGACAACCACGGCGAAGATCACGACCAACACTAGCCCGACCTGATCCCAATAAAGGTTGTCCATGGCCGCCTGCAGCGCAACGCCGAGGCCGCCAGCCCCGACAAGGCCAAGGACCGCGCTCTCCCGAACATTGATGTCCCACCTAAACAGGCTGACGGCCAGGAAGGCTGGCTTCACCTGCGGCCAGAAGCCTTTCAGCAAGATTGCCCGCGGGGGAGCTCCGGCGGCTCGCAGTGCCTCGATAGGGCCGGCCTTGGCCTCCTCGATCGCTTCGGCCAGGAACTTCCCTGTGAAGCCGATGGAGTGGACGGCCACCGCCATCACGCCCGCTAACGCGCCCGGGCCAAACACGGCGACAAAGAATAGGGCCCAGACGAGCGTATGGACTGAGCGTGTCGCGACCAGGATGAAGCGACCGATGGTGTTGATCAGTGCCGACGGCGTGACGTTTCGCGCGCACATAAGCGCAACCGGCGTCGCCATCCCGATCGCCAAGATAGTTCCCAGCGTTGCCGTGTGCAGCGTCTCGATCAGAGCTAGCTGCACCGTTTTGGGAAAATAAGCCCAATCGATCGGCCACATCCTCGCGAAGAGATCGACCGTCTGCGCCGGTGCATCGTACAAGAACTCCGGGATGATCTCGATCGTCTGGAACGACCAGCCCAGCGCCACGGCCGCCAAAGCCCAGAAAGCGAGACGCAAGCTGCGCTCCGATGCCGTAAAGCGGTGCCAGACCGGACCCGAACTGCCACGTTTCACTTTGCCGCTTGGTGCCTCGTCTTGGTAGACTCTCCTCATGAAGGCCGAGAGGATTTCACCCGCCATGACCGCCAGGATGATCGCCAGAATGATCGTTAGGACGAAGTCGTAATCGAAGCGCTGGAACGCGGTGAACAGCGTCGCTCCGATGCCGCCGCCGCCGACGAGACCTACCAGCGCGGAATTCCGCAGGTTCGAATCGAGCTGGTAGGCGGCGAAACCGATGAAGCGCGGCAGCACCTGCGGCACGACGCCCATGACTACCACCGACGGGAACGGCGAGCCGGCGGCGCGCAGCGCCTCGATCGGCCTCATCGACATTTCCTCGATGGCTTCCGCAATGAGTTTTGCGATGAAGCCGATGGTCGCCACGATCAGCGCGAGAATCCCGGCGAGCGCGCCGAAGCCGACCGCCTTGACGAAGAGGATCGCGACGATGACCGGATGGAAGGTGCGCAGCAGCGCGATAAATCCCCGTGAAAGTACCGTGACGGGCCACGGCATCAGGTTGCGGGCGGCGCAGAGCCCGATCGGCAGCGCGAGTAGGATGCCGGCACCGGTCGCGATGATCGCGATCTGCAGCGATTCAATCATGCCCTGCCAGAGGAGCTGCAGTTTGTCCGGGGCCAAGTTCGGCGGGAACATGCGGCCGAGAAAGCGTGTGCCGTTACCGAGGCCCTGGACGAAGCGTTCCCAGCGGATGTCGACGATGCCCGCTGCATAGATCACGTAAAGTACGAATAGCGCGGCGCCGATGCGCAGAGACCAGTTTGGAGGGAAGGCGCGAGCGCGCAGTCCGGCGGCCGGGCTGATAACGACAGGGCTCATTCCATCCAGCCTTCGCCGCCATAGATTTCGGCCAGGTGGCTGTCCTGCAGACCCGACGGTGGACCGTCATAGATGACGACACCCTTCGACATGCCGATCATGCGGGTTGCATAGCGTCGCGCGAGCGCGACGTTGTGGATGTTGACGAGAACAGGAATGTCGCGCTGCCGGCCGACTTTGGCGAGAAGCTCCATGATCTCGACGGAGGTTTTCGGATCGAGCGAGGAGGTTGGCTCATCGGCGAGGATGAGGTCGGGCTCCTGCATCACCGCACGCGCGATACCGACGCGCTGGCGCTGACCGCCGGAGAGTTCATCAGCGCGGCGCGTGGCCAGTTCTTCGAGACCGACCGAGTCCAGCAGCGCGAAGGCTCGCGCGATGTCGGCCTCCGGGAATCGCCGCGTCCAGGCTCGCCAGGCCGGAACGTAACCGAGCCGGCCGCAGAGGACGTTCTCGATCACCGTCAGCCGCTCGACCAGATTGTACTCTTGGAACACCATGCCGAGCCGTCGCCGGGCGATACGCAGCGCCTCGCCCTGAAGCTTCGCCAGATCCGTGCCTCCCAGCATAATCGAGCCGGAGGTCGGGTCGACCAGCCGGTTGATGCAGCGGATCAGTGTCGATTTGCCGGTTCCAGAAGGACCGATGATCGCGACGATTCCTGGCTCGGAAATGGTCAGCGAAATGTCGCGCAGGACCGGCACGCCCTTGCGGTATTCCTTGACGAGATTGCGGATGATAAGCGCCCGGCTCTGGCCGGGCGCGGCGTATGCGGAAAACTGACTCATTACGCGACTTTGGCTCAGGGCTTCGCCGGAGCAGGCTGAGCCTTCTTCTTGGCGAGTTCTTCGGCCTCGCGCTTCGCCTCCGTATCGTAGGCGGAGCGATTGTACGGCGTGCCAGATTTCTCCGCGACGTCGCGCACGATCGCCCAGTCCTTCTGATAGGAGATCGGCAGGAAGCGATCGTCTCCGTTGAACTCTTTCGTCATCTCCGGCGTGAAGCGGAACGAGAAGAAGCAGTCGGTCAGCTTCTTGGCGAGCTCGGGCTTCAGGTCGTGCGCGTAGGCGAAGGATGAGGTCGGGAAGATCGCGCTGCGATAGATTTCGCGGGTATCGTCCTTCTTGATCGTGCCGCGCACGATCATCCGTTCGTAGACGTCACCCGCGACCGCGCCCATGTCGTAGTCGCCGGAGACGACGCCGAGGATCGACTTGTCGTGCCCACCGGACATCAGTGGCTTGTAGTCCTTGTCGGCTTCCAGCCCGTGCTCCGGAAAGAGCACCCGCGGAGCTAGATTGCCCGAGTTCGACGATGGAGAGGTATGCGCGACCTTCTTGCCCTTCAGGTCGGCGAGCTTCTGGTAAGGGCTCGACGCCTTGACAACGGCGACGAGATTGTAGCCACGGACGCCTTCCGCCGACCCTTTCGCGGCAAACGGAATCGCGCCGGCGAGGTTGACGGCGAACCCGGTCGGGCCGGTGGAGAAGCCGGCAAAATGCAGGCGGCCCGAACGCATCGCCTCGATTTCGGCCGAGTTCGACTGGACAGGATAATAGACGATCCGCTTGCCGGTGCAGGCGGCAAGATGCTCCGTCAGCGGCTTGAAGATATTGGCGTAGACCGCGGGATCCTCGACCGGAGTATAGGCCCATACCAGTGCGGACGGGTCCTTCAACCTCGATGGATCGGTCGGCACATCGGCAACGAGATCCTTGTTGGCGTCGCAATACATCGTATCGAGCTGGCCATGATTGAGGCAGGCGTCCTGCGCCTGAGCGGCACCGCTCAAGCCGAGGCTGAGCAACAATGACGAAAAGGCCACGCCGTAGGACAATTTGGACATGATCAGCGTCTCTCCCATCGAATTGTTCTGATTTATGAGCTGGCTATAACATGTGACACAAAACTGTCATACTTCGCGCCAGCGCCATCCCCTGCATTCGAAACCGTGATGACGACGCCTGCCACTTCGAGCCTGCATCTGCCGGGCATATCCTCGCTGATTTCGCTCTATGACGGCTTTCTGCTCGACCAGTGGGGCGTCCTGCATGACGGCACACGAGCTTATGAAGGCGCTAGTGAAGCTCTCGGTCGCATGCGCGACGCTGGCAAGCCGGTGATCATCCTGTCGAACTCCGGTCGAACAGGAGAGGAAAATGCCCTCCAGCTCGCCCATATGGGCTTCGGCAGGGACCTCTACGACAAAGTGATTTCGGCTGGTGACGATGCTCGTGCGGCCTTGCGGGCGCGCGACGAGCCCTTTTATCGGGCGCTCGGCAAGCGCTGCTTGCTTCTAGCGCGCGAAGGCGAGGAGCATCTTGCCGAGGGGCTGGACCTTGATGTCGTGTCAAATGTCGAGAAAGCCGACTTCATCCTGCTGATGACGATGGACGCGCCCCGACAGAGCCTCGCCGGTTGGCGCCTTTTGCTCCAACGTTCCCGCGCTCTCGGTTTGCCGATGATCTGCGGCAACCCCGACCTCCACCGTGCCAGTCCCGATGGGGGGCTTCAGGAGGCGCCGGGCTCCGTCGCCCGCGCCTATGAAATGTTGGGTGGGCGGGTGCGCTATCATGGCAAGCCCGAACCTCGGATCTACCGTCACAGCCTTGCAACGCTCGGTCTCGATCCGAGCCGCGTCCTCGCCTTAGGCGATTCCCTGCTACATGATATTGCTGGCGCGCATGCTGCTGGCATCGCAAGCGCCTTGATTGCGAGTGGTATCCACTGCGCGGACATCGAATGGATAGCTGGAATGCCGACGCCGGAAAGCTGTGAAGTGCTATTTCAGACGACGGGTTTCGTGCCAGCCTATGTACTTCCTTCGTTTGGATGGTGAGAAGCGCCGATAGCAGACGCTGGCGCGCGCTGCTGCCTGAGCAATAGAACAGTGCCAAACAGCGCGCCTGTTGCGATCCGCTCAACCATGCCCGCCTAGACCGTGCGATTTTGCGCCATCGTCCTCTTGTTTCCGACAATTCGCTCGAAGCAGCACGAGGAGGAACGGCCCCAACTACCGTCGCGACGAGGTCGGTTTTGGGGATTTCGCCGAGCATTCCGCACTGGCCGTACTTCATCGTAGACTCATTGCGATTGAAGCGCGCACGTGCTGGTCGACGAACAGTCCGTCGATGAAGCGATCGCAAGATAGTCCCTTCGCTTTCAGGGCAGTTGCTGGTTCTCGAAGAAACCGTCGAGCGGGATCTGGGTCGTCTTCTCGAAATCGTCCATCGCGTCGAGCAAGCGCTGGCGGTAGTTCAGCAGTGCCAGCAGGAGCTGCGCCGCATCGCGCGACAGCCCGTAGCGTGCCCAACTTTCCGAAGTTCGCCGCTCCAGACCGATCTGGTCGCCGAAAGCCTCGACCGTGGCGAAGCCCAAGCCCTCCACCACCTCCAACAACTCCTCTGCCGACATGCGTGGCTTCACGACATGGGAGTGAACCCGTTCCAGCATGAGACGGATGTCCGAGGGGCGAAACCGCAGGGAGTTGCGCGCGAACTGCTCGAAATTGTTAGCCATGACCTGTTTTACCTTCGGCTGCTGTTGTTGCCGGCTTGGCGCTGCCGGCCAGTAAGGCCTCCGCCGCCCCTTCGTCGGTGATGAGCACCTTGGCCGCGCTCGCCCGTAAGGCCGCGCGGATCGCGCGTTCTTTATGGGTGCCGCCGGCCGCGATCGCAACGAGGCCGATACCCCTGAGATCGATCGGGCTGACTGCCATAATACGCCGGTTAACTGGATGGTCCACCAGTTCGCCCTCTGCATCGATGAAATGGCAAACGAGGTCGCCCACCGCTCCCGCTTTCTTGAGGCCCGCCAAATCCGATTGCGGCAAGAGGCCCTCGCGGAACAGCGTCGAATCCGCGACGAGATCGCCAACGCTGACCAGCGCGATATCGGCTGCCCGCGCCCGTTCGAGCAGGTCTCGCAACGTCGGCTCGCACCAGAGCGCGTCGCGGATCTCGGCATTCGATACGAAGACCGGCGCGGTCAACTGGAAGCAATCGGCCCCGAACATGTCGGCGACGCGACGCGCCACCGCCGAAGGGTTGATGCTGCGCGAATGGGTGAGTCCGCCCAGCAGCGAGACCACCGACATCGCCTCGACCTGGCGCGGTTGCATGCCGCGCAGCGCCAGATGCAGGGTCTGCCCCCAGCCCACGGCCAGCGACATGTTGTCGGTGAGATTGTCGGAGAGCCACAGGCCCGCGGCATAGCCGACGAGCGCGGAGACGCTGGCCGCATCGCGCGCCGCCGGCACCACCACCGCCTCCTTCAAGCCGAAAGCCGTGACGAGGCCCCGCTCAAGCCCGGCCTGCCGGGCCGAGCGCGCGTCGATCCTGATCTTGACCAGCCCTTCGCTGCGCGCAGCCGCCAGCATGCGGATCACCTTGATCCGGCTCAAGCCCAGCGCCTCGGCGATCTGCTCCTGAGTCAGGCCCTCGACATAGTAGAGCCAGGCGGCGCGGACCTTCGCCTCCGCCACCGGCATCTCGCCCTGGATCAGTCCTGCTCCGAATGCGTCTTCCACGAGCGCTCCCTGTCGCGCCGCCTCCGGCAACTACGCCAGCATCACCGCATCCCGGCCCCCAAGGCAAGCCGTATGAACATCTGTGCGCTTGACAGGACGAATGACATGTCCTTTTGTTTCCAAAGAAGAACATATGTCCTAGGGAGTGATTTTGCCGATGGCCGCGATCCAGCCGCAGCCGCCTGTGGGCGCGCCCGTAGCCGGCCTGTCCCTGGCGGAAGCCCTTGAAATGCGAGCGAAGGCCGGCAAGCCGGTCCGCGTCGGCCTAATCGGCGCCGGTCAGATGGGCACCGATATCGTCGTCCAGATCTCGCAGATGACCGGCATCGAGATCGCAGCCGTCGCCGACATCGCGCCGGACCGCGTCGCGGAGGCTGCCGCGCTCGCCGGGCGCAAGGGCGAGGTCGACAATGTCACCGACGAGGCCGGGCTTGATGGCGCCCGCCGCAAGGGCCGCATCGCCGCCACGACCTCGCTCCACCTGATCTGCCGCTCTCCCCATGTCGACGTCATCATCGACGCCACCGGCAATCCCGAGGCCGGTTCGCGCGTCGCGCTGACTGCGATCGCCGCGCGCAAGCATATCGTGATGATGAATGTCGAGGCCGACATCACCATCGGCTCCTATCTCGCGGTCGAGGCCGCCAAGGCCGGCGTGGTCTACACGCTCGGCGCCGGCGACGAGCCTGCCGCCGCGATGGAGCTGATCAATTTCGTCCGTGCAATGGGCTATCCGGTGGTCGCCGCCGGCAAGGGCAAGAACAACCCGTTCCGGATCGACGCGGTGCCGGCCGATTATGTCGAGGAAGCCACGCGCCGGAACATGAACCCGCGCATGCTCGTCGAGTTCGTCGACGGCTCGAAGACGATGGTCGAGATGGTCGCCATCGCCAATGCCTGCGGCTTCGTGCCGGATATCCCCGGCATGCACGGCCCGGCCGCGCCGAAGGACGAATTGCAGAACTATTTCTGCCCTAAGGAGGAAGGCGGCCTGCTCTCGCGTAAGGGTGTCGTCGATTTCTCGGTGGCCAAGGGTGTGGCCCCCGGCGTCTTCGCCGTCGCGGAGATGCGCCATCCCCGCGTCCGCGAGCGGATGAGCGACCTGCATCTCGGCCCCGGCCCGTACTACTCCTTCTTCCGGCCCTATCACTTGACGAGCCTGGAAGTGCCGCTTTCGGCCGCCGCCGCCACGATCTTCAACCAGAGCCATATGCGCCCGCTGCCGGTGCCGACCTCCGAGGTCGGCTGCGTCGCCAAGCGCGATCTCGCCGCTGGCGAGACGCTCGATGCCATCGGCGAATACGGCTATCGCGGCTTCGCCCTTTCGCGTGCTGATGCGCAGACCCGCAAGGCGCTGCCGATCGGCCTCGCCCAGGGCGCGAAGATGACCCGTCCGGTGAAGAAGGGCGAACTCATCACGCTGACAGACGCCACCCCCGACGAACGGCTGAAGATCGTCGAGGTGCGCCGTGCGCAGGACGCGATGATCGCCGCTCTGACCTCCGGAGCCCAGGCATGAGCGCTGACCAGAAGCCGAACCAGCGGCCGGAACTCGCCGCGCTCGACGATGCCACGGTGGCGCAGGCGCTGACCCGCATGCACCTGATCCGCAAGTTCGAGGAGGCAGCCGAAGCGAGCTATATGCGCGGCCTGATCCACGGCACGATGCATCTCTCGATCGGGCAGGAGGCGAGCGCCGTCGGCTCGACGCTGCCGCTCGAAGCCCATGACTACATTCTCTCGACCCATCGCGGCCATGGCCACTGCATCGCGCGTGGTGCCGAGCCGAAGCTGATGTTCGCCGAGTTCTTCGGCAAGGAGACCGGCTACTGCAAGGGCCGCGGCGGCTCGATGCATATCGCCGACGTCGAGGGCGGCAATCTCGGCGCCAACGGCATCGTCGGCGGCGGTCTGCCGATCGCCGTCGGCGTCGGTATGAGTATCAAGGCGCAGAAGAACGGCCGGGTCTGCATGGTCTTCTTCGGCGACGGCGCCTCGAACGAGGGCGCCTTCCACGAAGCGCTCAACATGGCCTCGATCTGGAAGCTGCCGGTCGTCTTCGTCTGCGAGAACAACAAATACGGTATGTCGATGGATATCGGCCGCGCCATGGCGGTGGCGAACGTCGCGGACCGCGCGGCTGCCTACGGCATGCCCGGCCATTGCCTCGACGGCAACGACCTCGCCGGCGTCGCGGCTGTCGCGAAGGTCGCGATCGCGCGCGCCCGCTCCGGCGAGGGCCCCTCGCTGATCGAGTGCAAGACCTATCGCTGGCGCGGCCATTCCAAGAGCGACCGCAATCTCTACCGCTCCAAGGAAGAGATCGAGGAATGGCGCAACCAGGACCCGATCCTGCGGCTCAAGGACGAGCTCAAGGCGCATGACCGCTTCGACGCCGCCGCGCTGATGAAGCTGGAAGAGGATGCCCAGCGCGACATCGACGCCGCCGTGGAATTCGCCCGCTCCTGCCCGGACCCCGATCCGAAAGACCTGACTCGTGACGTCTATGCCCTCTGACGCGCTCGACGCCGTGAGCGAGATCCGCGAGCTCTCCTATGCCGAGGCCGTGCGCGAGGCGCTCGGTCAGGCGATGGAAGCCGACGAGCGCGTCTTCCTGTTCGGTGAGGATGTCGGCGTCTATGGCGGCGCCTTTGGCGTCTCCGGCGATCTCGTCCACCGTTTCGGCAAGGACCGCGTGATCGATACGCCGATCAGCGAACTGGGCATCGCCGGTGCGGCGGTGGGCGCCGCGATCACCGGCATGCGCCCGGTGCTGGAAATCCAGTTCTCCGATTTCGTCACGCTCGCCATGGAGCAGCTCGTCAATCAGGCGGCCAAGATCCGCTTCATGTTCGGCGGCAAGGCGAGCGTGCCGATGGTGGTGCGCCTGCCCGGCGGCTCGGGCACGGGTGCGGCCGCCCAGCACAGCCAGAGCCTCGAAGCCTGGTTCGCCCATGTTCCCGGCCTGAAGGTCCTGCAGCCGAGCACACCGCATGACGCCAAGGGCATGCTGCTCGCGGCGATCGACGACCCCAACCCCGTCCTGATCTTCGAGCACAAGCTGCTCTACAAGACCAAGGGCCATGTCCCGGCGGAAGCCTATCGCGTCCCGATCGGCAAGGCCGCGATACGCCGCGAGGGCACGGATGTGACCATCGTCGGCTCCTCGATCATGGCCCGCAAGGCGGAAGCCGCGGCCGAGCGGCTCGCCGCCGACGGCATATCTGCCGAGGTAATCGATTTGCGCTCGATCCGTCCGATCGACTTCACCACCATCGCCGAGAGCGTGCGCAAGTCGCATCGCCTGCTGGTCGTCTACGAGGGCGTGAAGACCATGGGAATCGGCGCCGAGATCTCGGCGATGATCTCCGAGAGCGAGGTCTTCGATTTCCTCGATGCGCCGATCATCCGGCTGGGCGGCGCCGATGCGCCGATCCCCTACAATCCGGTGCTGGAGAAGGCGGCAGTCCCGCAGGAGGACGACATCGTCGCTGCGGCCACCAATCTCGTCCGTCGCGGGGAAGCCTGATGCCGGTCGAGGTCATCCTGCCCAAGGTCGACATGGACATGGAGACGGGCACGATCGAGGCCTGGCATGTCAAGGAAGGCGATCTTGTCCGCCAGGGCGACACCATCTTCGAGATCGGCACCAACAAGGCCGTGATGGAGGTCGAGGCCCCCGCCACAGGCGCGATCCGGAATATCAAGGTCGAGACCGGCGTGCCGATCTCGGTCGGAACACCTGTTGCGTGGATCTACCTCGACGGTGAGGCCGCCACCACACCGTCCGAGCCGGCAGCCGCTGCGGCTCCCGTGGCGGCTGCCACAGCCGTTTCGAAGACCGAGGCGCCGGCCGCGTCGGTGATTGCGGTCGCACCGGCCTCGTCAAGCCTGCGCGCGACCCCGCTCGCCCGCCGCATTGCCCGCCAGAACGCCCTGGACCTCAAGACCGTGACGGGCACCGGCCCGCGTGGACGCATCGGCGAAGTCGACGTAAAGCGCCATCTGGAACAGCGCCCGCGCTGCGCTCCGGTACAGGAGACGTGCCCTGCGCCCGTCGCCGGCGCCTCCGAAGGCCGACTGCAACCCTTCTCCGCCATCCGCCGCATCGTCGCGAACCGGCTCTCCGAGAGCATGCGCAGCGCCCCGCATTTCTATCTGACATCCGAGATCGAGATGAGCGCGGCACGCGACCTGCTCGGCCGCCTCGCCAAACGTCACGAGCGCGTCGGCGTGCCCAAGCCCAGCCTCACGGTGCTGATCGCCCGCGTCGCCGCCCGCATCCTGCGCGATCATCCGGTCATCAACGCCTCCGTTGAGGGCGAAGCGACCCGCTTTCACGAACGCATCGATATCGGAATCGCGATGGAGCGTGACGGCGACCTCGTCGTGCCCGTGCTGCGCGATGCCGGCGGCATGGACATGCCCGCCATGACCCGCGAATTCGCGAGGCTGCGCGGCGGTATGGCCAAGCGGACGCTGACCCCGGCCGAGCTCGGCGGCGGCACCTTCACCATCTCCAATCTCGGCATGTACGGCGTCGACTCGTTCACCGCGATCATCAACCCGCCGCAGGGAGCGATCCTTGCGATTGGCCGCACCATCGACAAGCCGGTCGGGCGCGACGGCCAGATCGTGCTCAGGCCGATGGCGAACTTCACGCTGTCCTCGGATCACCGCATCGTCGACGGCGTCGCCGCAGCCCGTTTCATGGCCGATCTGCGCGAGGCTCTTGAAAACCCGGAGCTGCTTCTGTGAAGGAAGAAACGGCGGGTCATGCCGCATCGCGGACCGCCTGCTGAGAACAACACGAGACGAAGACCGACCGGCGCATGTGGCGTAAAGGTCGGCATCGCGAAAATGGAGGAGACTAACCATGACGCTGACACGACGCCGCTTTGCCGCGCGTGGCTTGATGATGACAGCCGCCCTGCTCGCCGCTGCACCAGCCGTCGCGCAGGCCCCCACGGGCAAACTCGTGCTCTACACCTCGCAGCCAGAGAAAGACGCAGCGCAAACCACCGCTGCTTTCAAGAAGGCTTACCCCAATATCGAGGTGGACATCTTCCGCTCCGGCACGACAGAGGTGATGGGCAAGCTCTCCGCAGAGATCTCCGCCGGCCAGCCCGGCGCCGACGTGCTCCTGATCGCCGATGCCGCGAGCATGGAGGTTCTGAAAGGCCAGAACCAGCTCCTCGCCTATCCCGGCGCCAAGACTGAAGGCTTCCAGCCCGGCTCGTTCGACGCCGACAAGACCTATTTCGGCTCGAAGCTGATCACGACGGGCATCGCCTACAACACCGGCGCCAAGGAGAAGCCGACCTCTTGGACCGATCTCGACAAGCCCGCCTACAAGGGCCAGATTTCGATGCCAAGCCCGCTCTATTCCGGCGCGGCGGCGATCATGCTCTCGACCATGACGGCACGTCCCGACCTCGGCTGGAAGCTGTTCGAGGGGCTTAAGGCCAACGAGGCCGTCGCGGTGCGCGGCAACGGGGCGGTCCTGAAATCCGTCGCCAGCGGCGAGAAATCCTACGGCGTTCTTGTCGACTTCATGGCCTACAATGCCAAGAAGCAAGGCTCGCCGATCGATTTCGTCTTCCCGAAGGAAGGCGCCCCTGCCGTGACAGAACCTGTCGCTATCATCAAGTCGACCAAAAACGAGGCTGCGGCCAAGGCTTTCGTCGACTTCATCCTCTCCGATGCCGGCCAGAAACTGGCGCTCTGGATGGGCTATATCCCGGCTAAGCCGAGCATCGGAATACCTTCCTGGTTGCCGGAGGGTACGAAGATCAACGTCATGGCCTCCGACATCGCGGCCGTGGTAAAGGCGACCGAGGCCGACAAGGCTCGCTTCGCCACGATGTTCGGCAACTGAGCTCGGACGCGGTGCGCATCTCCCTCGCCGATCCTGCGACGTTGCGCACGCGCGTCGAGGAGATGGGCCTCCTCTGGGGGCTCGTCGGTCTCGTCGCGCTTTTGTCGCTGCTTCCGATCGGGCGCTTGGTCGTCGAGGGCCTCGCCCCCGGCGGCCAGCTTTCGGCGACGGCGCTCGGCAAGGTCATGGCGAGCCCGGCGACCTGGACCGCGACCTGGAACAGCCTCACTACCGCCATCGCCGGCACGATCCTCGCGACGCTGATCGGCGCGACGGTCGCGCTGCTCGCGACGCTGACCGATATCCGAGCCCGCAACGCCTTCACCTTCTGCTTCGTGCTGCCGCTGATGATCGCGCCGCAGGTCACGGCGCTGGCCTGGCTCCAGCTTTTCGGACCATCGAGCACGCTGCTGAAGCTCATCGGCATGGCGCCGCCGCTCGGCAGCCGCAACCCGCTCTATTCGCGCGAGGGCATCATCCTGCTGCTCGGCCTGCAATATGCGCCATTGGTCTTTCTAACCCTGCGCGCCGGCCTGCGCGCGCTACCCAAGGAACTGATTGAAGCTGGCCTCGCCGCTGGCGCAAGTCCCCTCACGGTGCTGCGCACGGTCGTGCTGCCGCTGATGACTCCCCCGCTCGTCGCCGGCATCGCGCTCTGCTTCGTCTCCAGCCTCGGCAACTTTGGAATTCCCGCCTTTCTCGGCATTCCCGGCAATTTCCTCGTGTTGCCGACGCTGATCTATCAGCGCCTCGCGGGCCTCGGCCCCGGCGTGCTCTCCGAGGTCGCGATCCTCTCCCTGCTGATCGGCGTGATCGCGATGGTCGGCATCCTCCTCCAGGATGTCATGCTGCGCCGCCGCGACTTCCGGATCACCACGACATCGAGCGCGGCGCGCCCCTTCGAGCTCGGCCGCTGGCGCCGGCCGGTCGAGATCGGGCTGTGGAGCTTCGCGATCCTCGTGCTTGCCATGCCCTTCCTCGGCCTGCTCTCGACCTCGCTGATTCCCGCCTTCGGCGTGCCGCTCAACGCGAAGACCGCGACGCTCGCCAACTACGCCTATGTCCTGTTCGAGCACGCTGCCTCGCGGCGCGCCTTCGTCAATTCCTTCCTGATGTCGGCGGGCGCGGCCACCCTGATCGTCCTGATCTGCGTACCGCTCGGCTATTTCATCGTCTGGAAGAAATCGCGGGCGCTGCGCCTGCTCAATCTCGCGGCGGAACTGCCCTATGCCATGCCCGGCGTCGTGCTCGCCATCGCCGCGATCCTGCTCTTCCTCAAGCCGCTGCCGGTCGTGAACGTCTCGCTCTACAACACGATCTGGATCATCGTCTTCGCCTACCTCGCCCGCTTCCTGGTGCTGGGCCTGAGGCCGGTCATCAGCGGCTATCTCCAGATCGACCGCACGCTGGAGGAAGCCGCCCAGATCGCGGGCGCCGGCCTGCCGCGTCGGCTCGTCACCATCATCTTCCCGCTGGTCGCACCGGCTGCCGTCGCGGGCGCCCTGCTGGTCTTCCTCACCGCCTTCAACGAGCTGACCGTCTCGGCCCTGCTCTGGTCCTCGGGCGCGGAGACGCTCGGCGTCGTCGTCTTCTCCTTCGAGCAGGGCGGCGATTCCACCTATGCCTCGGCGCTGGCGGCCGTCACCGTAGTGGTCACCATCGGCTTGATGGCCTCCACCAGCCTCTTCGCCCAAAGATTGCCCCAGGGAGTTCTGCCGTGGCGCGACTGACCATCGACCGGGTGCAGCGGAGCTTCGGCTCCTATCTCGCGCTCGACGACGTTTCTATTGCAGTCGAGGACGGTGAGTTCCTGGCCGTTCTCGGCCCCTCTGGATGTGGAAAGACTACCTTGCTGCGCCAGATCGCCGGCTTCGACAAGCTCGACGGTGGCCGGATTAGCATTGGCGACCGCCTCGTCTCGTCGGCGGACATTCATGTCCCGCCGGAACACCGCAAGCTAGGTATTGTCTTCCAGTCCTATGCGCTTTGGCCGCATATGACCGTGGCTGAGAACGTCGCCTATGGCCTGACGGTTGCAGGCGTGCGCGATCCCGAACGATCGCAGCGCGTCTCTGAGGCGCTGGAGCTCGTAGGGTTGAACGGCTTTGCCGAGCGCCGGCCCGGCATGCTCTCCGGCGGCCAGCGCCAGCGCGTAGCACTCGCCCGTTGCCTCGTCACAGAGCCTTCTCTGGTCTTGCTCGACGAACCGCTGGCAAATCTCGACGTCCATTTGCGCGCCTCGATGGAGGAGGAATTCGCTCGCTTTCACGAACGTACCGGCAGGACGATGGTCTACATCACTCACGATCAGGCCGAGGCCATGACTCTGGCCGACCGTATTGCAGTGATGGATCGTGGCCGCCTGCTACAGCTCGCAACACCCTCCCAGCTCTATCGCGAGCCCGCCAACATCACTGTCGCAGGTTTCATCGGCGAAGGCATGGTGCTGCCGGCGGCCATCCTCTCGACCCCGCAAGCCGGCAGCTGCAACGTCAGCGTGCTCGGTATCGAGGCCGTCGTCCGCTGCCGGCCGGATCAGCGGGTGACTGAACAGGCGAAGCTCTGCTTGCGCGCAGGCGACATCGGCATCGCTTCGACACGCTATGGCGGCCTTCCCGCCACGGTGGAGCGCCTGTCCTATCAGGGCGGCCACTTCCGGATGGAAGCACGTCCAGCTGCCAATCGGGACATACTGCTGCACCTGGACGTAGCCGAGCCGTCTCCGGCACAGCCAGGCGAGACCATCCGCATCGCCATCGGTGACGGCTGGATCATCCCAGAGGGCGTCTCCCTAGATAAGGCTGCATGAGACGGGCGGCATGAAACTGACGATTCATGGCGGAATCGGCGAAAAGGGCCGGACCTGTGTCGGCATCGAGCATGACGGGACCCGGCTCCTGCTCGATGTCGGCGTCAACACCAGCGCGCGCGAAACGGCTTACCATCCGGTCATCACGCGCGCTGAGCTCGAACGCATGGACGCGATTATCGTGACCCATGCCCATGAAGACCATATCGCGGCGCTCGGCTGGTGCATCGCTGGTGGATTCTCCGGTCGAATCCTGATGACGAACGAATCCGCGGCCGAAACGGACGCGACCCTCGCCGCCTATGCGACACCGGACGAACAGAGGCTTGCAGCACAAGCTCCCGTCGAGATTGTCGCTCCTGGTGCAAGTTTCACCATAGGCTCGATCGCTATCTGCACGGGTCGCAGCGGACATGTCGTCGGCGGCATCTGGTGTCATCTCAGCGCAGGCGGCAAGAGCCTCGGCTATTGCGGCGATGTCGTGCCGGAAAGCCCAGTGTTCGCAATGGACGCACTGCCACCATGCGACCTTCTGCTGATTGATGCCTCATACGGCCCCGATCGCGTTCCTGCCGCCGAGCGTGGCGCAGCCATCACACGCTGGCTCGCCAACCATCCGCAGGGCACCGTGTTGCCGACGCCGCTTTCCGGCCGCTCGATCGAGCTCCTGGGCCTGATCGAGACGCCAATCGCGATCCACCCGTCAATGCGCCAGTCGCTCTCCCAGCAAATCGCGGCATCAGCCTGGCTGAAGCCAGGTGCCGCAGAGGTGCTATCGGCGCGCTTCGCCGAAGCGATGTTCTGGGAAGAAGGACAGGCGTTGCCGGCCGCAGCTCTTCTCGTAGACGACGGCATGGGGCTCGCCGGCCCCTCAAAGGCCGCGCTCGCGCAGGCCGACCGCGAGCGCCATCCGGTCCTGCTGACCGGTGGCATTCCCAAAGACAGCCCGGCCGATATGATGCTGGCAGCTGGCAAGGCCGAATGGCTGCGCTTCCCGACCCATCCGACATTATCGGAGAACATCGCGCTCGCGGCGGCGAGCGGGGCCGGCCGGATCCTCGCCCATTCCTGCGATGCCGCGACCGCTGCCATGCTGGCAGCTGACATTCCCAAGCTCGTCACCGGCCTGAAACCCGGCGACACCATCGAGATCTAACCATGCGCATCCTCATCGCCAATGACGACGGCATCGACGCTCCCGGCATAGCACTGCTGCGCCGCGCCGCGGCCCAGATCACCTCCGATATCTGGGTTGTCGCGCCCGAGCGGAAATGGACGGCGGCGAGCCACCACCTTTCATTCGACAAGGAGCTGACGCTCACGCGCCGCGAGCCGCAAATTTATGCGTTGAACGGCACGCCGGCCGATTGCGTCGTCGCGGCCATGACCGTGCTGTTCCGCGACGGTGGACAACCCGACCTCGTGCTCTCCGGCGTGAACGACGGGCGCAACGCCGCCGAGGACGCTGCCTATTCCGGCACGCTTTCGATAGCTCGCGAGGCGAGCTTCTGGAACCTTCCGTCTGTCGGCTTCTCGCGCGCCAAGGGGGGCTCTTCGGAAGAGCGGGACATTCCAGCGCTCGCAGCCCTGATCAAAAACCTCTGGCAGACGCGCGCGCAATGGACCCGCGAGGGCACGTTCCTCAGCGTCAATCTACCGAAGGAGCTGCCTGCCGAAATCGGACGCGCCAACATCGGCCGCGACAAAATCGCGGGCGCAGCAGATGTCGTTTCGGAAGAACGCGGGAGGATTGTTTGGCGTATCCGTCGCGGCCGTCCCCATACCAGCCGGCCCGGCGACGAGAACAGCCTGATCGATTCAGGCCTCATCGCCATCGTCCGGCATTGCTGGAGCGACGGCGCGCCACTGGATGCCAACTTCTTTGCGGATCTCAACGCCTCCCACTTCAAGTCATGCGGCTGATCTAATAGTAAACGGCCGCAATAGGGTGCACGACAGACCTCGTTTTATATAGGCGCCCAATGGCCGTTGGGTCGTTGCCCGGAAGCGGACGGGCTTCTGTTACGAGGGCTCGTCACGTTTCACATTCGTTTCCCAAGCCCACATTCTGGTAGCCGCCCTTTGTCGCCCGTGAGGTTAGGGCCTTGAGCAAGCGCCCGAGCGCCAGCGCGCTGCGGGCACTCGTGCCTGATCAAGACGTGCGAATTGCACCGCATCCTACAGAATGCATCGCCTAGGCAGATGTGTATCCATTGGCTACACCTTCTGGATGACCAAAAAAGATGTCGGCATGCACATCAGGTTGGACAGAGACCTGCGGGACGAGTTTGTCGCGGCGTGCCAGGTCCATGATCGACCAGCGGCACAAGTGCTTCGGGAGTTCATGCGCGAGTTCGTTCGGGAAATCGATACATCCTCCGCCACCAGACCTCCCCAACGATACCTCGGAGGGAAAAAAGAATGACGTCGGCAAGCCGGTCCAAAGACAACATCGATGACGGCTCAGCCGAAGAGAGGAAGTTGGCATGAGCAATGTCAACGTCAGGCGGCTGGTGGAGAACATCCGGTCCGGGACCAACGTCTACACGCCGCTGGTGGAGCTAGTTGTAAACGCCATTCAAGCGATCGACCAACGCGGCATTAAGAATGGCCTAATCCAGATCGAGATCCTGCGGAGCGGGCAGGCGGACATCATGGACCGCCTTGAGGACATCGATGGGTTTATCGTCAAGGACAATGGCGTCGGCTTCACAAAGACCAACCGCGATTCGTTCGACACACTTTATACCGAGCAAAAGATTGCAGATGGCGGCAAAGGGTTCGGCAGGTTCACCTGCCTGAAATACTTTAGCCGTGTGAAGGTGACGAGCACATTCGCTAATGGCGATGCCTTTCAAGATCGGTCCTTCAGAATGGGCCTCGACAAGGACATCATCGTTGACGAGAAAATGGCGGCTTCGGAAAAGGGGGAGACGGGTACTGCCGTCGAGATATCCGGCATTAAGTCGGTGAAATTCCCGGACAAGCGCCTCGACACCATCAGCCGCGTCATCGTCGAACGGCTGTTACCGTATTTCGTCGATAAGGATCGGGCGTGCCCTCGTATCGTGATCCGGGAAGCGAAGGAACCTTCCGGCGGCGTCTCTCTCAACGATTACCTAGGCAAGGAGAACAGCCAGATTGTCGAGATGAAGGTTGAACAAGGTAATTTCACGCTCGCGGCGAACGAAGAGGCCAAAGATTTTCAGGTCCGCATCTTCAAATTCTATGCGCCGAGATCGGCCAAGAGCAAAGTCAGTCTCGTCGCTCATCGCCGCGAGGTGACGGACAACCCACTTCAGGCCTACATACCTGAATTCGCGGAAGAATTCTACGAGGCCGGTCCAGACCAGGATTTGTCCAAGGGGCGCAACTTCGTCGTCAAATCCTATGTATTCGGCGACTACCTCAACGACAATGTGTCGCTCGAACGGGGCGAGTTCCGCTTTCAAACCGACAACGACCTGCTGAACGGCATCTCCCAGAGCGAGATCGAGCAGAAGGCCGCCGAGATCGCACAGTCGGCGGTGGGCTCAGAGATAACCGAGCGGAAAAAACGCAAGGAGGCACGCATCGCCGACTATGTGTCAGCCGATGCCCCCTGGCATCGGATGCTCGCAAATGAGGTCGATTTCGACGCTCTGCCCATGCGGCCGTCCAACCAGGATATCGAGCTTCATCTTCAAAAAAAGAAGTACGAGAAGGAAATCAAGACGCGATCACAGGTAGCTGCACTGCTCAGATCGGAAAATTCCGATGAATTGGGCGAGAAAATCACTCAAATTATGGAAAGTATTTCCGATACTAGTAAAAATGACCTAATTCATTACGTCTCAATGAGAAAATGCGTTCTCGATCTATTTTCTAAATCTCTCGAAATAGATTCCGATGGAAGACATAAATCGGAAGGCGATGTGCATGATATAATAATGAGGCGCAAAAAAGACTCCGAGGGTCTCGATTACGAATCGCACAATCTCTGGATGCTAGACGAGCGCTTGAATTTTTCATTTTACGTCTCATCCGATAAGCCATTGAGCAAACCAAATGGCGATCGGACGGATATTACGATCTACAATCGTCGCGTTGCATTTCGCGGCGAGAACGAGGCGAGCAACCCCATCACTATTTTCGAATTCAAAAAGCCGCAACGGGACAATTTCGCAGACCCTTCGTCGAAGGAGGATCCAGTTCAGCAGATCGTCCGCTACGTCAATCAGATCAGAGAAGGCAAATTCAAGACCCCCACGGGCCGTGACATTCTCGTCAACGGTACGACGCCGTTCTATGGGTACGTGGTTTGCGATCTAACGACAAAAGTAAGGAAGTGGCTCGAATTTGAGAAGGAATTCACGCCTATGCCCGACGGACTTGGGTGGTTTCGATGGTTTGGCAACAACAGCCTCTACATGGAGGTCCTGAGTTGGACGAAGCTGCTTCGCGACGCCGAGATGCGGAACAAGATATTCTTCAATAAACTTGGGATAGATTGATATACATTGCGACGCGGAACCTTCGAAGCTGATCGAGCGATACACAGAAATCGCCACCATCGCGGAGCGTGTTCAGGATTGATGATGGGGGGAGGATGTCGACCTATTTTACCGATCGCGAGTATGGGGCACGTCCCGCAACGATCCACGTCGTTAATGAGCGCCTGTGGGCAGGCCTTTTCAGCCTAATTCAGACGCGGATTGGTGATGGCTCGTTTGGCTCTCGCTTTCCGGAAAAGTGCCCCGATGGGTACGGCTCGTGCGGTTGTGATGAGGAGGCGTTCAGTCGGGTTCTCGGCGCCGAGGTGCCGTGGATCGAGTGGCCGATCTCCGTGAACAACGTGCCCGACACGCCAGTGACCCTCGATCTGCTGGAGTTTTGCGCCCGCGCTGTAGGCGAGCCGATTCAAGGCGCTTATCATTCCTACTACCGCCACCACCACTTGAGCTGGAATCGAGAGGCCGGCCTTGCGCGATTTGTCGCGGACGTGAACCTCCTGTTTCGCCGCAACGCGGTAGCATATGAACTCGCAGCGGACGGACAGGCGCGCCGCCTTCTTCCCGAGGCGGTTGCTAATGCGGTTGGCTGGGCCTTGTTTCAAACCGGGGATGCAGAGACCGACAGGCTGCTTGAGGCCGCACGACAGCGGATTCTCTCGCCAAAGGCTGACGATCGCCGCGATGCGCTGGAAAAGCTCTGGGATGCATTTGAGCGACTGAAGACGCTGGAGCCGGGGCGCGACAAGCGCGCGCAAGCCGATGCGCTGCTCAACCGCGTTGCCGCGCCGGGCTCCGGTTTTCGCGAAGCGCTCGGACGCGAATCCGCCGAACTGACCGCAATCGGAAATCGCTTTCGCATTCGCCACTCTGAGACGACGCAGGAAGCGCTGACCTCCCTCGATCAGGTCGACTACCTTTTCACGCGAATGTTCGCATTCGTACGGATGGCCCTCAAGGGAACAGGCCGTGGCGGGTGACCTTTATGGCCTCGTCGCCGGGCTCCCTCAGGGATGACTCACGCGGTCGCAGGCCTCGTGGCGCCTCACGAGGAGGGCGTTGGCGCTCCCGCTTCGAACCGAGCAACGATCTCGTCGGGTGCTTAAGCAGACAGCACTACAGTAGCTATCGAGCGGTGTAGAGGTGCTCAGCTGAAACCGTTGTCGAAGCGCGACCGCACGATGAGGGACTCTGTTTGTACCAGGCTCCCAAAGTGCGGCGGCGACCGCCACTGTCACCTTGCGCGAGACTTCGGATCCGATGCATCGCGCAAGGCATCGCCGAGCAGGTTCAGTGCCAGCACGGTCGCCAGGATCGCCAGGCTCGGGAAGACCGCGAGCCACCAGGCGTCGAGAATATTCTCGAAGCCCTCGCGGATCATGCCGCCCCATGTCGCGGCTGGTGGCGGCACGCCGAGCCCGATGAAGCTGAGGGAGGCTTCGGTGCGGATGGCGGATGCAAGCCAGAGCGAGCTCATGACGACCACGTCCGAAAGCATGTTGGGCAGGATGTGGCGGAACATGATCCGGAAGGGCCCGCAGCCATAGGAGCGGCTGGCCTCGACGAAGTCGCGCTGGCGCAGCGTGATCGTCGGCGCGCGGGCGACGCGGGCGAAGGGCGCGATCTCGGTTACCGCGATCGCGATGATCAGGTTATCGAGGCTCGCGCCGAGCATCGCCGCGATCATCAGCCCGAGCAGCAAGGTCGGGAAAGCGAGCAGTACGTCGAGCACGCCCATGACGATCTGGTCGAACAGACCGCCAACATAGCCGGCGAGCACGCCGATGGCGGTGCCGATCAGCATCGCGATCAGGATTGCGACGAAGCCGACGAAGAGCGAGATACGCGCGCCGTAGATCAACCGCGAGAGCACGTCGCGACCGTAGGCATCGGTGCCGAGCCAGAATTCGGCCGAGGGCGGCTCGAGCCGCGCGACGATGTTCTGCTCCAGCGGATCGTAGGGCGCGAGCCACGGGGCGAAGATCGCGACGAGGACGATCAGCGCGAGCAGGACCAGCCCGATCCAGGCGAGCCTGTTCTGGCTGAAGGCGAGCCAGAGGCCGCCCGGCCGAATATCGACGGCGGTAGATGCGACAGCGCTCATGAGTATTTCACCCGCGGGTCGACGAGGCCATAGGCCATATCCGTCAGTGTGTTCACCACGATCACGCAGATCGCGAAGATGATCATGAGTCCCTGCAGCAGCGTGTAGTCGCGGGCATTGAGCGCGCCGAGGATCAGCTTGCCCAGCCCAGGCCGGTTAAAGATGATCTCGGTCAGGACCGAATTGCCGATCAGCGTGCCGAAATAAAGCCCGACGACCGTGATGATCGGGATCAGGCTGTTGCGCAGCGCATGCGTCACCACGAGCTGGCCCGGCCCTACGCCCTTGGCGCGGGCCGTGCGGATATAGTCCTCGGTCAGGACCCCGAGCATCGCCGCGCGCGTCACCCGCATCACATAGGCCGTCATGATGATGCCGAGATTCAGCGCCGGCAGCGCGAGCGCCCGGAAGCGCTCGGCCAGCCCGCCGGAACCGCTGGTGTTGCCCAGCACCGGGAACCAGCCGAGCTGGATGGCGAAGACGATCAGCATCAGGATGCCGGAGACGAAGGCCGGGAAGGACAACCCGACCAGCGAAACGACGCGCGCGACATAGTCGACCCAGCCATTGCGGCTGAGCGCAGCGGCGACGCCGAGCGGCAGGCCGAGGACGAGGCCGATCGCGACGGAGGCGACCGTAAGCTCGATCGTCGAGGGCAGCACGAGCAGGACTTCGCTGATCACGGTCCGGCCGCTGCTGAGCGACTGGCCGAGATCCCCGGTCAGGACCTTGCCGATGAAGGCGAGATACTGAAGATGGACCGGCTGATCGAGGCCGAGCTTTTCGCGCAAGGCCGCGAGGGAGGCAGCGCTAGCCTGATCGCCGAGGATGACGGAGGCGGCGTCGCCCGGCACGAGCCGCACCAGCACGAAGATCGCCGTCAGCATGACGAGCAGAGTTGGAATGGCGAGCAGCAGGCGCCTGATCACGAAACTCGTCATGCGGCCGTCCTTTCCTGCATCAGACGCTGTGGAACGAATGCGGAGATGTCGCGCCGGCTACGCCCCTCGGCGACGAGCTCGGCGGTGATCGCGCCGACGACCGGCACGAGCTGGAAGCCATGGCCCGAGAAGCCGAAGATGTGGAACAGCCCAGCCGCGTTCGGCGAGGCGCCGATCACCGGCAGATGGTCGCGCGTCTGCGCCTCAATGCCGGTCCAGCAGCGCGCGATGCGCACGCCGCGCACGGCCGGGAAGAGGTCGCTCGCGGCGCGGGCGCCCTTGGCCAGTTCGGCGAAGTTCACCGTGCTGCGCTCGCGGTCGAGATCGGCGGCCCCTTGCAGCCCTCCGCCGATCACCAGCGTGCCCTGGTCCGACTGCTTGAAGGAGAGTGCCCGGCCGATCACGCTGACGACGGGGGCGAGCAAAGGCGCGAGCCTCTCCGTCACGATCATCATCGAGGCGCGCACGCCGAGCGCGATCTCGTCGCCGAACAGCGCCGCGAGCCGGGCCGCCCATGCCCCGCCGGCATTGACCACGATCGGCGCGCGGAAGCGGCGGGCGCCGCAGGCGAGCAGCCAGTCTGCCCCTTGCCGGTCCACGGCCTCGACGCCGCAGCCCTCCGCGACGACGACGCCTTCCGCCTCGCACGCGCGGCGGAAGGCGAGGACGGTCCGATGCGGATCGGCAGCGCCGTCGCGCCGTGCCACCAGCGCTCCCACACAGTGCGGGCTCAACGCCGGCACGAGCCGGCGCAGTTCCTTCGCATCGACCAGTTCCTCATGGCTGTAGCCGAGCGAACGCATCTTCGCTTCGCGCCGGAGCAGGGTCGGCATCTGCTCCTGGCGCTCGGCGACGTTGATCTGGCCATGCGCTTGGAAGCCGCAATCGTCGCCAACGATCTCGGCGATCCGGTGCCACATCGCCATGGCCTCGAGCGAGATCGGCACCTCCGCAAGATCGCGGTTGAGCGTGCGCACGCCCGCGGCCGTCGCGCCCGAGGCGTGCCGGCCGGTCCAACGGCGTTCGATCACGCAGACGCTGCGACCGATGCGGGCGAGATGCAGCGCGGCCGAGAGGCCATGCAGCCCGCCGCCGACCACCGCCACGTCGAAGGCCTCGGCGTTCATGCCGCCGGCTCCTGCTCGTCGAGGCTGGCAAGTTCGCCCAGCGTCACCGGCTTCAGCGGCGGCCGGATGCGATAGAAGCCGACCTCCTCGACCGGCCGGTTCTGAGCCGCCGCGACGATATGGGCCAGGGTGTAACCGCATTGCCGGCCCTGGCAGGGCCCCATCCCGGCGCGGGTGAAGGCTTTGAGCTGGTTCGGCCCCGGCCGCCCCTGCACGGCGCGGCTGCGCAACTCGCCGGCCGTCACCTCTTCGCAGCGGCAGACCAGCGTTTCATCCGGCGGAGCGAAGACCTGCGGGCGCGGTGCATAAAGCGCATCGAGAAAGGGGCGCAGCGCGAGTGCATGCGCCAGCGCTTTCCGCTCGCTTCGCGCGGCGGCTTCGAGGCCGCCTCCGTCGAGCCTGCCGAACCGCGACACGACGCGCAGTGCCGCAAGCCGTCCGCGCAGCTCGGCCGCCTCCGCCCCGCCGATGCCGGCACCGTCACCAACCACGAAGACGTTCGCCTGCGAAGTCTCCCCCCAGCCATCGAGCACGGGAATCAGACAGTTCTGGCCTGCATCCCATCGCGTGGCACAGCCCAGTGCGAGCGGGGCATGGACGCTCGGAACCACGCCCTCATGGACGAGCAGCACCTCGGCGGCGACGGTATTCTCGCGGCCCTCCTGCGTGCGGTAATACAGGCGTTCGAGACGCCCCTCGCCTTCCGCCCGCAACTCCGCGACGTGGCGGACGATCGGAAAGCCCGCCCGCTTCAGCGCCAGCGACCAGGATAGGCCCTTGAGGAGATCACCGAATCGGCCGAGGCCGCGCGGCAGATGGCGCATTGCCGCTCCCAAACGCCCGCGCGGCGTGGTGTCGAGGAAACCGGCAATCCTGCCGCCCGCCGCGAGGAGCTGCGTCATGTAGAGCAGCGGCAGCGGCCCGCAACCGGCGATCCAGACCGGCTTGTCCGGCACTGAATCGGCCGTCTTGAGCAGGATCTGCGCCGCGCCCACCGTCAGCACACCCGGTAGTGTCCAACCGGGAAAGGGAACCGGGCGCTCCTGCGCTCCGGTGGCGAGGATTACGGCCGCCGCCTTCACGCTGCGCGCCCGTCCCTCGCGCGTCAGAAAGGCCCGGAAGCCCGGCTCGATCTGCCAGAGCTGGCTCTGCGGTTCGTAGAGCGCGCCGCAGGCGCGAAACGCGGCGGCGCGATCGACGCCCGCGCGATAGGCCTCGCCGAGGCGCGCCAGGCGCGGCGTCGCCGCGACCGTCTCGATCCCGCGCCAGATCTGACCGCCCGGTGCCGGCTGGTCGTCGATCACACGCACCGAAAGGCCGTGGCGACGCACGGTCACGGCAGCGGCCATGCCGGCAGGGCCGGCGCCGACGATCAGGAGATCGGTATGCCTGATATCGGAAGGATTCTGGCTCATGCCGAGAGGCTCCGGCGCCCGTGCTGGCGCGAAATGGACATGCCCTCGCGGACGGGCGTCAGGCAGCCCTGCACGGAGCCCTGCCCATCGATCTCGACGAGGCATTCGAAGCAGACGCCCATCATGCAATAGGGCGCGCGGCGGCTTTCGGAGACCGGCGTGGTCCGGCTCCAGCCTCCGGGCTGGCGCAGCAGGAGCGCGGCGACGCTCTCGCCGACCTCGGCGTTGACCGGGCACCCGTCGATATGGACCGTGACGGTCGCAGACCCCGGATCATGCAGCTTGCGGAACATGGAACCGTCTCTGGTGGAAGGGAGAAAAGCTCTCCGGGAGCGAGCCGGCGGCGATTGCCCCGGCCAGCGCCTCGGCATGGAAGGCCGCCAGCGTCACGCCGGAATGGCAGAGCGCGATGAAGGCGCCGGGATGGCTCTCGGAGCGGGCATAGATCGGATGGCCGTCCGGCGTCATGATCCTGAGGCCCGCCCATTGCCGGACGAGCCGGGCCTGCGCCAGCGCCGGAACGATCCTGACCGTCTTCGCGCTCAGCCCGGCGGCGGCCTCTACCGTGGTCGATGTGTCGAACCCACTATGATCCTTGGTGGCGCCGATCATCACCGTGCCTTCGCCGGTCTGGCGCAGGCCGCTCGCCGGCAGGGGCAGGAAGGGCGCGAGCCGCTCCGTGACGAGGATCTGGCCGCGTTCGGGTCGAAGCGGCACGTCGAGCCCGACCTGCGCCCCCAGCACGGCCGAGCCGAGCCCTGCGGCGATGACGATGCGGGGCGCCGTCACCACCTCGCCGTTGAAGGCCAGGCGAAAACCCGATCCGGCGGCGTCGACGCGATCGACACGGGCGCCATGGCGAATGCGCCCGCCATGGCGCTGGAAGGCGGCGTGAAGCGCGGCCAGCAGATGCAGCGGATTGACGTGACCGTCGCGGGCGCCGAAGCTCGCCCCCGTCACATCGAATCCGAACGAAACCCCAGGCATGAGGCGCTCCAGCGCCGGGCGGTCGAGCATTTCGCAATCGGGCTCGCCGCCGCCCCGCTCGTTGTGCAGCCTCGTGATATCAAGCTGCCTTTTCTCGAAAGCCTGCTCGCCAAGGCAGAAGACGACCCCGCCATTCTGCTCGTAGCGCAGATCGATGCCGGTATCGGTTTCGAGCTCGCGGCAGAGCACGCGCCATAGGGCGATGCTCTCGCGCGTCAGCGCCTGATAGGGCGGCATGCCGATGCCCTTGCCCTGCAGCCAGACGAGGCCGAAATTCGCCCGCGCCGCGCGAAAATCGCCGTCGTCGCCGTCGAGCAGCAGCACCTTCTCGCGCCGCTTCGCCAGGCCATAGGCGATGGCCGCCCCGACCGTTCCTCCCCCGATGACGACGATATCCGGCCGCATGCGAATTTCCCTTGCCGGCTTCGACGTTAGGGAGCCATGTTGTATTTCGTCAAAGTCGTTTTTCTCTGGCTGTTATTCTCCGGGGTTATGGGATGGTTCGGCGGCTCAATCTGCGCCAGATCGAGGCTTTCAAGGCCGTCATCGAATACGGAACGGTCAGCCGCGCCGCCGAGATGATCAACATCTCGCAGCCGGCCATGAGCAAGCTGATCGCCCATCTCGAGGATGATACCGGCCTGCAGCTGTTCGACCGGGTGAAGGGGCGGCTGGTGCTGACCCGTCGCGGCATGCGTCTCTACGAGGAGGTCGACCGGATCTTCGCAGGCGTGCTCCAGGTCGAGAACGCGGTCGAGTCGATCCGGCGTGACGAGCAGAGCCGCCTGCTGATCGGGGTCATGCCCGCCTTGTCCGGTACCTTCATCCAGCGGGCGACCTCACATTTTCTCGCCCGGCGGCCCGGCGTCTTCTGCGCCGTGCAGTCCCGCAGCTCGCAATGGATCGCGGACGGTCTCGTCACCCGGAAGCTCGATGTCGGCTTTACCGTCTCGCCGGTCGACAACCCCTATATCGCCGCCGAATCCCTGATGGCCCATCCCCTCGTCTGCATCATGCCGCTCGGCCATCCGCTGGCGGAGAAGAGCGTGATCACGCCGAAGGACCTCGATGGCATCGCCTTCATTTCGTTCGACCCCGAGAGCTTCACGAGCCGGCGCGTCGGGCAAGTCCTGGAGGCCCATGGCGTGTCGCCGGACGTCGTGATGGTGGTGAGCATATCGCCGACGCTCTGCGAGTTCGTCGCCGCCGGCATCGGCGTGTCACTCGTACACCCTTCCGGGCTGGCGGGGCTCGAGGGCAAGCTGGCCATTCGACGCTTCGAACCGGCGGTTCAGGTCGATTTCCAGCTCTGTCACATCCGCGACAGCCGCAACGCCCGGCTCATCGAGGCGTTTCTGGAGGGCGCGCGGGAGGCGGCGACCGAGGTGTCGCGAACGATCCTGGCGTCGCAATGAAGACGCCGGCGGCACTGGAGAGCGCCGCCGGCGATCACCTGGAAGGGGTAGCAGCTTCGTTTCTGCGCGGCCTCAGCGCTTCAGCGTGGTCGCTTCGGTGATCGGAGGGGCGAGGTTCATCGCGCCTTCGAGCTTATATCCGAGGTCCAGCTTGTCGCTGCGCGCCCAGACCTGACGCAGCTCGAAGAGCGGGATGGCGCAGACGTCTTCCATGATCTTGCGCTGGGCTTCCTTCCAGAGCGCCTTCTGGGTCTCGGCATCGGCCGCCGTGCGCGCCTGCTCGATCTCCTTGTCGGCCACGGAACAGTGCGAGAAATTCGTCGCGGCTGTCGGTGTGTTGACGATGGCCCGCGAGTGGAAGAACTCGCTGAGGTAGGTATCGGCGATCGGGAAGCGCGCCGCGCCGTAGAAGACGAGGCCGCTCAGGTCCTTGCGTGTCTGGCTCTGATAGGTCGCGTGGTCGACGACCTGCATGTCGAGCTTGATGCCGGCCTTGGCGAGTTGGGCCTGGATGATCTCCATGATCGGCTGCTGCGCCGAAACGTTGGATACGATCGCCTTGATCGTGATGCCGTCCTTGTGGCCGGCTTCCGCGAGCAGCGCCTTCGCCCTGGCGAGGTCGAAATTGTACCGGACCGAGCAATCCTCACCGAGATAGCCGGGCGGAACGATGGAACAGCCCTTGGGGCCCACATCCTTGCCGACATAGCGCACGAGGTCGTCGACATTGACCGCTGCCGCGATCGCCTGCCTGACACGGATATCGTTGAGCGGCGGAATGCTCTGGTTGATGTGCAGGATGCGGTATTCGCCCGGCCTGAATATCTCGACATTGAAGCCGGGGCGTCGGCGTGCAGCATCCACCCAGCGCTGCTCGCGCTTGGCATACATCAAATCCAGCTCGCCGGAGGTAAAGGCGAGATCACGGGCACTGTCGGAGGGGATGGCGCGCACCACGATCGCATCGATCTTCGGCTTGCCGCGAAAATAGGTCGGGTTGGCGGCGAGCTTGACATATTGCTGCGTCACCTGCTCGACGAAGATGAATGGCCCGGTGCCAACGGGGCGCGCACCGAACTTGTCGCCCAGCTCCTCGGCCGCCTTGCGACTGACGATGTTGCCGCCGTGGTAATTCGTGACACGCCCCAGGAAATTGACGTCCGGGTATTTCAGCGTGACGCGGACGGTTAAGTCGTCGAGCTTCTCGACATTGGCAATGGCGGCGAAATCCGAGGAGAAGGTCGAACGCTTCGGGTCGGCCGAGCGCTGCAGAGAATACACGACGTCATCAGCCGAGAGCGTCCCCCAGTCGCCCTGGAACCTCACGTCCTTGCGCAGATGGAAGGTCCAAACCTTGCCGTCCGGCGAGGTTTCCCAACGTTCCGCCAGGTCCGGCTCGATATCCTTGGGATCGGCGCTGCCGGGTCTGAAACGGACGAGGCCGTTATAGATCCATCCGACGACCGTCTTGTCGTTGGTCGAGCTCGCGCGATGCGCATCGAGCGTCGAGACGTCGCCTTCACCGGCAACACGCAGCGTCGTCTCCTGAGCCGAACCTGCGACAGGCAGACAGGCTGCAACCACGATGCCTATAGCGCCCGCGATCCGGTTTCTCATGGATTCCCCTCCATTTCGATGATCTTGGCGG
>Ga0102592_1000203_pt1 | contig 145559 bp, 126 predicted proteins | sample AraplaCol_mMF_r2_FD_76861 | JGI IMG/M metagenome (GOLD analysis project Ga0102592, IMG submission 76861) | Arabidopsis root microbial communities from North Carolina, USA - plate scrape MF_Col_mMF_r2 (SPADES assembly) (version 2) | ecosystem: Host-associated > Plants > Roots > Endosphere...
AATCCGCTAACCACTCGATAGATCACTTGAGTTCGCGGGCGAAGAAGGCCGATGCCTTTTTTAGGATCAGGTTGTCCTCCTTCAGGCGGCGGTTTTCCTCTTCGAGCTGGCGAATGCGCTGCTGCTCGGGCGTGAGCGGCTTGCCCACTCCCTTGCCGCCGGCCAGTTCCAGGTCGTACTGGACCAGCCAGCGCCGTAAGGCGGTCTCGCCAATCGCCATCGTGTGGCAAACCTCGGCCACCGACAGGCCCTGATCCCGGATCATCCGGACCACCTCCAGCTTGAAGGCGGCGTCAAATTTGCGGCGTTGCTTTGTCATGTCGTCTTTCCTCGTCGATCGTGATTTTCCACCTATCGACCTGTCTGAGGAAATTGGACCACTACAGAGCAACCAAACGGCAATCACGTGCTCGCGGTGTTCCCCTCTCCCGCTTGCGGGAGAGGGGCAGGGGAGAGGGTGGGGCGCCGCCAGCCGCCACTCACGCCGGCCTTGGCGCCATCCATTGAACGCCATCAATTTGTACGCCATCCGACGTGCGATATCTCATCCGTTTAGCCGGCGTGGCAGGCCACACAGGCCCCTAACGATCGGGCGGCCTTTGACCTATGCTCAAGCTGATCGGGCATGGTGCACATAACGCCCGACGAGGTGGTGCCCATGTCCGTACTGCTGATGGTATGCGGGAGAGAGGAGGGTGCCGGGCAACCGGCCAGCGGGATGCGTTGTGTCATCGCGCATCCGGCGCATCATCCTGGTCTTCCACTGTGCTTTCTGCTTGCGCTGCTGGCCTGCGCCGTGGCGCGTGCGGAGGAATCGATGAGCGTTCTGTCATTCAGTGACGCACCGCCCATCGTCCAGGAGGCCCATGCATCCGCGCCCCCGGGCGTCGACACGGTTGCCGCACCGCGCGCGGCGGCGGACGACACGCCATCGGCCGTGCCGCCACGCATGCTGTCCGGTGACGACGACCCCGACCAGCCCGCCCCCGTCTACGCGTCCATGGTGATGGCCCAGCCGGTGGGCGAGAGCGATAACGTGCCCATTCGCCTGGCTTCCATCGATCGCGTGGTGGAACGCTTCAGCGGCCCGCCGCGTACAGCGGCCCTCCATTTCGACGATGCGTCCACCGCCACCGGCGTTGTGGATGCCCGCGCGCGCAGCATGGCGCTGGCGTTCGATGCGCCGCTCTCCAGGAGCGGTGGCCTGACGGTGCAACCCCGCGTGGAGATGGCCTACCGCCCCGGCATGGCGGTGGGCGGCAGTTGGGATGCGCCGCCCGGCGAAGCCACCGCCACGGGCCTAGCCGTGCGGCTCTATGGTTCCACGCCCACGCGGCTGAAAGGCGTGTACCCGTTCGTCGAGGCGGACTGGTGGCAGGACAACCGGCCACGCACCATCAATATCAATGGCACGCGCATCGACACCGACCTGCTGCGCGGCATGTTCTCGTTCAACATCGGGGCGCATAGCAATTCCACAACCGGCCTGAAACTCTGGATGAAGGCGCGCGGCGGACGCAATGCCGGCGGCACGGTGGGCGCGCGGTATCGGTGGTGAAAAGCTGGCCATGCGCGGCCCGAGCGAAAGAATTTTCACAAAGTACTTGCGTACACGGCCAACTGCGATACAATGCGTCCCTCGCGTGCGGCTGTAGCTCAGTTGGATAGAGTACTTGGCTACGAACCAAGGGGTCGTGGGTTCGAATCCTGCCAGCCGCGCCACCTATCAGAAGGGCTTCCAGCAATGGAAGCCCTTCGTCATTTCCGGGTCCGTTACCGGTCCCGCGCTCCTGCCAGGAAGTGGCCTTCCGCTCGCTGGCATCCCTTGCCCGAACATCCCCTGCCACCACGCCGCGTGATGCGCGCCACACACGGATTCATGCGGAATTGTGACCATCTCCGGCACAGTGTTCGTTTCCCCCCGGATATGGCCGGCGCGGAGATTGACAGTGGCCGAGGCACAGGCACATCATTCGTCCGGAATAGATGCGCCTCCGGGGCTACACGCGCCCCAACACGCCAGCCCGGAAGGTTGCCATACACAGGGAAACGGGGTCATGAACCGATCGATACGCCAACTGGCGAGCGTGCTTGCGCTTGCCGTCTTGCTGTCTGCCTGCGCGAGCAAGCCAGAGCCGCTGCCGGTAGTGCCGGCGGTGGAGCAGCCGCCCACCGACCAGGCCATGCGGGCGCTCTCGGCCGAGGTGTTTACCTACGGCTATCCGCTCGTGCTGATGGATGTCACGCGCGAGGTCATGACGGCCACCGTGCCGGTCAACACGTTCAGCCATAACCGCGCGTTCCTCGACCCGGCCTTTACCTCGGTAGTCAGCCCCAGCGCCGATACGCTGTATTCGCTGGCCTGGCTCGACGTCTCGAAGGAGCCGGTCGTGCTGACAGTGCCCGATACCGCCGGCCGCTATTACCTGCTGCAGATGCTGGACGCCTGGACCAATGTCTTCGCGTCGCAGGGCAAGCGCACCAGCGGCACCAGGCGCGGCGCGTTTGCCGTGGTGGGGCCGGACTGGCAAGGCACGCTGCCGAAGGGCGTGACCGAAGTAAGGGCGCCGACCGACATGGTGTGGCTGATCGGCAAGATCCAGACCAACGGCCGTCCCGACTATCCGAACGTGCATCGGCTGCAGGACCAGTTCCGGCTGGTGCCGCTGTCGGCCTGGCGCAAGGGCAGCCGCGTGACGCCGCCTGCCGTGCCGCGCGCCGGCATGGTCGATACCGAAACGCCGCCGGCCGAGCAGGTGGCCGCCATGGACGCGCAGGCGTTCTTCAGCCGCATGGCGGCGCTGCTGCCAGCCAACCCGCCCGGCCCGGACGACGTGGCGATGATCGAGAAGATGCAGCGCATGGGCATCAAGGCCGGCCAGCCGTTCGCCACGACCGTGCTGGAACCGTCCACGGCGCGCGCCGTGCAGGAGGGCGCCACCGCCGCGCTGGCCGCGATCACCGCCAACGCGCGCAAGAGCGCGGCCGGCAACACGGGCTGGCGTATGCATCGCCATACCGGCAACTATGGCGCGGACTACGAGCGTCGCGCAGCCGTGGCCATGTCAGGCCTGGGCGCGAACCTGCCCGAAGACGTGCTGTACCCGACGGCGCGCGCCGACGCGAATGGCCGGCCGTTCGATGGCGGCAGCCGCTACGTGCTGCATTTCGACAAGGGCCAGCTGCCGCCCGCCAAGGCGTTCTGGTCGCTGAGCGCGTACAACGACAAGCAGGCGTTCGTCAGCAATCCGCTGCAGCGCTACACCATCGGCAGCCGCGACCGCCTGCGCTACAACCGCGACGGCTCGCTCGATATCTACATCCAGTACGAGCGCCCGGCGCCCAACCAGGTGGCCAACTGGCTGCCGGCGCCGCCCGAGGCGTTCAACCTGATGATGCGCGCCTACTGGCCGGACGAAGTGCTGCTGGACGGCAAGTGGATGCCGCCGCCGGTGCAGCGTGTGAACTGACCAGTCTTCGCCGCGCCGACGGCGGCGACAAGAAGTCCGCAAGGCCCCCGAAGCCCTTCCTTTCCAGGAAGGGTTTTTCTTTTTGCGCGTACGCAACGTCGATCGACGGGGGCTCGTAGTCATTTTCCGAAAGCCTCCCGGCGCTTGCCGCATGTCAATTCTTGCTCGCGCAGCGGCGCGCACCGTAAAGACAGGCACTTCGCCTGTTACTACGAGCAAGGAGGTAAAGATGCGTGTCCAGAAAATTCCCAGCCTGATGCTGATGCTTGCCACGGCCGGCCTGGCGGGATGTCCCGGGGACACCCCGCCACCGGCTGCGAGCGTGTCGCCGGTCTGCGCCAACTGCGCAGCCGTCGGTCCCACGCGGTATGCCGGCAAGGGCGTTGGCGTATGGGCCTACGCCAACCAGACAGACAAGCCCGTTGCCCTGCCCATCTCGATCGATGGCCTGCCGGGCAACGACGTGACCCTGGTGTTTTCCAACGATGGCGACAAGGCCCAGCCCATGCCGCCCATCACCGTGCAACCTGCACCCGCTGCGCCTGCGGCACCGGCCCTGCCGCAGGCGGCCGAGAACCGCGTGCCGGAGCAGACGGAACCCGTGCCATCGCGCGCGGACCGCATCCGCGAATTCAACGCGCGCGGCTGGGTGGAGCAACTGGAGCGCCTGCGGGCCAACCAGGGGAAGCCACCGATGGCGCAAAACCAGTCTGCGAGCGAAGCAGGCGCGCAGCAGCCCAGCGTCATCGACGCCCGGCCCGGCGACCAGCGCAGCTGGTACAACGAGGACGACGAGCCGCCCCAGGTCACCACGCTGCGCCGGCAGGTAACGCTGCGCGACGGGGTGATCCTGAACGTCTGGGTCGAGGACAGCGAGTATGGCGAAGAGCAGGTGACCGACGCCATGATCGAGGCCCTGACCACGGCCTAAAGCCGCAGCGGCGGCACCTACGACTTCCTGGTGGACCTTGGCGGCCCGGTGTGGGGCGCCCACAAGGACGCCGAGCTGATTCCGGGCGACCGCCAACCGATCAACCTCGTGATCCTGCGCATCGCCGACGAAGACACGGCCGGCTACTTCCTGGCGGGCAACGCCTTCGTCAACGTGCCCGGCACGGAGACGGCACGCAGCAACGCCGCGGTAGTGGTCTTCTTCAACGCCCAAACGCTTTACCCCAACAAGCCGGGCGGGCTGCCGGCCATGGTGCTGACCATGGCGCATGAGTCGGTCCATATGCAGAACTTCTACCGCCGTGGCGTGACGCTGGGTGCGGACTATGTATTCGACACCTGGCTCGACGAGGGCTCGGCCATCATGATGGAAGACTTTGCCAGCCAGCGGCTGCTCACCGGCTACAACGAGGTGCGCGATAGCCGGCTGCCCAGCTATCTGGCGGCCCCTCACTACGGCTGCAATGTGACGGCGTGGCCGAAGGCCGCCGACAAGTGCGATGGCTATGCCGTGTGGGGCGCGTGGGGCGGCTTCCTGAATCGCCAGCTCGGCCTGCCGTTCTATCGCAACCTGCTGAACGACAAGGCGAACAAGACGTCGCCGCGCGTACTCGAAGCGGCGATCCGCTCCGTGCGCCCGGACTCGGGCACGGTGCCCGAACTGCGTCGCTGGGCGGCCAGCGTGGGGGCCTTGATACCGGCCGCGCAGGCGCCGGCCCGCTTCGCCTATCCGGCGCGCGCCGATGCTGGCGCGCCCTTGCCGGTGATCGATCTGCAGACCCAGGTGGCTGACCGCAAGCTGCCGGCCAAGTTCGACACAACGCTCGCCGGCCATGCCGTGGCGCCGGTGGTCAGGCGCCACGTCAAGGGTACGTATCGCGAAACGGTGACCGTGCCGCCGCACACCACGGTCTCCGTGGTGATCCACGACGGCAAGGTGTAGTCCGCCACGGCGGGCCTCGCGCGCCTCACCCCAAAAGCCCTTCCTTCGCCGGAAGGGCTTTTTTGCGCGCGCGCCACGCCGGCGCATCGCGTCGGATGGTGATCGTCCGAAAGATCGCAGCACTTGCCGGGTATCAATTCGTGCCGGCGCAGCGGCGCGCACCGTAAAGACAGGCACTTCGCCTGTTACTACGAGCAAGGAGGTAAAGATGCGTGTCCAGAAAATTCCCAGCCTGATGCTGATGCTTGCCACGGCGGGCCTGGCCGGATGTCCCGGGGACACCCCACCACCGGCCGTTGCCGTTACCGTCGCGCCGGCCTGCCACAACTGCGGCGCCGTTGGGCCCACGCGCTATGCCGGCAAGGGCGTGGGCGTGTGGGCCTACGCCAACCAGACTGACCGGCCCGTGGCCATCCCGGTCTCCATCGGCGGGCTGCCCGGCAATGCCGTGACGCTGGTGTTTTCCAACGATGGCGACAAGGCCCAGCCCATGCCGCCAATCGCCGTGCAAGCCGGGCCGGCGTCGGCCTTGCCGCCGGCGGCCGAGGCGCGCGCGCCTGCGCAGGCCGATGCCGCGCCGTCGATGGAAGATGACATCCGTGCGTTCAACGAGCGCGGCTGGGCGGAGCGCCTGGCACGCGTGGAGGCGGGCCAGGCGCTGCCGGCGGAGGGCGACGGCAATGCCGATGCGCCGACAGTCGAGCGCGCCAACACCCGGCCGCCCAGCATCATCGACAGCAAGGTGGGCGACAAACGCCCCTGGTACAACGGACGCGTGGGGCCGCCCCAGGTGGCCACGCTGCGCCGACAGGTGACGCTGCATGACGGCGTGGTGCTGAACGTCTGGCTAGAGGATGGCGAGTCTGGCGACCAGAAGGTGAGCGATGCCCTGATCGATGCCATGACGGACTCGTACAGCCGGCGCGGCGGCACCTACGAATTCATGGTGGAGATCGGCGGCCCGATGTGGGGCGCCCACAATACCCGCGTACTGATCCCGGCGCAGCGGCAGCCGGTCAACGTGGTGCTGCTGCGGATCGGCCCCAACATGGGCGGCTATTTCCATGGCGCCAACGCGTTCCTCAACGTGCCGGGCACCGAGACGGCGCGCAGCAACGAGGCGGTGGCGATCTTCCTCAATACCGTGGAGCTTTATCCGGGCAAGTCGAACGGGCTGCGTTACGCGGTGCTGGCGCTCGCCCATGAGTCGACGCATATGCAGAATTTCTACCGGCGCGCCGTGAAGGTTGGCCCGGGCTACACGTACGCCGGCTGGCTGGACGAAGGCACGGCCGTCATGATGCAGGACTTCGCCAGCCAGCGCCTGCTGGGCGACTACAACGAGGTGCGCGACCTGCGCCTGCCCAGCTACCTGGCGGCGCCTTATTACGGCTGCAGCGTCACCGCCTGGCCGAAAGCGGGCGAGAAGTGCGATGGTTACGCGGTGTGGGGCGCGTGGGGCGGTTTCCTGAACCCGCAGCTTGGCATGCCGTTCTTCCGCAACCTGCTGAACGACAAGGCCAACAAGGCGTCGGAGCAGGTGCTGGACGCCGCCATCCGTTCCGTGCGTCCGGACTCGGGCCTGGTACCCGAACTGCACCGCTGGGGGGCCAGCGTCGGCGCCCTGATGCCGGCCGCGCAGACGCCCGCCCGCTTTGGCTACCCGGCGCGCACCGATGCCGACTTTCCGCTGGCCGGCATCGATCTGCAGACGCTCGTGGCGCGCCGCAAGCTGCCGGCGAAACTGGATGCCCCGCTGACGGGGCATGCGCTGGCGCCGGTGGTGCGGCGCGGGGTCAAGGGCACCTATCGCGAGACGGTGACCGTGCCGCCGCACACCACGCTGACGGTGGTCATCCACGACGGCAAGGTGTAGGCGTGCTTGGAACCCCGGCCCAGCCTAGAAGCGGTATTTCACGCCGGCATAGAAGGCGCGGCCAACGCCCGGATAGAACACCGCCGTGTTGGCCGTGCGCGCGTCGGTCACGGTGCTGAAGTCGCTGATGTAGCGCTTGTCGGCCAGGTTGCGGGCATCGAGGAACAGCGTCAGGCCGTGTTCGAACTCGTAGCTGGCCTCGATGCCGAACAGCACGTACGACGGCACCTTGAGCGTATTGGCATAGTCCACGTACGCGCCGGTCGGCACCCAGTCGAGGGTGCCCGCCACGCGCAGCCGGCTGTTGCGGCTGTAGGCCAGCGTGGTGCGCAGCACGTGCTTAGGCACGCCGGCAATGCGGTTGTTGCCGTACACCGGATCGTTGTCGAAGCGGAAATCGCTGTAGTTCCAGATCTGCGACACGGTCACCTTGTCGCCCTTGCCCAGCAGGTCGCGCAGCACGTCGGCGCTGGCGCCCAGTTCCACCCCCTGCAGGATGGTCTTGTTGGCGTTGAAGGTCGACGCGGGAATGTCGGCGCTGACCGAATACTGCAGCAGCTGGTCGCGCAGCAGCGAGCGGTACGCGGTGACGTCCCACGCGAAGCGGTCCCACTGGCCGCGCGTACCGAGTTCCAGCGTCCAGCCGTGCTGGGCCGCCAGCGGCACGAAGCGCTGCGTGGTGCCGATGGTCTGGTTCAGGTCCGAGAAATCCGGCACATCGGCGCTGCGTGTGATGTCGACAAACGCCTGGACGTTCGGCCTCGGTTCCCACAGCACCCCGAATTTCGGATTCACGCCGCTATAGGTGGTGGCATCGGCCTTGGCCGTGGGGTTGGCCGGCAGGCCGCCGAAGTCGGTGTATTCGCGGCGGTTGCGGTAGGCCTTGGCACCGGCCATCAGCGCCACGGTGGGCAGCACGTACAGGCGGTCTTCGAGGTAGGCCTCGTAGTTGTAGGCGTCCTGCCGCGCATTCAGGGTCTGGGCGCCACGGTTGCCGTTGACGTTGATGTACTGGCGCGCGTCGTTGTTGCCGCCGAAGAAGCGCGCGCCGGCAATCAGCTGGTTGCGCAGGCCGCCCAGCGTGAAATTGCCGGTGTAGCGCGGCGCGAAGCCATAGGTCCAGCTGTCCTGGTCCACCACCTGGAAGATCGGGTGATAGAGGCTCTTGTGGATACCCCAGGTGGTGAGGTCGATCTGGCCGTTGTCGAGCTTGATGCTGGTGACGTTGGCCAGCCGTTCGGTGCGCGTGTTGCGCGCCTGGTCGCCCGCCAGCGCGCTGGCCGAGGCCATGCGCGGATTGTTCAGCGCCTGGTCCAGCGTCAGCGCGCCCGGCAGCAACTGGTCGACGATATAGGCGCCGAAGTAGAAGCGCGTCTCCACGGTGGGGCTGAACCGGTAGCCGACGTTGGCATTGATCTGCTCGTACTGGCCGCGCTCATGGTTGCGCCAGCCTTCGGCGTGGCTGACCGTGGCGTTGACCAGGAAGTCCCACTGGCCAATCTGGCGTGCCACCTGGCCGCTGCCCCGGATGGTGCCGAAGCTGCCGCCGTCCACGCGTACCTGGTTCGGCGCCTCGGCGGTCAGCGCCGTGGGCGTGGTGAAGTTGATTGCGCCGCCCAGCGTGGTGCTGCCGTAGGCCAGGCCGTTGCCACCCTTGTAGACCTCGGCCGCCGACAGGGCGAGCGGGTCGATCTGGTAGAAGTCGCCGCTGCCGTCCGCAAAGTTGGTGGGCACGCCGTCCTGCAGGATCTCGATGCCACGCGTGTGGAAGCCGCGCGCCACGCCCGAGCCGCGGATCGACAGGCGCAGCTCCTGGCCATAGCGCTCCTGCACGTAGACGCCGGGCGCGTTCTTGAGCACGTCGCGCAGGTCGTACGCGTAGGTATTGGTGAAGGTGTTGGCATCGACAAAGCCGACCGAGCCGGCCGACTGGAACAGCAACTCACGCTGCTTCGCCACCCCGGGCACGGTAAGCGAACCCTCGGCGGTGGCGGTAGCGGTAACCAGGGGCAGCGTCGGAATCACCGGCTCGACGGTGCCGGTGGCGGATTGCGCAAGTGCCGCGCCGGACAGCGCGGCGGCGGGCAGCACCGCTGCGCGGCGCCAGGGACTGATTCGTTTCATGATGGTCGACGCCTGGGCCGGCAGTGCCGGCGCCGGTCAGTCGTTTATCTTGTTTGGCTCGACCTCAAGAATACGGAGCGGCACGTTGCGGCGCCATGCGACACAGCGACGCAACGTGCGTTTCAGCGCATAAGCTCGGAAGCTTTTATACGCTTGCCTGCCCGGCACACGACGGTCCGCACGCCGCGCCGTGCACATGGGCGCCAGCTGCCGCAACGGCCAGACGGCTCACGCGCTTCCACGCCACCGGTGCCTGGCCGGCCAGCTTCGCACGTAGCGCGCGGGCCGCCGTCACCATGTTGGCCAGCGCGCTTTCGGTCTCGGCCCAGCCGCGCGTCTTGAGGCCGCAGTCCGGATTGACCCACAGCCGCTCCGGCGGAATCACCTCGCAGGCACGTTCCAGCAGCCGCGTGATGGCTTCGACGGTGGGCACGCGCGGCGAGTGGATGTCGTACACGCCCGGCCCAATCTCGTTCGGATAATCGAAGTCGCCAAAGCCTTCCAGCAGTTCCATGGCCGAGCGCGAGGTCTCGATCGTGATTACGTCGGCATCCATCGCGGCGATGGCCGGCAGGATGTCGTTGAACTCGGCATAGCACATGTGGGTGTGGATCTGCGTGCCGTCGGCCACGCCTGCGGCCGAGAGGCGGAACGCGTTGACCGCCCAGTTCAGGTACGCGGCCCAGTCGTCGCGGCGCAGCGGCAAGCCCTCGCGCAGCGCCGGTTCGTCGATCTGGATCACGCGGATGCCGGCGGCCTCCAGGTCGCATACCTCGTCGCGAATCGCCAGGGCCAACTGGCGTGCCGTGGTGGCGCGCGGCTGGTCGTCGCGCACGAACGACCATTGCAGCATCGTCACCGGGCCAGTCAGCATGCCCTTCATCGGCCGGTCGGTCAGCGACTGCGCGTAGCGGGCGGTGTCCACCGTCATCGGCTCCGGACGGTACACGTCGCCGAAGATCACGGGCGGCTTCACGCAGCGCGAGCCGTAGCTCTGCACCCAGCCGTTCTCGGTGAACGCATAGCCGCAGAGCTGCTCGCCGAAGTATTCGACCATGTCGTTGCGCTCGGCCTCGCCATGCACCAGCACGTCGATGCCCAGCGCCTCCTGCTTGCGCACGGCCAGTTCGATCTCGCCGCGAATGCGGTCCAGGTAGGCCAGCGCGCCGATCTCGCCACGTTTGAACGCGGCCCGGGTCTGGCGAATGGCGGCAGTCTGCGGGAACGAGCCAATCGTGGTGGTGGGCAGCGCCGGCAGCTTGAGCGTATCGCGTTGCAGCGCGATGCGGGCTTCGAACGAGCCGTGGCGATTGGCCATGTCGGCGGTCACGGCGGCCAGCCGCTTCTGCACCTGCTGGTTGACCACGCGGCGCGACGTGCGGCGCGAGGCCTGCGCGGCATCGGAGGCAGCCAGTTGTTCCGCCACGGCGGCCTCGCCGTGGTTCAGTGCCTGGGCCAGCGTGTGAAGCTCGTCGAGCTTTTCCGTGGCAAAGGCCAGCCACGATTGCAGTTCGGGGTCGAGGCGGGTCTCGGCATCGAGCGAAACGGGCACATGCAGCAGCGAGCACGACGGCGCGAGCCAGAGCCGGTCACCGAGTTGCGCGTGCAGCGGTTTCACCAGTTCCAGCACGCGGCGCAGGTCGGCGCGCCAGATATTGCGGCCGTCGATCACGCCCGCCGACAGCACGGCGCCGGCCGGCAGCACCTGCTGCCACGCCGCCAGTTGCTGCGGGGCGCGTACCAGATCCAGATGGAAGCCGTGCACGGGCAGGGCGGCGGCGCGCGCGGCGTGCTGGGCGGTGGTGTCGAAGTAGGTGGCCAGCAACAGCTTCACGCCGGCATCGGCCAGCGCCGGATAGGCCAGGTCGAAGGCGTCCAGCCACGGCGCGGGCAGGTCGAGCGCCAGCGCCGGTTCATCGATCTGCACCCACTCGATGCCGCGGGCCTGCAGTTGCGACAGGATGCGGCGATACGCCTGCACCACCTTGGGCAGCAGGCTCAGGCGGTTGAAGCCGGCCACGTGGGACTTCGACAACCACAGGTAGGTGACCGGCCCCACCAGCACCGGACGCACGGCCAGCCCCAGCGCCAGCGCTTCGTCGATTTCCTCGAAGAACCAGTTGGTGCCGCCGTCGAAGGTGCTGTCGGCGTCCAGTTCCGGCACGATGTAGTGGTAGTTCGTGTCGAACCACTTGGTCATTTCCATGGCCGGCTGCGCCGTATTGCCACGGGCCAGTTCGTAGTACTGGGCCAGCGTAAGTGCGCCGGCATCGAAGCCGAAACGCTTCGGCAGCGCGCCCAGCAGCGTGGTCAGGCCCAGCATCTGGTCATACCAGGCGAAGTCCCCGGCGGCCACGGTGGCCAGACCGGCGTCGGCCTGCAGCTGCCAGTGGCGGCGGCGCAGCGTCGTGCCCACCTCGCGCAATGCCGCTTCGGACGTCTCGCCGCGCCAGAACGCTTCCTGTGCGAATTTCAGTTCCCGGCGCGCGCCGATGCGCGGAAAACCAAGGGTGTGTGTCAGTGCCATGCCGTGCTCCAGTCAGTTCGATCTGGCGCACAGTGTCGATTCGTCGCTACAATGAATCAAGCGACATGTTTTAAACAAAGTATGAATTTCATTCAACTCACTGTGGCGGCCCCGCGATGATCGAGGTGCGCCATTTCCGTTCCCTGGTGGCGATTGCCGAATCGGGCAAGCTCGCCACGGCGGCCGAGCGCGTGCATGTGAGCCAGTCGGCGCTATCCCACCAGATCAAGGCGATCGAGTCGCACTACGGCATGGCGCTGTTCGACCGCACGCGGCAGGGCCTGCGCTTCACGCCGGCTGGCGAGCGGCTGCTGGTGCTGGCGCGCGAGACGTTGGCGGCCATCAGTGCGGCCGAGCGCGACCTGCTGCGGCTCAAGAGCGATACGCGCGGCGAGCTGCGCGTGGTGCTGGAATGCCATACCTGCTTCGACTGGCTGATGCCCGTGATGGACGAATTCCGGCGGCGCTGGCCCGAGGTGGAGATCGACCTTGTGGCGGGCTTCCACGCCGATCCGCTGGCGCTACTGGCGCAGGGCAAGGCCGACATGGTGATCGGCTCCAGGCCGCCGGTCAGGCGCGGGCTGATGGTGGCGCCGCTGTTCCGGTTCGAGATTCTGGCGGTCATCGCCAACGAGCACCGGCTGCGCAACAAGCGGCGCATCGAGGCGGCCGACCTGGCGGGCGAGACGCTGATCACGTATCCGGTGCCGGAGCAGCGCATCGACCTGATCCGCGAGGTGCTGGAACCGGCCGGCATCCGCCTGGAACGGCGCACCGCCGAGCTGACCGTGGCCGTGCTGCAGCTGGTGGCCAGCCGGCGCGGCGTGGCCGCGTTGCCCAACTGGGGCGTGCGGAACTACGTCGACCACGACTATGTGCTGGCCAAGCGCATTGGCAGCGGCGGACTCTGGAGCGAGCTGTACGCCACGCTGCCTGCCGCCATGGCCGACCGGCCCTACGTGGATGATTTTGTGTCGATCGTGCGCGATATCTGCGCGGCCGAACTCGACGGCATCGAGTTGCTGGACCCCGAACAGTAATCAGGCAGCCAGGGCCTCGGGCGCCAGCGTGGCGGCGTCCGGGGTGGCGTCCTGGCTGTCATCGATGAATTCCGCGTCGACGATGTCCAGATCCACGCCATGCGCCACGCGCCGCACAAACAGTTCGAGCAATTCGATGGCGGGCGCCGCGCACACCAGCCGCACGGCGTAGGCGCGGCCGTCTTCCAGATGCATCTGCTGCAGGGTCAGCCCGGTACGCCGGGCGTTGGCCAGCACCCATTCCAGGGTGCCGAAGACGTCGGTGCGGTCGAGGTGCAGGGCGAGTTGAAGCGAAGGCATGGCAGATTCCGGAAAATGGCGCGAAGTGACGTGCAAGGAGTTCGGTAAATTTACCAGCGCTGCCACAAAATGAGCTTCTGCATTTTCTCCGTCCGGGCATCAAATGAAGACGAATTCGCCTTGATCAGGTAGATTGGCGGGTAAATCTTCTTCTTCCGGTGATTTCGCGTGACAAACCTCCCCAAACTCGACGACATCGACCGCCGCATCCTGCGCGAGCTGCGCCGCGATGGCCGTATCTCCAATGCAAAGCTGGCCGAGCGGGTGGGGCTGTCTGCCACGCCCTGCTGGAACCGGGTGAAGGCGCTCGAAGACGCGGGCGTGATCGCCGGCTATGCGGCGTTGCTGAACCAGAAGGCGCTGGGCCTGCCCGATACGGTGCTGATCGAGGTCACGCTCGACCGCCACGACGACGACATGCTGCATCGCTTTGGCGAGGCGCTGGCGCTGCTGCCCGAGGTGCTGGAAGCCCATCTGCTGACGGGCGAGTACGACTATCTGATCAAGGTGGCGGTGGCCGGCACCGAAGGCTACGAGGAATTCCTGCGCCACAAGCTCTACAAGCTGCCCGGTCTGCGGCACACCCATTCCACCTTCGTGCTGCGCACGCTGAAGCGCGAGCCGTCGGTCGAGCCCTGATATCGGGCCCTGATTCGGGCCCGCGCAGCGCGGTTCAGCGTGCCGCCGGGCGTCCAGGCCGTCCCAGCCGACCCAGCCGCGGCGCCAGCGCGGTGGTGACCACGCCGAGCGCGATCAGCGCTAGCCCGGCCGACAGGTCGGCGGAAATGCGCTCGTGCCAGGCCACGGCCGACAGGACCAGGCCCAGCACGGGCACGCCCAGCATGGCAATGGAGGTGGCCGCCGGCGGCAGCGCTTGCGTGACGTTGAGCACCACGATGAACGTCAGCGCGGTGGCCAGCGGCCCGGTATAGGCGATGGCGGGCCAGATGTCGGCCATCGCGGCAAGATCGGGAGCACCGTCGCGCAGCACGGCCAGCGCCGCCAGCGGCACGGTGGCCACGGCGCATTCCCACGGAATCATGTCGGCGCCCAGCCGCACATGGCGGTGGGCACGCAGATGGATGATGCTGACCGACCACGCCAGCGACGCGCCGAGCAGCATGGTCAGCCCCAGCACCGCATGCACTTCCCATCCGCCCAGTGCCGGCGCCACGATCATCGCAATGCCGGCATAGCTGAAGCCGGTGGCCAGCCATTGCCAGCGCGACGGGCGCTCGCCCAGCACCAGCGACGACAGCGGAATCACCCAGATGGCCGTGGCATAGGCCACCACCGAGGCGCGGCCCGGCGGCACGTATTGCAGCGCCCACAGCGCCAGGGCCGTGAACGCCGCCATCTGCAGCAGCCCCACGCTCATCACCAGCGGCCATTCCTGGCGCGAGGGCAGGCGCACGCGGCGCATCGCCGCCAGCACCACGAAGCTGATCACGGCGGCCGAGCCGAAGCGCAGCGCGGCAAACCACAGCGGGCTCACGTGCGACAGGCCGAACTTCATGACCGGCCAGTTGCCGCCCCAGATGGCGACGGCGCCAATCAGCGGCAAAAAGGACTTGAGACTGGCGGCGCGGCCGCCGGCGGTGGTGGAGACAGACATGAATGACCCGGAATGCAGGCGCTGGCAGGACGCCAGCGCATGGCAAAAAGTCTACGTTTCTTCTCACCGCAGGAGTGCCCGGATGTCGCTGCCTGCACCGTCGGTTTCAGCATAGAATGCTGCCAAACCGCTTGAGGAACGCTTGATATGCTGGACATTGACCTGGATGCCATCGACATCCGGATTCTCGGGGAGCTGCAGCGCGATGGCAGCCTGACCAACGTGGAGTTGGCCAGCCGCATCAACCTGTCGCCGTCGCCGTGCCTGGCGCGGGTGAAGCGGCTGGAGAAGATCGGCGTGATTTCGCGCCGCGTGACGCTGCTGGACGCGCGGCGCCTGGGCCTGAAGGTGGTGGTGTTCATTTCCATCTCGCTGGACAAGCAGCGCCGCGAAACGCTCGACACCTTCGAGCGCAAGATCGCCGCGCTGCCGCAGGTGATGGAGTGCTACCTGATGTCCGGCGATGCCGACTACCTGCTGCGCGTGGTGGTGCCCGACGTGGAAGCGCTGGAGCGGCTGATCATCGACCAGATCACGCGCATTCCGGGCGTGGCCAGCATCCGGTCGAGCTTCGCGCTCAAGCAGGTGCTGTACAGCACGGCACTGCCGCTGGGCTGAAGCGGCTGGCAACTGCCAGCCGTCACGGTCCGCGCTGTATCATCGCGGACCATCCGCCGGGCCATCCACCGCCCCACCCACCGCCCCACCCACCGCGCCCGCTACGCCGATCACCCGCCCCATGAACCCGTCCGCGTTGAATCCGATTGCCATCTTCTTTGTCCAGGCCTGCCTCGTGGTTGGCACGCCGCTGGTGCTCTGGCGCGGCTTGCGGATGGGAGGCATCGTGCCGCTGGTGGTCATGCAGATCGCCGGCGGCATCGTGCTGGGCCCCTCGGTGCTGGGCGTGCTGTGGCCGGAGAACTGGCAGCTGCTGTTCGGCGCGCAGAAGCTGACCCCGTTGTCGGGCCTGCAGTGGCTGGCGGTGGTGCTGTTCGCGTTCCTGTCCGGGCTGCATATCGGTGGGCCTGGTGTCGGCGGCATGCGCCGCATCGCCATCAGCGCGGCCGTGGGCTGCGTGGCGCTGCCGTTCGTGATGGGGCTGGGCGCGGGCTACCTGCTGGCAGACTGGCGCCCGGCCCTGCTGGGCCCGGCGGCCACCAAGTGGCAGTTCGCGATTGCGGTGGGCGTGTCGATGGCGGTCACGGCGCTGCCGGTGCTCGGCGCCATCCTGCGCGAGATGAAGCTGACCGATACCACGGCGGGCCGCCTGGCGCTGACGTGCTCGGCATTCAGCGATGCCTCGATCTGGATCGTGCTGTCGTTCATCCTGGCCAGCACCGGGCAGGCGGCCGCGCACGACCCGTGGCGGCTGGTGATGGGTGGCGCGCTCTACGTGGCCGTGATGCTGGCCGTGGTGCGCCCGCTGCTGGCGCGCTGGCTGCCGACGCTGCGCGGCAACGATGCACGGCTGGCGGCCGTGGTGGTGCTGATCTTCGCGTCCGCCTGTGTCTCCGAACTGATCGGACTGCACTACATCCTTGGCGGCTTCCTGGCGGGCGTGGTGCTGCCGCGCCATGCATCGGCCGACATCGGCCGGCAACTGGAACCCACCACCGTGGTGGTGCTGATGCCGTTCTTCTTCCTGATGACCGGCTTGCGCACCGACCTCACCACGGCAGGCACCGACGCGCTGATCGTCTTCGCGCTGTGCACGCTGGTGGCCGTGATCGGCAAGATGGCCGGCACCGCGCTGCCCGCGCGCTGGGCCGGCCTGGGGCGGCGCGATGCCTGGGCCGTGGGCGCGCTGGCCCAGACCAAGGGCCTGATGGAAGTGGTGGTGCTGGCCATCCTGCTGGAAAACCGCCTGATCGGCACGGCGGCCTTCTCGGGCCTGCTGCTGATGGCGCTGGCCACCACCGTTCTGGCCAAGCCGTTCACGCTGGCGGCGCTGCGCCTGCGCGAAGGCTGAGCCACCACAACCCGCTCAGAACCCCAGCGGATAGCCGTCCTTGCGATAGTCCGACGCGGCCGCGTAGCCGTGCTCGACCTTCATCGCCATCTGCGCGCCGCCATAGTCGAGGCTGTCGGCGGCCGACACCTCCATCTTGTGCCCCAGCGCGCGCAAGCCCTCCACGGTGGCGGGCGGGCAGTGTGCCTCCACGGCCACGCCGATGTTGTCGTCCATCACGCGCCAGCGCGGCGCATCGCTGGCCGCCTGCGGGTTCTGGCCGAAATCGGCGATCCGGCTGGCCATCTGCACATGCCCCTGGGCCTGCATCGAGCCCCCCATCACGCCAAACGCCGCCAGCGGCGCGTTGCCGCGCGTCAGGAAGCCCGGAATGATGGTGTGGAACGGACGCTTGCCCGGCGCCACCTGGTTCGGATGCCCCGGCTGCAGGTTGAAGCCCCAGCCCCGGTTATGCAGCGCGATGCCGGTGCCGGGCACCACCACGCCCGAACCGAAGCCTTTGAAGTTCGACTGGATGTACGACACCATCATGCCGTTGCGGTCCGCCGCCGTCAGGTAGACCGTGCCGCCGCTGTGCGGCCGGCCCGGGCCCGGGTGCGAGACGCGGTCCGGGCGAATGGCCCGCGCGCGCTCGGCCAGGTAGGCTGGGTCCAGCAGCGCCTCGGGCGTGACCGCGCCGGGTTGGCGCATGGCGTCGATATCGCCCACGTAGGCGTGCAGGTCGGCAAAGGCCAGCTTCATCGCCTCGATCTGCAGGTGCATGGCGCGGGCGCTGTCGCGGCCGGAGCCGGCGATGTCCCAGTGCTCGAGCATGCCAAGCGCCATCAGCGCGCCAATGCCCTGGCCATTGGGGCCGATCTCGTGCAGCGTCAGGTCGCGGTACTGCATGCGGATGGGATCGACCCATTCCGCGCGGTGCGCGGCCAGGTCGGCCTCGTCGATGCGGCCACCGGTGGCGCGGGCGTGGCTGGCGATCTTGCTGGCCAGCTCGCCGTGATAGAAATCGTCGCCGCCGCTGCGTGCAATGCGCGCGAGCGTGTCGGCCTGGCCCGGGCAGCTGAAGCGCTCGCCCGGCAGCGGCGCCCGGCCGCGCGGCGCAAAGGCCTCGGCAAAGCCCGGCTGGCCGTCCAGCAGCGCCAGCTGGGCCTGCCATTGCCGATGCACGGTGGGCGACACCACAAAGCCGTTGCGCGCGTATTCCAGCGCCGGCGCGAACAGGTCTTCGAACGGCAGCGAGCCAAAGCGCTCCCACGTGGTGCGCCATCCGGAGACGGCGCCGGGCACGGTCACAGTGTCCCAGCCGATCGACGGCATGGCCGCGTAGTGCGCGAACGACGCCGGCGTCCAGGCGCGCGGCGCGCGTCCCGAGGCGTTCAGGCCGTGCAGCGTGTTGCCATCCCAGATCAGTGCGAAGGCATCGCCGCCGGTGCCGTTCATGCAGGGCTCCACCACGGTCAGCGCAATGGCGGTGGCCAATGCCGCGTCTACCGCGTTGCCGCCACGGGCCAGCATGCGCAGGCCGGCGGCGGCCGCCAGCGGTTGCGACGTGGCCACCACGTTGTCGGCCAGCACCGGCGCGCGGCGCGCCGGGTAGGGGAATTGCCAGAAGCCGTCCATCAGTCCACCTTGACCTGCGCGGCCTGCGCAACCTTGCCCCAGTCGCGCATTTCCTGCTGGATCATGCGGCCGAAGCGATCAGCCGGCGTAAAGATGATCTGCACGCCCTGGCTGTCCATGGCGTGGGCCAGCTCCGGCTCGGCCAGCACCGTCTTGGTGGCGGCGGCCAGTTTCTCGATCACGGCCGGCGGCGTGCCCTTGGGGGCCACCAGGCCGAACAGGTTGTTGGCGCGGAAGTCGGCAATGCCGGCCTCGCCCATGGTCGGCGCATCGGGCAGTGACTTCACGCGCTGCTCCGAGGCCACGGCCAGCAGGCGCAGCTTGCCCGATTTCACATGCGGCAAGGCCGACGGGATGCTGTCGAACATCATGGCCGAGCGGCCGGCCATCAGGTCGGGCAGGGCGAACGAACTGCCCTTGTAGGGCACGTGCACCACGTCCACGCCGCTGCGCAGGCGGAACAGCTCCGACTCCAGGTGCGAGAGCGTGCCCGACCCCTGCGAGGCGAAGTTGTACTGGCCCGGCGACGCCTTCAGGTACTTCACGAGTTCGGGCACGGTCTTCACGGGCAGCGTGGCCGGCACCACGAGGATATGGGGCACGTTGCCCACCCCGGCGATGGGCACGAAATCCTTTGCCAGGTTGGCCGGCTGGCTGGTGTACGTGGCGGCCGCGATGGCGGCGTTGCTGACGGCGGCGAAGTAGAGGGTGTAGCCGTCCGGCGCGGCCTTGGCCGCATAACCGAGGCCCAGCGCACCGCCGGCGCCCGGGCGGTTTTCCACCACCACGGGCTGCTTGAGCACCTGCGACAGCCGCTGGCCCACGGCGCGCGCCAGCACATCGGTGGCACCGGCCGGCGGGAACGACAGCACCAGCTGGATCGGACGCTCGGGATATTCGGCCAGCGCGGCCGGGGCGGCCAGCGTGGCGGCCAGGCCAACCGTGGCCATCAGGGCCGGCAGCGCGCGGCGCGCGAGCCAGCGGCTCACGCTGGTGCGCGCATGCGCCGGGGTGGTGCGGGCGGACGGCATGGCCCGCTGGATCGACTGCTTCAACATGATCGGGATGACTCCGAGAGGTGGGTCGCCCACATGGCATCGGCCCGAAGCTGGACCATGCCCGGGACCACGCCGGGGTTGCGGAACCTCTGACGCCGGGCCGCTTCGGGGCGGCGCTGTCGCGTCTGTCATGCCGGGCCACCGGGCTGGACGGTGGCGTGCTGCTGGGAATGTGCGGTCGATTCTAGGCACGGTCCGTGCAAGGCAGGATGCAAATTGCCCATGGACCTATGCGAAAGCGGAATACAGAACGGGCGGCCGCAGCCGAATGCGGCGGCCCGGGCCGGGGCATCATCGGGGTCGCATCATGCAGTTGAAATGGATCGAGGACCTGCTTGTGCTGGAACGCACGCGCAGCTTCTCCCGTGCCGCCGAGCTGCGGCACATCACGCAGTCGGCACTGTCGCGCCGCATCCGCTCGCTGGAGGAATGGGCCGGCGCCGAACTGGTGGACCGCAACGTCTATCCGCTGGAACTGACGCCGGCCGGCGCCACGTTCTGCGAAAGCGCGCGCCAGGCGGCCGAGCTGCTGACCGAGGCGCGCGCCACGCTGCGGCGCGAGTCGGCGCAGCCAGACCGCACGCTGGACATCGTGGCCGGGCATACGTTGTCGCTGGCGTTCCTGCCCGCGTGGCTGCGGCGCTGCCGCGAGCGCTCGGGTGACTTCCACGCGCGCGTGGCCGCCGCCAACGTGCTGGACGCCGTGGTGGCGCTGGCCGAAGGCCATTGCGACCTGATGCTGGGCTACAACCATCCGCGCGTGCCCGTCACGCTCGATGCCGAGCGCTTCCTGAGCCTGACTGTCGGCGGCGATACGCTGGTGCCCGTGTCGGTGCCCACCTCGCAGGGCCGGCCGCTCTACCCGGTGCCGGCCGGCGCCACCGACACCACGCCGTTTCTGGCCTATACGCCCGATACCACGCTCGGGCGCGTGCTCGACACCGTGCTGGAAGCGCGCGGCGCGCACCGCAGGCTGGTGCGCTGCTATGAAGCCGACATGGCGATGCTGCTGCTGAAGATGGCCACCGAAGGGCACGGCCTGGCCTGGCTGCCACTATCCACGGCCGCCGAGGCGCTGCAGGCCGGCACGCTGGTGCGGGCCGGCGATGCCACGTGGCAGGCCGACCTGGAAATCTGTGCCTACCGGCCGGCGCTCAGCAGCAATCCCACCTTGCTGGCGCTGTGGCGCATGCTGGCCGCGCCGGACGCGGAGGCGGCGGCGCAACAGCCGGTTGCAAAGCGCGGCGTGGCGATGGGTTTGCGTCCACAAGCCGCCGGGGTTCCAGCGGTTCCAGCGGTTCCAGCGGTTCCCGTGGCCGCGCCCATGGTCGCCATCCCCTAGAGCCGGGCGCGCACGGCTGCGCGCAGCGCCGGCAGCAGTTCCGCCTCGAACCACGGATGCTGGCGCATCCACAGCACCACGCGCCACGACGGGTGCGGCAGCGGGATCACGTTCGGCCCGTATTGCCGGAAGTTTGCCACCAGGTCGGTCATCGACCGTCCCGGCACTTTCGGCAGGTAGCCCGCCTGCGCATAGGTGCCCACCAGCAGGGTCAGGCGGTCTGCCGGCAGGCAGGCCAGCACGCGTTCATGCCACAGCGGCGCACATTCGCGCCGGGGCGGCAGGTCGCCGCTCTTGCCCTTGCCCGGATAGCAGAACCCCATCGGCATGATGGCGATGCGCGCGGCATCGTAGAACGTTGCCTTGTCCACGCCCATCCAGTCGCGCAGGCGGTCGCCGCTGGGATCGTCGAATGGCACGCCGCTGGCATGCACGCGGCTGCCGGGCGCCTGGCTCATCACAAGAATGCGCGAGGTGGCGCTGAACTGCACCACGGGGCGTGGCCCGGCGGCCAGGTCGGCTGCGCAGCGGGCACAGGCGGCAATCTCGCGCTGGAGGGCCTCGATGGCGCCACCCTGCGCGCGGTGGGGAGACTTCATGGTGGTAAAGCGAAGTTCGTGGGGTGTGCGTATATTACGGGGCTCGATGCACAGCAATGGACAGGACCATGACGACACAAACCGAAACCGCGATCCTCGCCGGTGGCTGCTTCTGGGGCATGCAGGACTTGCTGCGCCGCTATCCGGGCGTGCTGACCACGCGCGTGGGCTACACCGGCGGCGACGTGCCCAACGCCACCTACCGCAACCACGGCACCCACGCCGAAGGCATCGAGATCGTGTTCGACCCGGCGCAGATCAGCTACCGCCAGATCCTTGAATTCTTCTTCCAGATCCACGATCCGACCACGAAGAACCGCCAGGGCAACGATATCGGCACCAGTTACCGCTCTGCCATTTTTTACCTGGACGATGCCCAGAAGCGTGTGGCGGAACAGACCGCGCGCGATGTGGACGCCTCGGGCCTGTGGCCGGGCAAGGTGGTGACCGAAATTGCACCGGCCGGCCCGTTCTGGGAAGCCGAGCCCGAGCACCAGGATTACCTGGAACGCCTGCCCAACGGCTACACCTGCCACTTCATCCGGCCGGGCTGGAAGCTGCCGCAGCAGGGCTGAGGCCGGGCCGGCGCCCGGCTGGCCCGAGGTTTGCTGGCACCTCCCGGGGAGGCGGGCAGCGGCCCGCCGTTAGCGCGCGATGAAGTCGTCATGCGCGGCGCGGCGAGGATTGGAGCGCCACTGTATATCCATACAGGCATGGCGCGGCGACCGACCCTGGCGCGCGTCGCGACGGCGCGCCACGCCGCGCGGCATCGCCGGTTCGCTGAGTGGTTTTCAGAATTGTCTGCTTCCTGTCAGGAGGCCTGTATGTTTATACAGTATAGTTACGCCATCTCCGCGCCACCCGGCGCCCCGTGAAGCGCAGAAAACGCTTCAGGATTCGCTCCCAACTCACTGATTCGAGGCAAGAAATTGTCAGATTCCGGCACGATCCGCATTCGCGGTGCCCGTCAGCACAATCTCAAGAACGTCGATCTCGACCTGCACACCGGGCAGATGACCGTGGTGACCGGACCCTCCGGTTCCGGCAAGTCGAGCCTGGTGTTCGACACGCTCTACGCCGAAGGCCAGCGCCGCTACGTGGAGACCTTCAGCGCCTACGCCCGCCAGTTCCTCGATCGCATGGACCGGCCGCAGGTAGACAAGGTGGACGGCGTGCCGCCGGCCATCGCCATCGACCAGACCAACCCGGTGCGCAGCTCGCGCTCGACGGTTGGCACGATGACCGAGCTGAACGACCACCTGAAGCTGCTCTACGCGCGTGCCGCCGAACTGTTCGACAAGCAGACCGCGCTGCCGGTGCGCCACGATTCCCCTGAAACGATCTACGCCGAGCTGCAGGCGCGCACGGCCGCCGGCCAGCCGTTTGACGATGCCCGCCTAGTGGTGACGTTCCCGGTGGAGTTGCCCGAATCGGCCACCGAGGAGGAAGTGCAGCAGTGGCTGTCGGTCAGCGGCTATACGCGCGTGCACGGCCAGCGCATCGTCGAATCGGCCACCGGCAAGCGCAAGGTGCTGGATGTGGTGGCCGACCGCTTCCGCATCGGCAATGTGGAAAAGGCGCGCGCGGTGGAGGCCATCGAGGCGTCGCTGAAGCGCGGCGGCGGCCGGGTCAGCGTGAGCGTGGTGACCGACGACGGCGAGGGCCCGGTGTGGAAGTTTTCCACCGGCCTGCACAGCCCCGAGAGCGATATCCGCTATGCGGACCCGCAACCGGCGCTGTTCTCGTTCAACTCGGCCTATGGCGCGTGCGAGACGTGCCGCGGCTTTGGCCGGGTGATTGGCGTGGACCTCGGGCTGGTCATTCCCGACGGCCGCAAGTCGCTGCGCGACGGCGCCATCAAGCCGATGCAGACGCCGGCGTGGAAGGAGTGCCAGGACGACCTGATGCGCTACGCCGCCAAGGCGGGCATTCCGCGCGACCTCGCGTGGAACCAGCTGAGCGAGGCCGAGCAGCACTGGGTGATCCACGGCTCGCCGGACTGGAACGGCCAGTGGAACAAGCAGTGGTATGGCGTGATGCGGTTCTTCAACTACCTGGAGTCGAAGGCCTACAAGATGCACATCCGCGTGCTGCTGTCGAAGTACCGCAGCTACACGCCGTGCGAGACCTGCGGCGGCGCCCGCCTGAAAACCGAGGCGCTGCTGTGGCGCCTGGGCAGCCAGCAGAACGCCGATGCCGTGCTGGCGCCGGCCGCGCGCTTCCTGCCGCGTGGCGTGGACTGGAACCGCGCGCAGCTCGAGGCGCTGCCGGGCCTGACCGTGCACGACCTGATGCTGATGCCGATTGCGCGCATCCGCCGCTTCTTCGACGAACTGATTCTGCCGAGCGCGCTGCTCGACGACGCGCTCAAACTGTTGCTGGCCGAGGTGCGCACGCGGCTGAAGTACCTGTGCGACGTGGGCCTGGGGTACCTGACGCTCGATCGCCAGAGCCGCACGCTCTCCGGCGGCGAAGTGCAGCGGATCAACCTGACCACGGCGCTGGGCACCTCGCTGGTCAACACGCTGTTCGTGCTGGACGAGCCGAGCATTGGCCTGCATCCGCGCGACCTGAACCGCATCGTCGAGGCCATGCACCGGCTGCGCGACGCGGGCAACACGCTGGTGGTGGTGGAGCATGACCCGTCGGTCATGCTGGCCGCCGACCGCCTGATCGACATGGGCCCCGGCCCGGGCGAGCGCGGCGGGTCGATCATCTTCGACGGCACCCCCGACGCGATTCGCCGCGAGGCCACGCTGACCGGCGACTACCTCGGTGGCCGCCGGCGCGTGACCGATGCCACCGACTGGCAGCTGCGGCCCGTGGACGCACAGACGTCGCGCCTGGCGCTGACGGGCGCCACCGAGCACAACCTGAAGGACGTGAGCGTCGAGGTGCCGCTGAACCGGCTGGTCTGCGTGACCGGGGTGTCGGGCTCGGGCAAGTCGACGCTGCTGCAGGATGTGCTGTATCCCGCCCTGGCACGTCATTTCGGCAAGGCCACCGAGTCGCCGGGCGCGTTCCGCGAGCTGAGCGGCGCCGAACTGGTGGACGACGTGGTGTTCGTGGACCAGTCGCCGATCGGCAAGACCGCGCGCTCGAATCCGGCCAGCTACGTGGGCGCGTTCGACGAGATCCGCAAGCTCTTTGCCAAGGCGCCGCTGGCGCTGCAGCGCGGCTACACGGCCGGCACGTTCAGCTTCAACTCCGGCGACGGCCGCTGCCCAACCTGCGGCGGCTCGGGCTTCGAGCACGTGGAGATGCAGTTCCTGTCGGACGTCTACCTGCGCTGCCCAGACTGCGATGGCACCCGCTATCGCGCCGAGGTGCTGGAAGTGAAGATCGAGCGCGCCGCGCGCGGCCAGGCGCCCCGGGCGCTGAGCGTGGCCGACGTGCTGGAGCTGACCGTCAGCGAGGCCACCGCACTGTTCGAGGGCGACGCCGCCGTGCTGCGCGTGCTGGCGCCGATTGCCGACGTGGGCCTGGAGTACGTGAAGCTCGGGCAGCCGGTGCCGACGCTGTCGGGCGGCGAGGCCCAGCGGCTGAAGCTGGCCGGCTTCCTGGCCGAAACGGCGGCCGCGCAGCCGGTGAAGAACCGCAAGGCCGTGGTGCTGCCGAAGCGGCTGTTCATGTTCGACGAGCCCACCACCGGGCTGCATTTCGACGATATCGCCAAGCTGATGCGTGCGTTCGGCAAGCTGCTGGACGGCGGGCATTCGCTGATCGTGATCGAGCACAACCTCGACGTGATCCGCGCGTCGGACTGGATCATCGATCTGGGCCCCGAAGGCGGCGACGGCGGCGGGCGGGTCATGTGCGTGGGCACGCCCGAGGACGTGAAGCGCTGCGCCGAGTCGCATACCGGCCATGCACTGGTGGCCTACGACCAGGCGCTGGGCGAAGCGGGCACGCTGGCCGCCGAGCGCGAGGAACAGGCCCGGCATGGCCTGCCGCTGCAGGCGGCCGTGCAGGCCGCGCGGGCGCGCCGCGCCGTGGAAGGCGAGGGCGTGGTGCGCATCGTCAACGCCCACGAGCACAATCTCAAGGCGCTCAATGTCGACATTCCGCACGGCAAGTTCAACGTCATCACGGGCGTGTCGGGCTCCGGCAAGTCGACGCTGGCCTTCGACATCCTGTTCCATGAGGGGCAGCGGCGCTACCTGGAGTCGCTGAACGCCTATGCGCGGTCGATCGTGCAGCCGGCGGGGCGGCCCGAGGTGGATGCCGTCTACGGCATTCCGCCCACGGTGGCCATCGAGCAGCGGCTGTCGCGCGGCGGCCGCAAGAGCACCGTGGCCACCACGTCCGAGGTCTGGCACTTCCTGCGCCTGCTGTATGTGAAGCTGGGCATCCAGCACTGCGTGCACGACGGCGCGCCGGTCACCTCGCAAAGCCCGGCCTCGATCGCCGCCCAGCTGCTGCGCGACCATCGCGGCCAGCACGTGGGTTTGCTGGCGCCGCTGGTGGTGAACCGCAAGGGCGTCTACACCGACCTGGCCAAATGGGCCAAGGCGCGTGGCAACACGCACCTGCGCGTGGATGGCGAATTCCTGCCGGTGGACCCGTGGCCGCGCCTGGACCGCTTCCGCGAGCACACGATCGAATTGCCGGTGGGCGACATCGTCGTTTCGCCAGACAACGAGGCCGCGCTGCGCGCCTTGCTGGACCAGACGCTGGAACTGGGCAAGGGCGTGATGCACCTGCTGGCGCCGCTCGACGGCCTGCACGACGCCATGCACCAGGGCAAGGGCTCGGGCAAGGTGGGCGAGACCAAGGTGTTCTCGACCAAGCGCGCCTGCCCGGTCTGCGGCACGAGCTATCCGGAGCTGGACCCGCGCATGTTCTCGTACAACAGCAAGCATGGCTGGTGCGGCACCTGCGTGGGCACGGGGCTGGCGCTGACGCGCGAGCAGCGCGCCGCCTTCGACGACACCGTGCTCGGTGGCGACGACCGGGGCCGCGAGCAGAGCCTGCCGTCCGAGGAACAGGAGCCGGAAGGCGTGGGCGACAGCCCGTGCCCCGATTGCGCCGGCACGCGGCTCAACCCCGTGGCACGGGCCGTGACCTTCGACACCGAGGCCATTACCGACGTGGCGCAGTGGACCGTGTCCGACACGCGCCGCTGGGTGGACGGCCTGCGCCTGAAGGGCCGCGATGCCGAAATCGCCCGCGACGTGGTGACCGAAATCGCCAGCCGCCTGCAGTTCCTGGAAGAGGTGGGGCTGGGCTACCTGAGCCTGGACCGCGCCGCGCCAAGCCTCTCCGGCGGCGAGGCGCAGCGCATCCGGCTGGCGGCGCAGCTCGGCAGCAACCTGCAGGGCGTGTGCTACGTGCTGGACGAGCCGACCATTGGCCTGCATCCGCGCGACAACCAGATCCTGCTCGACGCCCTGCGCAAGCTGGGCGACAAGGGCAACACGCTGGTGGTGGTGGAGCATGACGAAGACACCATCCGCCGCGCTGACCACATCATCGACATCGGGCCGGGCGCGGGCAAGCGTGGCGGGCATCTGGTGGCGCAGGGCGGCGTGGCCGCGCTGGCGGCAGCTGCGGATTCCACCACCGGCCGCTTCCTGTCGCAGCCGATGATCCATCCGCTGCAGCCGCGCCGGCCGGTCCGGCCCGCGCGGGCCGGCAAGGAAGCCGAGCCGGCGCAGTGGCTGACCGTGGAGGGCGCGCACCTGCACAACCTGCGCGATGTCACGGCGCGCATTCCGCTGGCACGGCTGGTGGCCATTACCGGCGTGTCCGGTTCCGGCAAGTCCACGCTGGCGCGCGACGTGCTGATGACCAACCTGCTCGATGCGGTGGGCCGCTCGGTGATGTCGTCGCCGGCCACACGCCGCGCGCGGGCCGCCGCCGAGAAGGCCGGCAAGCCTACGGCAACGAAGGCGCTGAGCGTGGAACATGCGTGGCACGGCTGCACCGGCATCAGCGGCTGGGAATCGATCGACCGCGTGCTGGAAGTGGACCAGACGCCGATCGGCAAGACGCCGCGCTCGTGCCCGGCCACCTACATCGGGGTCTGGGACGCCATCCGCAAGATGTTCGCCGAGACGCTGGAGGCCAAGGCGCGCGGCTACAGCGCGTCGCGCTTCTCGTTCAATACCGGCCAGGGCCGCTGCCCGGCCTGCGAGGGCCAGGGCGTGCGCACCATCGGCATGAGCTTCCTGCCCGATGTGAAGGTGCCGTGCGACGTCTGCCATGGTCAGCGCTTCAACCCCGAGACGCTGGCGGTGACGTGGCGCGGCAAGAACATCGGCGAGGTGCTGACGATGGAGATCGACGAGGCCGTCGAGTTCTTCGGCGCCATCACGCAGATTGCCCACCCGCTGCAGCTGATGAAGGACGTGGGGCTGGGCTACCTGACGCTGGGGCAGCCGTCGCCCACGCTGTCTGGCGGCGAGGCACAGCGAATCAAGCTGGTGACGGAGCTGTCGAAGGTGCGCGACGACATCACGCGGCGCGGGCAGAAGGCGCCGCACACGCTGTACGTGCTCGACGAGCCCACCGTGGGCCTGCACATGGCTGACGTGGCCCGGCTGATTCGCGTGCTGCACCGGCTCACCGACGGGGGGCACAGCGTGGTGGTGATCGAGCACGACCTCGACGTGATTGCCGAGGCCGACTGGATCATCGACCTGGGGCCGGAGGGCGGCGCGAAGGGCGGCACCATCGTCGGCGCGGCTGATCCGGAGGCGTTGTCGCGCATTGCGGCCAGCCATACCGGGGCCGCCCTGGTGCCGGTGCTGGCGCGCACCGCGCCAGACCAGACCCGCGCCACGGGCTGATCAGCGGCTGCGGGCTGGCCTGATGGGCGTGGCAGGCCTGGCGGGCGGCGCTGGCCGCCCCGGGCCGGCCAGCGCCGCGGCGCAGAAGTCCACCAGTTCCTCCACCGGCGGGCCGCCGCGCGCGCGCTTGCTGCGCTCGCGCACCCAGTGCGCCAGCGAGTAGACCACCGTATCCATGAACCAGATCATGCGCAGCTTCATGACGGGCTGAGGCACGTCGGGCAGCAGCGCGTGAATATGGTCGCGCACGCGATACAGCGCCGACATGGCCGTCTTGTCGACCAGCCCCTTGTTGAGCAGGCCGGGGCTGAAGGTGGTCTGCGCCAGCACCTGCAGGTAGTTGGTACCCCAGTCGGTGTGCAGCACCACTTCAACAAGCGGGCGAATGGTGGCTTCCACCACGGCGTGGATATCGATGGGCGCGCCGCGCGCTTCGAGTTCATCGAGGTGGCGATGCCGGATGCGGTTCACCTCGTGCAGCCGCCGGTTCAGCAGATGGCTGACCAGGGCCTCCCGCGAGCCAAAGTGGTAGTGCAGGGCGGAGCGGTTGCGCTGGCCGCTTTCCACCACGATCTGGCGCAGCGGCACCTGTTCCACACCCTGTTCGGCAAACAGCCGCTCGGCGATTTCCAGGATGCGGCGCGCGGTGTCGGTCAGCGCGGCATCCGCGTCGGGCGCTGTGGGGGCGCTGGCCGCGTGGCGGTCGGCGTCGGTGGTGCCACGTGGCCTGGCCGCGGTGGGCGGCCGCTGCTCGTCCGTAAAGATGTCGCGCGCTTGCTTGAGCTTCATGGCGGATGCTGGCCGTGCCCTCGGGGCTTGTCGTGATCAGAATGAAAGCTTCGCAAGGATACGGAAAAATCCGATGTCCGACATCCGTTCTGCCTCGTAATTTCTTCAATTTCTGGCGCTCTCCGGGAAAGTCCTAACTATCTGAACCGGCGTATGCCGTTAGCCTGCGAACCGAGTCGAATTAATACGAGGGATTAATTTGACGGGAGGCCGATCCAACGATCGCCACGCCGGCGCCAGGAGGAGACACCCGGGGCGCCATGAGCCACCAACTGCGGAACCACCATCCATGAAGAAGACGCTGTTCGCCGCCATTGCCGGGGCGCTGCTGGCCCCCACGGCCTGGGCACAATCGTCCGTGACGCTCTATGGCGTCGTCACCACCAGCATCCAGTACGTGAACCATGTGCAGAACACCAGCAACGGTGTGCTGGCCCCGGGCAGCGGCTCGGCGGTGTTCATGAACTCGTCGGGCATCGCCCAGTCGCGTTTCGGCCTGCGTGGCGTGGAAGACCTCGGTGGCGGCCTCAAGAGCCTGTTCGTGCTGGAAAACCAGTTCAACGCCGATGACGGCAAGCTGGGCAACGGCGGCCTGCTGTTCGGCCGCCAGGCCTTCGTGGGCGTGCAGAACCAGTGGGGCAAGGTCACGTTCGGCCGCCAGTACACGTCGGCGTTCCTGACCATGGGCAGCTTCACGCCGGTGGCCTACGCGCCCGAGTTCGAGCCGGTGGTAGGCATTGCGGGCCCGAACTTCCGCGAGAACAACGTGGTGCAGTACCAGGGCACGTTCGGCCCGCTGACGGCCATGGCCCACTGGTCGTTCGGCGAGCGTAGCGGCACGTTCGCGGCGGGCTCCGCCTACGGCGTGGGCCTGACGTATGCGAGCGGCCCGTTCGGCGTGGCCGCGGCCTACGACGAGGTGAAGACGCTCAACACGGCGCAGGCCAGCGGCGCCTCGGGCTCCAACGACTACGGCCGCGACATGCGCGCGCTGCTGGGTGCCAGCTACCGGCTCGGGCCGGTCAAGATGGTGGCCGGCTATCGCTGGGGCAACTCGGTGGCGCCCAGCACCGGCACGCCCACGCTGCTGCCGCACCGCGACGACATGTACTGGGTGGGCCTGAACTGGGACGCCACGGCCGCGCTGCGCCTGTCGCTGGCTTACTACTACGACGACATCAAGGCCGCGCGCATCAACGGCGTCACCGTCAACCCGAAGAACCCGCAGCAGTACCTGGCGCTGGCCGACTACAGCCTGTCCAAGCGTACCGACGTGTTCTTCGCGGTGAACTACGCGCGCAACGCGTCGCTGAACTGGGACAACATCACCTACCTGCCGAACGGCCAGTCCGTGGGCTACCTGCCGGCGACGTCGCAGGTCTATTACAAGACGCCCGGTGCCAGCAGTCAGCTTGGCATCTCGCTGGGCATGCGGCACATCTTCTGAGCGCGCGAGCCGGTTTCTACCCTGAGCGAGGGACCGGTGCGCGATCTCCACGACGTGCCGCCGGGCATTGGGGGCGCCACAACCACCACGGTTGTGGCGCTTTTTTCCTGCATGGTCGAGCGGCGGCAAACGTGGGTATCATCGGGCCTGACTCCTACCAGCGACCCGACGCGATGCAACGCAAGACCTTCCGAAACCTGCAATGCCCGATCGCCCGCAGCCTCGAGCGCGTGGGCGAGTGGTGGAGCATCCTGATCCTGCGCGACGCGTTCTACGGCACGAAGCGCTTCGACGAGTTCCAGCGCAATCTCGATATCGCCCCGAACATGCTCACGCGGCGGCTCAACGGGCTGGTCGAGGAAGGGCTGCTGGAAAAGCGCCAGTACTCGGAGCGGCCGCCGCGCTATGAATATGTGCTGACCGACTGCGGCCGCGACTTCCGGCCGGTGCTGCTGGCGCTGCTGGCGTGGGGCAACCGCAATTTCGCTCCGGAAGGCGCGAGCGTGCAGATCGTCGATCGCGACACCGGCAAGGTCGTGGAGCCGCTGCTGGTGGACGCGGCAAGCGGCGAGGCGCTGCAGATGGGCAAGCGGCACGTGGTGCGGGCCGGCCCCGCGGCGGACGAGCGCACGCGTGCGCGGCTGCAAGCCGCCGCCTCCCATATGAGCCCGCCGAGTCCGCTGAGCGCTCCGGATAAGGCGCGCACGCCCATCGCCTGACCCTGCGGGCCAGGCTGATAGCGGCCATCCAGGTTGCTCCAACAGCATTTCTGGCATAGAGTCGATGCACTCGCAGCCCGTCCTCCGACGGTTTTTCGCCGACTCCGGATAGACCTGATGCCACGCATTCCCGCTTTTTTCGGTTCTTCGCGCACCTGCCCGGGCACCTGCCTGACGGCCGCCACGCTGCTGGCCATCGGGCTGGCCGGCTGTGCCAGTTCGCCGATGCCGCCGCCCAGCCCGGCCCAGCGCACGCCGCCGCCTGCCACCACCATCACCACGCCCCAGACCGGCGTCAGCCGTGCGCAGCTCGAAGCCGCCGGCAACGCCTGCGAGAAGCGCGTGGCCGAGGCGGTCAAGACGCGTTATCCGCAGCCTGGCAGCGTCATGATGATGCCGGACCGCGAGCGCATCGCCCAGCAGACCGCCAACCAGACGGCCGTGACCGGCGAGGGCACTTTCGAGCCCGACGCCAGCGACCAGACCATGGTCTTCCGCTACACCTGCTACTACAACCTGCGCTCCCAGCGCGTGGATGACGTGCAGATGAAGTACGGGCCGTTCTGAGGCGCCGCCGTTGAGGTTGGCGCGCGTTCCGCGCTGTTCGCGGCGCGATTCGTACCGATAGCCGCCAATCCGACGCCTGCGGCACCTTGATGTCCCGATCTCACCAAAACGCCGGCCAGCACGCGCCGGCGTTTTGTCGTATTGTCTCGATCTGGCGATAGTTGACGTTGCAACGAATTTCTTGCGGCGCCCCGACGCGCCGCCTGTTTCCGTTGCCGCCGCCCCCGGATCGATATCGTGCAGACCCCCGCCCAGCCGTCCAGTATTCCCGCCCACCCCGAGGGCCCCGACAGCCCGATGACCGCACGCGAGAAGCGTGGCATGGCCGCCATCATGATTGCGGTCTCGCTGGCCACGCTCGATACGGCCATCGCCAACACCGCGCTGCCGAACATCGCCGCCGACCTGAACAGCACGCCGGCAGCCTCGGTCTGGATCATCAACGCCTACCAGCTGGCCATGGTGGCCACGCTGCTGCCGTTCGCGGCGCTGGGCGGCATCGTCGGCCACCGGCGCATCTATCTGGGCGGGGTGGTGGTGTTCATCCTGTCGTCGGTGGTCTGCGCGATGGCGTGGTCGCTGCCGTCGCTGGCCGCTGCGCGGCTGCTGCAGGGCGTGGGGGCCGCGGCCATCATGAGCGTGAACACCGCGCTGATCAGCGCCATCTTCCCGATCCACCGGCTCGGCCGGGGCGTGGGGCTCAATGCGCTGGTGGTGGGCGTGTCGTTTGCCGTGGGGCCCACCGTGGCGTCGGTGATCCTGTCGTTCGGGTCGTGGCCGTGGCTGTTTGCGGTGAACCTGCCGATCGGCCTGCTGGCCCTGGTGATTGCCTGGCCGTCGCTGCCGCAGACCAAGCGCAGCCAGCACGGCTTCGATCCGGTGGCCGCGGTGCTCAACGCCATCACGTTCGCGGCGCTGATCTTTGCGTTGGGCGAGGGCGTGCAGCGCGAGCCGGTGCAGTACGTGGTGGCTGCCGCCGCCGTGTTCGTGATTGCCTTCGTGCTGCTGCTGCGCCGCGAGCGCGGACACCCGGCGCCGATGCTGCCGGTGGACCTGCTCAAGCGTCCGATGTTCGCGCTGTCCACGGCCACCGCCGTGTGCTCGTTCGCCGCGCAGGGCCTGGCCTTCGTCTCGCTGCCGTTCTACTTCGAGCATGTGCTGGGCCGGAATCCGGTGGAAACGGGCTTCCTGCTCACGCCGTGGTCGGCCGTGGTGGCGGTGATGGCGCCGATTGCCGGCCGGCTGTCCGACCGCTATCCGCCTGGTCTGCTCGGTGGTATCGGCCTGGCCATCATGGCGGTGGGCATGGCCTCGCTGGCGATGATGCCGGCCGATGCCAGCGTGCTCAATATCGGCATCCGCATGGCCATCTGCGGCGCCGGTTTCGGGTTCTTCCAGTCGCCCAACCTGAAGGCGCTGATGGCCAGCGCACCACGCGAACGGGCCGGCGGCGCCAGCGGCGTGGTGGCCACGGCGCGACTGCTGGGGCAGGCCACCGGTGCCGCGCTGGTGGCGCTGTCGTTCAGCCTGGCCGGCGCGCATGGGCCGACGCTGGCCCTCGGGCTCGGCGCGGCGTTTGCGGCGGCTGCGGCGGTGGCCAGCTTCCTGCGGCTGGTCACGCCGCAGAGCGCCGACAGCGCGGCCATGCAAGGTGCCGGAAAGTCCTCCTGAATGCGGGACCGTGCGCGCGCAAGTGCGCGCACGTTTTGTAGAAACTGCACGCTTCCCGGGCGGGCTCGGGCCTGTCCACGCGGCGCCGTGCACGGTATGAAACTTGCCCCTCCTACAGGTATCGGGGCCGTTCGCGCCCCAGCTCCACGGAGGCAAGGCAATGAACCGATCAGACGACTACGGCCGTCGCCGCAGACCCGACCAGCAATACGGGGGCTATGAGGAAGGCTATGGCAACGTGCCCGGCGACGATCGCAACTGGCGCCGCCGCGACTTGTCGGCTGGCCGCCATGGCAACACCAATGAGCGCAATCCCTACGATGCCTACGACGATGGCGATGACCGCGACGGGCGCGGCCGTGGCGGGAACCCGCGCGACGACGACGCCTGGCGCCGGGGCCGCACGGCCCAGCTAAGCGGCGGATGGCGCTCACGCGGCGCGGCGGTCTACTATCCGGGCCGCACGAGCTACGACGAATCGCGTGGCGAAAGCACGCCGCATAGCCCGGGCTATGTCAGCGCGTACAGCAGCGGCTATGAAGACGGCTATCACGCGGGGGCGCACACCGCCAACGCACCGCTGCCGCGGCCCGAGGAGCGGGAGCGGCGCGGGGGGCAAGCGTGGCGTGGCGGGCGCGGCCAGCATGATCAGTACGGAGACCGCGACGACCGCGATGATCGTGAGCAGCGCTGGCAAGGCACCCGCACTGGCACCGGCAGCGGCTACGAGGACTATGGCGTGACGTCGGGACGCAACTTCCGGCAACGTCCGCGTCCGGGCGAGGCGGTGCAGGGGCGGGGGCCCTACGCCTACGGCAACGCGCGACCCAATGGCCCGAAGAGCGGCCCCAAGAACTACACGCGCTCCGACGAACGGATACGCGAGGAAGTGTGCGAGCGGCTCAGCCACGCGCAGACGGTAGACGTGAGCGACGTCACGGTGGCGGTCTCGGGCGGCGTGGTCACGCTGACCGGCACCGTCGACAACCGCCGCATGAAGTACGAGGTGGAGGACATTGCCGACGACACATACGGCGTATCGGACGTGATCAACCAGATTCATGTCCGTCCGTATGGCGTGCTGGCGTCCGAGTAGACGCACGCACACCGGCGCCGGCTAGTCCGGCCCCCCCACATGCAAACGCCCCGTTTTTCCCGGGGCGTTTGCAGTTTCGGATGCCTCCGCCGGCGTCCGCTGCCGACCGCTACAGGTCAGCCCCGCTCGGCGGGTTCTCCATGCGCTTGTCGGTCTGGTCGGCGCGATCCACCGGGGTGTCCGCCGGCAGTTCCTCGGCAGCCCGGCGCACTTCTTCCTCGATCTCCTCTTCCGGTATCTCGTCTTCCGGCGGTACATGGCCCTCGCGCGTCACGTCGCTCAGTTCCTGTTCCAGCTCGTCGGTGGCCTCGGGGTCGAGCGACGGGTCCAGCGTGCTGGGAATGCCGTGCGGTTCGTCGGTATTGACCTCGCGGTCGGGATGAGTTTGGCGTGTGGTCTTGGTCATGATGGCTCCTGTGGTCTGGTATTCGACAAGGTGCGCGGCAAGTTGCGTGCCACTGGCCGGGGCCGGCGAATCAGGGTTTTCACGTGTCTGCGGGCACGCCTATAGTGACTACAGGGGACCACCCAAGATGTCGGCCTTGCCGCAGCCGCCCAACCCGAAGGCAGGTATGGCAATTGCTGAAGCACGTGCAGCACCGTGCGAGGGAGATGGCGATGAACCTGACCGGCATTCTGGTCACCATGAGCGTGGCGTCCTCCGTGGCCGTGTCCTCCACGCCGGTCGAGCGACAACTGCTGGGCATCAGCCCGCATGCCTTCGCGCAGCAATTCAACGTGGCGGCCCACGACCTTGGGGCCGCGCTCAAGCTGCCCGATTTCGACACCAAGCCAGGCTGGCACCGCGCCAGCACCAGCGAAGGGGTGTCCGTGCTGGTGCGCGGCGCCCCGACCGGCCATGCCATCGACGAAGTGATCGTGGTGTGCCGGGCGGTGGAGCAGTGCATGATGACGATCTGCTCGGCCGCGCGCGCCATCGATGCCACGGTTGACCCCAACCTGCTGCAGTACTTCGTGGCCGCGCGCATCGCTGCCCATCTGGGCGAGGTGGCGCTCGTGATGTCGGGGCTGGTGTACCTCGTCGTGAATCCGGACGACCAGGACTACGTGGCGCTGGTCATTCGTCCGTATCTGCCTCAGCAGGAGCTGTCGGCGCGCCGCCAGGCGTCGCTGGTGGCACCGCCGGCCTGGCCGCGCGCCATGCCCGGCCGGGCCTGAACCGTCAATGCGCCCTCAATGCGCCGTCAATGCGCCCTCAATGCGCCCTCAATGCACCGGCGGCACGCTGCGCCGGGCGCCCATGGCCGGCGCGGCGCGTGCCGGGCCGAACTCCATCGCGCGTTGCTCCAGCAAGCGCTGCAATTCGGTGGCGCCGCGGTAGTAGTGCGCCAGCAGCAGCCGCAGTTCGGGGTCAGTCAGCGGCTCGCGCAGTACCTCGCCATAGGCCGCAGCCGCCCGCGCCGCATGCTGGGCCGCATGGCGCAGCAGCGGCAGTTCGCCCGCTTCGGCCGGGGGCGCCATGCCCGTGGGCTCCCGGCGCCGCACCGGTGACGGCGCGGGCGCATCCTCGCCCTCGCGCAACGCGGCGGCTTCGGCCCGCCCGGACAACTCGCCAGCCGCGCAGCGCTGCATGTTGGCGCGATGCGCGTAGACGGCCCGGATCTGCGGATCCGATGCCGACGCGGCCACTGCGGCCAGTGCCTCGGCGCAGTGCATGGCCTGTTGGCTCAACCTGGACAACATGACGCTCAGTGCATCCATCGACGTCTCCGGTTTCATGCTTTTAATGTAGGCCACGTACGCCGACAGGCGGCAGCTGCGCGCCCGTGCGCGTGATGAAATTCCTGCAAATCACAATTTGCGGAGATCGCCATGCAAAAAACGCGCCGCCTGCAGCCCCGGGGGGCGACAGGCGGCGCGCTGCCGGCGGACCTCCGATGCCTTGCGGCCTCGGGGAAAGGTAGGCCCGCCAACGGTGAAGCCCGGTGATGCCGGACGAAGCTGTGGATGACTCCAGCTTACTGCTTGGGAGCCGGGTCCGGCGAGTCGCCCTTGGGGCCCGAAGGGGCGTCGGGCGTCGGGTACGGTGCGGCGTTCTGCTCGCGTGGCTTCTTGGCGCGGGCGCCGGTGTTCTTGTGCTTCGACGACTTGTCGTGACGCATGGTGTTGTCGCTGCTCATGGCGCCGCTGCTGGTGCCGCCGGTGCCAGTCACAGTGTTGGTGTTCAGGCCGCTGCCGCGTTGCGTGGACGGACCTTCCGGGGCGGGCGGAGCGCTCGGGTTCGGCGCAGTAGGCGAAACCGGTGCTTGCTGTGCCATGGCGGGCACGCAGAGGATTGCGCCGACGGCGATGGCTGTAGTGGCGAGTAGGCGTTTCATCGTGAGTCTCCCGAAGTCTGGTGGCAGTGACTTCACGATATGCGCGTGGCCTGGCTGCGCTCAGGGGACCATGACTGAAACACCTGTAGGCCGTTGACTACAGCATGTGGGCGCTGCCTGCAGGATTTATACGGTCATGTAAATCGCGCTGCCGGATGCCAGGGCGCGCTACGCCTCGTGCCAAGCCTCGCCACGCCTGTTCCCGGCGGTATGGAATTTGCGTCCTGCTGGTTCTGTATCGACGCCAAATCGATTCCTAACCGGAGACGCACATGAACCAGGGGAACCACAGCTACGGCAGCCAGGACGGGCGCGAAGACCGCAATGACCGTGATGAGCGCGACCCGCGTGATGACCAGCGCATGCGCGACCCGCGGCAACGCCAGCAGGAAGCCTATAGCGGCGGCGATTGGCTGACGCACCGCCAGCAAGGCGGCGGCAGCGATTGGCAAGGCCGCGGCGGCGCGCAACAGGGCGGCGGCAGCGACTGGCAGGGCGGCGGACAGCAGCCCGGGTCGGGCGGATGGCATGGCCATGGCTCGCGCGACTCGGATTCGTCGTCGGCCTCGTCGGTGTCGTCATCGAGTGCCTCGGGCGGATATGGCGGCTATGAAGGCCAGGCGCGGCGCTATGGCGCGTCGGCCGAGGAAGGTCGCAACGAGAGCCGCAACGAGGGCCGCAACGAACAAGGTGGCCGCGATACCAGCCGCCAGGGCTTCGGCGAAGGGCGCTACGGCGAGTATGGCGAGGGCGGCGAGCGCTTCCGGCGCGAGACCGCCAGCCGCTACCAGCCGCAGCAGCACAACGAGCGCGAGCAATGGGGCGACTGGCACCAGGAAGGTGGACAGGCAGGCCGACAAGGAGGTGGACAGGGACGCATGGGCCAGTGGCGCGGCGAACGCGGCAGCGAGTGGTCGAGCCAGCAGGGCAGCCAGCGTGACGAGTATGGCCAGGGTGGCAGGAGCGGCAGCGGCTGGAATCCGTCCGCACGCGGCGGCGCCCGGCAGGGCGGCTGGGAGCAAGGCGGCGCACGGCGCAGCGGCATGCAGGGCGGCCAGGACCGCCAGGGCATGCAAGGCAACTGGGAAGGGCCCACTGGCTCCGAGGCCGACATGCGCACCCACTATCGTGGTGGCTATGGCGTTTCTGACTACGAGCCGCCTGAGGGCCAGAGCTATCGCAGCTGGCAACGCCGGGCCGCAGCCGACTGGCTCGACGAGCACGAACGGCGCGAGCGCTATGCGGCGGGCCAACGCGGATCGCGTGGCTACGGCAGCGGTGGCAGCGGTGGAGGGGCCGGGGGCTATGACCCCGACGATCGCGCCTACGAACAGTTCACCGGCGCCAACGAGCGTTCCAGCCTGAACCAGGGCTACGGTGGCGCGGGCGGTTCCGCGGCGGCCAGGCGCACACAGCGCACTGGGCCCAAGGGCTACCAGCGCTCGGACGAGCGAATTCGCGAAGACCTCTGCGAGCGCCTGGCGACCACCGGCCGCGTGGACGTGCGCGAGGTGGAAGTCTCCGTCAGCGAAGGCGTGGTCACGCTAAGCGGCTCGGTGCGTGATCGTCAGCAGAAATACCGCATCGAGGATATCGCCGAGGACATCTTCGGCGTGAAGGACGTGCACAACCAGATCCGCGTGATGCGTGAAGGCGGCATGGGCGGGCAGGGCAGCATGAGCGGGCAGGGCAGCATGAGCGGGCAGGGCGGCATGGGTGGACAGGGCGGCATGGGCGGGCAAGGTGGTATGTCCCGCTCGGGCAGCAGCGCCGGCTTGGGCAGCGGTTCGCTCGGGGGCTCGGGCAGCGGCACCAGTGCGTCCGGCGCCTCCAGCACGTCTGGCACGTCCGGCACGTCCGGGGCCTCGGGCCTCGGCAGCCAGGGCAACGCGGCGCCTTCCAGTGCCGCCGGCAGTACCGGCAGCCTGGGCAGCAGCCTCGGCACTGGCATCGGCAAGACAGACGACAAGCGCTAAGCACGTTCGGCACGGCGGCACGGTGGTGCACTGCCGTGCCGCGCCAGCAGGTGAATCCGGCCATCCGTCCACCCAGACCAACAAGGAGATGCCCCATGCCTTTCGCCTATGCAGGTACCCGGCGCCGTCGCAATCGCGACCGGCGGCGCAACCACGAGACCCCGGAGAGCGCCACGGCCGCCCAGGATCGTACCGATTCGCCACGGTCGCCGGCGGCGCAGGGGTCTGCGGACGCGCGGGAGGAGCGCGACCCGACCGCGGCACGTCGCACGACCGACCCCGACACCACGCGTCCGCGCGACGGCCAGGGCGGGGAGGTGCTGCCGGGCGTGGACAGCCAGGACCTGCATGACCCCGGCAGCCGTGACCCCGATGCGCCCCCCGTCGACAACCGCTCATGACAGGAGACCGCAACATGCGACATACCATTTCCCCGAGGGGCCGCCAGCTTGCGTGCATGGTGGCCGGCCTGACGCTGGCCGCCACCGCGTGGGCGCAGACCCCCTCGCAGACTCCCAAGGTTGACAATCGGGCGCCGGGCACGGCCGCCTCCGACGTGGCGCCCGGCGCGCGGACTTCTGGCGTACAGAAGGACGGGCGTCGCGCACACGGATCGGCACCGGCCATGAACCAGGGCGCCTCGTCCGCGCAGACTTACGACTACCCGGCTTCGGCGCCCAAGGTAGCGCCCTCCAAGCGACCATGAGGTGCCCGGAATAGCCTTCTGGTGTAGCCGGCAGGCAGATGCAAGAAGGGTCGGATCGCTGATGCATCCGACCCTTCTTTTTGAGCCAGTGAACGGCGGAAGATTGACCAGGGGTCAGAGACCCGCCGTATCGAGCGTCCAGTAGCGTTCCGGTGCGCAGACATCGGCCAGCTGGGCGGGGCTGAACAGTGGCAACTGGCTTTCGTAGGCCTCCACCGCGCGCGCTTTCTGGGCCGTGAACACGCCAATCGGCATATGCACCGGCGACGCCAGCAGGCCCTCCTGCCACCACCCCGACAGCCGGCTCTGCACCGCGCCGGGCAGGCGCCGATGCACCGCTTCCTCGTAGAAGATCCAGCGAAACTCCGGTGCGGGCGCCGTGTCGGCGGGCACCGTTTCGGGCAGTTCGACGAAGGCCGCTTCGCGCACGAGCATGCAGGCGGCATTCACGAGCATGTGGTCCGCGTGACGCAGGCCCATCGGCGCGACAATCGTGCCGCCGCGCTGCATGGCCAGCACGCGGCCCAGGCGCACGGCGATATCCACCGCTTCATAGCGGCGGCCGTACTGCTGTTCCAGAAAATCCAGCCAGACCGGCTGGGCGCCCAGGGCACCCAGCGCGCGTATGTCTTCGTTGCGCCGGGCGCTCATGGCGATGCGCCCCGTGGCGAAGCCGGCGGCGGTGTCGCGCGCGGGCGCCGGCAGGCTGGCGTCGGGCAGGCCGGCAAACACGGTCACGACCGTGGCCTGCCGGCTGGCGGCCAGCAGGCTGCCGCAACTGAACACTGCATCGTCAAGATGCGGCGAGATGATCGTCAGGGGATGTGGAATTTCCATGGCTTGCAACTTTGACCGGTGCGCAATAAAGGGCTGCGCCGGCGATTGCGCGAACAGGCGCAGTCAGGGCGCGGATAGTCAGGTCAGTGCAAGCCGCGTGCCGGTTGGGCACGAACGGCGGTATGAAGCACCCGTCCGTTGGCGGGTGCGGGGGCCTCAGGCGCGATCGGGCAAGTCGGGCAACACCGCAATGGCCTCGATCTCGAACAGCATGCCGTCCAGCGCCAGCCGGGGCACCGGAATCAGCGTGCAGGCCGGCGCCGGCCAGTCGCCCAGCAGGGCCTGCCACGCGCGGCTGAAGATGGCCAGCCGCTCCATCGAATGGTCGACGATCAGCACGGTGATCTTGGCCACGTCGGCCAGGTCGGCGCCTGCCGCCTGCAGGGCCGTGCGCAGGTTCGCGAGTGCCTGGTTGACCTGCGCCGTGAAGTCGGCGCGCAAGCCGCCGCACATGTCTTCGCCGCCCTGGCCGGCCGCAAAGACGAACTTGGCCGCGCGGTTGGCCACCGCCACGTGGGAATAGCCGTTCAGGCGGGGGTCGTACAGGTCGGGCGGATTGATGAACTGGAGATACGGTGCGCGGGGCGATTCGAGCAGCATGGCAGGGGTCCTGGGTGAAAAGGACGCCAGTATCAAACCTCAAGCTCGCTTGAGGTCAAGAACGCTTGCGATACCATGGCGGCCTGCAAGGGCACTCCGGAATCCGCCATGACTACCCCCACCATCCGCCCCACCACCAAGGCCCCCACGCTGCGTGCGCGCGACCCACTCACCGTTGGCGAGGTGGCCGAGCGCAGCGGCATTGCCGTGTCGGCGCTGCATTTCTACGAGTCCAAAGGGCTGATCTCCAGCACGCGCAGCGCCGGCAACCAGCGCCGCTATCCGCGCGGCATCCTGCGCCGGCTGGCCGTGATCCGCGTGGCCCAGCGCATGGGGCTGCCGCTGGCCGTCATCGCCGAGGCATTTGCGCGCCTGCCGCCGAACAAGGCGCCCACGGTGGCGGACTGGCGCCGGCTGTCGGCCGCCTGGCGCGACGACCTCGACGCGCGCATCCGCACGCTCACGGCGCTGCGTGACCAGCTCGATGGCTGTATTGGCTGCGGCTGTCTGTCGCTGAAGGCGTGCCCGTTGCGCAACCCACAGGACGTGCTGGCAGGGCAGGGGCCGGGCGCGCATATCGAGGAGGGCACCTGCCGTCACGCCAGGCGTACGCCGGCGTGACAACGCGACAAGTCCGTGCAAACTGGCAAAGGCGATTGCGCGCCAACGTCCATGATGAACACGTTCCCAACCACTGCTAAACAAGGAGCACATCATGAGAACGCTGAAACTGTTGATGGCCGCCGCCGTCGTCGCCGTACCCGCCCTGTCCTTCGCCCAAAGCGTGCAGAGCGCCACGGCCCCGATCACCCGTGCCGAAGTGCGCGCCGACCTGATTGCCGTGGAAAAGGCCGGCTATCAGCCGGGCCGCAACGACGACGACTATCCGGTGGACATCCAGCGCGCCGAGGCCAAGGTGGCCGCGGAACAGGGCATCAAGCCGGTGGCTGCGCCGGTGCTGCAGCCGGTGATGCACGCCGCCAACACGGTACCGCGTATCGACCTGCCGCGCAGCGCCTTCTATGACGGGGCCTGATCCGTCGCGCGGTATCTGTGAAAAAACAAGCCGGCATGCCAACGCATGCCGGCTTTGTCGTTTTCGGAGGGGCGTAACGGCAAGCCCGGAGGCAGGCGCCGTTACTGGTTCTTCATCGCCGCCGCCAGCCGGGCAATGATCTCGCCTTCGCTCTTGAACGCCTTCTGCGCGTAGGCGGCGTACTGCTCGGGGCCCATGTAGTTGGTCACCATGCCGTACTGGCGCGTCACGTTCAGGAACTTCGGGTCTTTCAGCGCGTTGCGGAACGCGTCATCGAGCCGCTTGACCACGGCCGGCTTCATGTTCGCCGGGCCAATGATGCCGAACGGCGAATTCGACCACACCGGATAGCCAATCTCCTTCAGCGTCGGCGCATTCGGAAAGTCTGTCGCGCGCGTTTCCGAGAGCGTGGCCAGCACGCGCATCTGCCCGCTCTGCACGTAGGGCAGCAGCGTGTTCGACAACACCGCCACGTCCGACGAGCCGCTCAGCAGCGCGGTGATGGCCTCTGCGTCGCCCTTGTACGGCACGTGCGTCCAGTTCGATTGCGAGACCCGCGCCAGCTCCGAGATGGTCAGGTGCTGGCTGCCGTAGATGCCGGTGGTGCCGTAGCTGATGCCTTTCTTGTCGGCCTTGGCATCGGCGATCAGCTCCTGCATGGTCTGCCACTTCGCGTCCTTCTTCACGGCCACCGCGAAGTTGTAGTCGGCGATCATCGACACGTACGTCAGATCCCTGGTCGGGTCGTAACGCATCTTCTGCACGTGCGGCAGGCGGAAGATCACCACCGGCGCCATGCTCAGCGTGTAGCCGTCGGGCTCGGTGTTCACCATCTGCGTGGCGCCCAGCGTGCCGCTGACGCCCGGCTTGTTTTCCACCACGATGGACTGGCCCAGCTCACGGCTGGCCGCATCGGCCAGCGCCCGCGTGACCTGGTCGGTCACGCCGCCGGCGCCATACGGCACGATCAGCCGGATCGGACGGGTTGGAAATTCGTCGGCGGCCAGCGCCGGCGTGGCGAAGGTCGCGGCCAGCGACAGGCCGGTGGCGGCCAGCGACAGGCCGGTGGCGGCCAGCGCCACGCGGAAGAAGCGACGTCGTTGCATGAGGTGTGTCTCCTGAAATGTCCGCCGGATCTGTCATGTCCGGTCTGCGAGGTTGTCCGCGCAGTATGACAATGCCGCCCGGAGGCGGCTATCAGGAATCGGAGAATACGGCTGGCATATCCACCGAATTCATCGCCCGCATGCAGCTTGCGCATGCGTTGGCTGCATGCGGGCGCGGCAGGCTCAGCCGTTCACGATCACCCGCGAGCGGATGAAGGCGTCGTGCGCCATCAGTTTCTCGGCCCAGCCGGCCGGCGGCACCAGGCTGATATCGGTAATGACGTAGCCGATGTCGCCCTCGGTCTGCAGTTGCTGGGCCTCGATGTTGGCGCCAATCTCGGCCAGCGCCTGGTTCAGGTGCGACAGCGTGCCGGGCCGGTTGTAGTGGATGTTCAGCACGCGCGCCGGGGAGTCGAGCGGATTCGGCTGGATCTGCGGCAGGTTCACCGCGCCGATCGTTGCGCCCGTCTCCAGGAAATTGGCCAGCTTGGTAGCCACTTCCACGCCGATGTTTTCCTGCGCTTCCTCGGTGCTGCCGCCTACGTGCGGCGTCAGGATGACGTTGGGCTTGCCTTGCAGCGGCGTGACGAACGGGTCGGTGTTGCTGCGCGGCTCTTCGGGGAACACGTCGATGGCGGCACCGGCGATATGGCCGTCGTCGAGCAGCCTGGCCAGCGCCTCGATATCCACCACGGTGCCGCGCGAGGCGTTCAGCAGGATGCTGCCCGGCCGCATCGCGGCCAGCGCCTTGGCATTGAGCAGGTTGCGCGTCTGTGGCGTGGCCGGCACATGCAGCGTCACCACGTCGGCCGCGGCCAGTGCGTCTTCGAGCGAATGCATCGGCACCGCGCCGCCAATCGACAGGCGCGGGCGCACGTCATAGAACACCACGCGCATGCCCATGGCTTCGGCCAGGATGCCAACCTGCGCGCCGATATTGCCGTAGCCGATCACGGCCATGGTCTTGCCGCGAATCTCGAACGACCCCTTGGCCGATTTCTGCCACTGGCCCTGGTGCGCCGCGCGGCTTTTCTCGGGAATGCGGCGCATCAGCATGACGGTCTGGCCGATCACCAGTTCCGCCACCGAGCGCGTGTTCGAGAACGGTGCGTTGAACACCGGAATGCCGGCGTGCGAGGCGGCGCCCAGGTCCACCTGCGACGTGCCGATGCAAAAGCAGCCCACCGTCAGCAGGCGCTGGGCATTGGCAAAGTGTTCGGCGGTCAGGTGCGTGGCGGAGCGGATGCCGAGCAGGTCGTGGTCGCGCACGGCGCCCAGCAGCGCGTCGCCGGCCAGCGCCTTGGACTGCGTGGCCACGTCGATCTGGTGGCGGCCCAGCAGTTGCTGGCCGCTGGCGTGGATGTTTTCGAGTAGGAGAGCGCTTGCCATGAGGGTCTGGATCGGGCGGGCTGTCAGGAGTTGAGAAGGCTTGAGCGGGCGTCCTGTCCCGGACGCGCCAGTCCAGACAATAGCACCGGACCCTTACCCGCAATGGTGAAGTGGGCAAGTGGCGGACGTCCCACGTGTCATCGTACAAGTGCTTGCTGGGCCATGATTTTTCTCATAGGATGTCGGACAACAAAGCGTCATATAAGCGCGCCATCGGGGCGCCAGAACATTCCAACGAGGAGACACCATGGAAGCAAACAGCACGGGCGTGGACGCCCGGCGTCGCCGCCTGCTCAAGGCTGGCGCGGCATTGGGCGCCACCGCGGCCAGCGGCACGGCCCTGGCGCAGGCGTTCGAGTTCAAGCCCGCCCAGCGCTACCCGGACCCCGCCGTCGAGATCCTGGACCCGAGCTTCGGCAAGTACCGCCTGTTCAGCTCCACCGTGGAGCAGGTGGCCACCGGCTTCCGCTGGGTGGAAGGGCCGGTGTACTTTGCCGATGGCCGCTACCTGCTGTTCTCGGACATTCCGAACAACCGCATCGTCAAGTTCGACGAAACCTCGAACCAGTGGAGCGTGTTCCGCTCGCCGGCCAACTTCACCAACGGCCACTGCCGTGACCGCCAGGGCCGGCTGGTCAGCTGCGAGCACCTGACGCGGCGCGTGACGCGCACCGAGTACGACGGCTCGATCACCGTGCTGGCCGAGCGCTACCAGGGCAAGCGCTTCAACTCGCCGAACGACATCGTGTGCAAGTCCGATGGCTCGCTGTGGTTCACCGATCCGCCGTTCGGCATCGCCGGAGACTGGGAGGGCGACAAGCAGGCGTCGGAACTGCCGCACGCCGTGTATCGCATCGATCCGAAGGACAACAGCGTGACGCAGGTCATTGCCGACCTGAATGGCCCCAACGGCCTGGCGTTCTCGCCGGATGAGAAGAAACTCTACGTGATCGAGTCGCGCGCCCAGCCGTATCGCACGATGTGGGTCTACGACGTTGGTGCGGACGGCACGCTTGGCAACAAGACGAAGCTGTTCGACGCCGGCGGCCCCGGCGCGCTGGATGGCTTCAAGATCGATGTCGACGGCAATATCTGGGCCGGCTGGGGCAGCAGCGGGGCGCCGGGCGCCGACGCCTCGAAGCTGGACGGCGTGCGCGTGTTCAATCCGCAGGGCAAGGCCATCGGCCATATCCACCTGCCCGAGCGCTGCCCGAACCTGTGCTTTGGCGGCCCGAAGCGCAACCGCCTGTACATGGCCAGCAGCCACTCGGTCTACGCGCTGTACGTGGAGACGCGCGGCGCCGTGTGACGGCCCCTCCGGCCAACCTGGCATCGGGCGAAGCCAGGTTCGGCCGGCGGGCCGGCAGGTCTACTTCGTCGCGTTGATCTGCAGGGCGATCTGCTCGCGGTCATTGCTCGAGCTGCCGCGTTGGGCTTCGATCAGCACGCTGCCGACGTACTTGCCGGGCGGCAGGCTGGCCTGGTCCTCGCGCCGGTATTCCACTTCGAGACGGCTGGCCGCCGACAGGCAGGACGCCCCATTGTTCATCACCGTCTTGCCGCACACCCCGCCGTCGCGCCTGGCGCGCAGCACCACAGGATAGGGCGCGCCGGTGTCTACATGGGTGACCGTCGCGGTGATCAACGTGTCCTGGCGCGCCGCACGCCAGACCACCGTGGACGGCCCCCGCGCACCGGTCTGCACCGGCACCACGTACGCCGGAACGGACTTGGTGTTGCGCCCGGCAAATACGGGCGAGATGTAAGGCGCGCCGTGTCCAACTTGTCCCTTGTGCCGCGCCACGAAGATGCTGAAGTCGATGTCGATGGCGCGCTGGTAGGCCTTGTCCTTCCAGCCGCGTGCCTCCACGCGCAGGCGCGCCTGATGGAGCCCCGGCGGCAGGCGGGGGTTGTCGAGCGGGTCGTACACCATTTCGAGGTAGTTGGTGCCCGCGTAGCCGCAATCGAAGGCGATATTCATTCTTGGCAAGTCGCAGCCCGCGCGCCGCAGGCCGCGCACCTTGACCGCGCGGCTGCGGCCCGTGATCTTGTTGGCCATCTCCACCGTGAACAACGGTGAGACCGATGGCGGCTCCGACCACAGCAGCGAGGACGGCGCGCCCGACACACCGGGCTGCCAGGGCGCCGCGAAGGCCACCGTGCCGCTTTCCACGTCGCGCCCGAACTCCACCGGCACCGTCAGGCGGGCGATGCCGCCATCGGCATTCTGCAGCCGGGCGGTTACCACGGGCGTGACTTCCGAATACGTCGCGTCGGCCCGCCCGATCCGCATGTCGCTGAGCCGTACCACGATGGGCGCTTCGGTGGTGGTGGCCTCCTTGCGGGACGGCCGGTAGATGCCGGCCTTCAGGTACGGCGTGCGGTCGCGCGACAGGTTGTAGGCGTTCTGGCCGGTCTGTCGGTAAACCAGCTCGCCGTCGCGCCAGATCTCGACCAGGCCGCTGGCGTCGGTGGCCCATTTGACGTGCAGCACCCAGTTCGTCAGCTGGCGGGGCACCACCACCCCTGGCAACTGGACCGACGAACGCTGGATCTTGGCCGGTTGCCCCCAGGCGCGCGTCACCACCCATCGGTCTTTCTTCTGATGTATCGCCAGGTTCGGGAAATTGCGGTTGACCTTGTCGGCTCCCATCATGGCGTGCCATTGCAGCACGATGTAGCCGTTGGCGTCGGTGGTCTGGTCCACCGCGATCCGCGCGCCGTACCAGCGCTCCTGCAGCCCTTCCTCGGCCGGGTGCGCCAGTTCCGAGCGAAACGCGCCCGGTGTGCCGGGCAGCGTGAAGCGGGTGGCCAGCCGATCCCGCAGGCCTGGCACGGCCTCCTTCGTCACGCGGTCGGAGATCAACGGCCGCGTCTCGGGATCGTACTGGGCGTCGATCGACAGCATCCATTTGCGGAAATCGCCGCGGAAATCGTCGTTGAAGATGATGCGCTTGCTCGTGTCGAAGATGTCCCCGGGCTCTAGCGTTCGCGACGCGTGTTGCGCGTGCGCGCTGGGCATCAGGGAGGCGGCCGCCAGGAACAGCGCGGCAATCGGCAGTGCGAACCGCACGCCGCCGGGTGTTGCAAATCGACCCATGGATGACATGGCAGATAGCTCCGGTGCAGAGGGGGCGACCAGACGAATCTCCCGCGCGGCAGATTGCAGCAGCGTTGCTGGTGTGGGGTCTTGCCGACGGTCAAGCGCGCATCGGTCGCGGGGGATTCTCGGCAGGCGGCCATTCCCCGGCGGGTTGGGGAAGAAACTTAATTCGCGAAGCTGGAAAAACTAAATTCCATTCCGGAGCCAATCTGCGAGGATGCTGCCTATCGTTTGCCCCGCCCGGGGCATCGTCCTTCCGGTTCAAAAGGAGCTTCCATGGTTCGCGCTCGTTCGGCGCTCTGCGGCGCCATTGCCGCAGGCGGTTTGTGCTTGCCGCTGGCCGCACACGCAACCGAAGGCGCGCTGGGCCGGCCCGTGGCCGGTACCGGCGTGTCGCCGAACGTGGCCGTGATTCCGGACCAGCCGGTGTGGATTGCCAACCTCCAGCAGCTCTATATGGACGGCTCGGTCAGCGGCGGGCGCGAGGTGCCGGTAGGCGGGCGCACCACGGCCGGCATCGATGCCAAGATCGCGTTCACGCTGGCCACGCTCATGAAGGTGTGGGATACCGGCCCCGGGGCGTGGAATTTCGCGTCGAGCTTCACCTTGCCCTATGTCTGGACCTCGGTGCATGCCACCACCGTCTTCACCGGTGCAAACGGCACGTTCTCGCGCGGCACGTCGGACCGCGCCTCCAACCTTTACGACATCTATTTCACGCCGCTGGTGGCCGGCTACCACTTCTCCAAGACCAGCCACATGGCGCTGAGCTTCAACATCTGGGCGCCCACCGGCCAGTACGACAAGAATGCGCTGGCCAACCCGAGCCTGAACACGTGGACCTTCGTGCCGCAGGTTGCCTTCACGCACCTGATGCCGGAGTACGGGCTGGAGTTCAACGCGGTGGCCGCGTTCCAGTTCTATACCCGCAACACCGCCACGAACTACCAGAACGCGCCGCTGTTCACGCTCGACGTGATGGGCACCAGGCGGTTCGGCAAGTGGGGCGTGGGGCTGGTGATGGGTACGGTGCAGCAGCTCGGTGACGACACCGGCCCGGTGGCCGACCGCCTGAACGGCTTTCAGGGGCGCGATTTCTCGATGGGCCCGATCGTCACCTACGACACCAAGCTGGCCGGCAAGGCCCCGCTCTCGTTCAGCCTGCGCTGGGTGCCCACGGTGGCCAGCAAGAACCGCCTGGACAGCACCGCCACCGTGATGGCCACCGCCACGCTGGTCTTCTGACCGGCGTCCGCCCGCCCCGCGACACCGAAACATCACACCCGTATCACGACGCTGTCATGTGACGCCGGCATCATGCGCGCACTAATTCCTTGCCAGTGCGGCGGGGACCTTGGGCACGCAATACCACGTTGACGTTTGACCTGAAGGCCGATGACGCACGGCCAAAAGGGTCGAGAAATTAAGATGTCATCGGGGAATCTTCATGCGTCACCTTAAATCCGCCATCGGTCTGGCAGCGTCCATGACCGTCCTTTTCGCGTTCTACGGCTGCGGCAGCGACGACAGCGCCAGCAGCGCCAGCAATGGCACGCCGCCCACCACCACGCAGCCCGCCACGCCGGCCACCCCGGTGACGCCCGAAGTCACCGGCAAATGGACCACTGGCGACCTGCACGTGCACACCACCGAATCGGACGACGCCAGGAGCCCGCTCGCCGACGTGCTGGACCACGCGCTGACCCGCTACAACCTCGACTGGACGGCGATCTCGAACCACCTGCGCCTGTCGGGCTTCGACCAGAACGGCACCGCGCTGGTGGGCGGCTCGCAGCCGTTCTCGAAGGCCATGGCGGGTGTGGAGATTCCGGCCGTGCAGCAGCTGCAGGCGGCCGGCGGCTACGCCAACAAGCTGATCTTCTCGGCGTTCGAGTGGGACATGCCCACCCATGACCACATGAACGTGGGCATCTTCACCGGCGCGCCGCTGGCCACCGCCACCAGGGCGGCCAACCAGTTCGAGTACTACTTCACGAACCGCCCGGACACCTATTTCGACGCCGTCGACGTGGCCAACTGGAACGCCGCCGGCACGCGCGCCTACACCACCCACGCAGACGCCGTGAAGGCCGTGGCCTGGCTGCGCGACAACTACCCGGACACCAGCTACGCGCTGATCAACCACCCGTCGCGCAACCCGGGCAAGTACACGGCCGCCGACTACCGCGAGTTCAACGACACCGCCCCCAACATTGCCTTCGGCGTGGAGGGCATGGTCGGCAACCAGATGGAACCGGACCGTGGCGGCTACAACTCCGCCTACACGGCCGCCAACATCAAGAACCGCGCCTACGGCGGCGTGGACTACGTGGTGGCGCAGGTGGGCGGCATCTGGGATGCGTTGCTCGGCGACGGCCGCCGCTTCTGGAACGTGGGCGATTCCGACCACCACTTCAAGACCAACAACGGCAACAGCAGCGGCTACTACCCGGGCGAGTACGCCAAGACCTATGTCTGGATCGAAAACAAGTACACCGGCATCCGGGGCGTGCTGGAGGGCATCCGCTCGGGCCGCATGTTCTCGGTCTATGGCGACCTGATCAACGCGCTGGACTTCAACCTGGCCAGCGGCGCCAGCAAGAGCGAGATGGGCGGCGAACTGAAGGCCAAGGCCGGCGAGACCGTGACCGTGACCATCCGCTTCAAGAGCCCGGACCGCAACAACTACGAGTATCCGATTACCGACGGCGTCAACGTGAACATGCGCCCGGTAGTGGACCACGTGGACCTGATCGCCGGCGACGTCACGCCGCGCGCAGCGGCCGGCACCGCCGACTACAGCAAGGACACCAACGATTCCACCAAGGTCATCGCCACGTTCACGGCCGCCGACTGGAAGCTGGACAAGGACGGCTACAACACGGTGACCTACACGTACAAGGCGGCGAAGAACCAGTACTTCCGGCTGCGCGGCACCAACCTGGGCATGAACGTGGCGGGCCAGACCTCGAACGGCAATCCGCTGCCCGACGAGCAGATTGCGGGCGGCGACAACAACACGCGCTTCAACGCGATCAACGCGCGCAACTACAACGACCTGTGGTTCTACTCGAACCCGGTGTTCGTGACGGTCGGCTCGTAAGCCGAGGCTGGGGCGCCTAGTGCCCCAGCGTATGGAACCAGAACGGCAGCGCGGACGCGGCCATGGCGATGACCAGTGGCGCCAGCGGTGCCAGCGCGGCAAGCAGGCCGCGAAGGCTGCGCAGGACGGGAGGGCACAAGGAGGGGGCGGGGGGGGGCGTCGGCATGGTGGATGACACGGTGCGGATGTTGTGGGAAATTGGAGGGCATCATGCGCGGCGCAACCTGAATGGCACCTGAGCGATCCGTTCAGGTCCGGTTCAGGTGGCCCGCCGGACAATGCCGCAGATGACTGCCACGCCCCCGCCATCCCCCGCTCCCCGTTACCCGGTCGCCCCGGTCGCCCCGCGCGCGCCGCTTGCCGCCCCGCCCCGTGCCGCCTCGCGCTGGCGCCGTGCCGCCCGTACGCTGATGCTGCTGGCGGCGCTCGGTGCCGCCGGCACGGCCGGCGTCTCGCTGGCCGATACCGACGCCGACCGCGCCCGCGCGGCGCTGCGTTCCGGCGAAATCCTGCCGCTCTCGCGCATCCTCGAAACCGTGTCGAGCCAGTACGCCGGCGACGTGATCGACGTGAAGCTGGACCGCGACGACGGTATCTGGAAGTACGAAGTCAAGCTGCTGCTGCCCACCAGCACCATCGCCAAGCTCGAATACGACGCGCGCGACGCCCGGCTGCTCAAGGCCAAGGGCCACGACCTCGACCGCGCGCGCAAGCCCTGACCGCCCATGCGCATCCTGCTCGTCGAGGACGAAAGCACGCTGGCCGCGCAGCTCCACCAGGCGCTCACGCAGGCCGGCTATGCCGTGGACCATGCCGCCGATGGCATCGACGCCGCGCACCTGGGCGCCGAGCATCCCTACGACACCGTGGTGCTGGACCTCGGCCTGCCCCGGCTCGACGGCCTGACCGTGCTCAAGCGCTGGCGCCAGGCCGGCAATGACGTGCCGGTGCTGATACTGACCGCGCGCGATAGCTGGGTCGAGAAAGTGGAGGGTATCGACGCCGGTGCCGACGACTACCTGACCAAGCCGTTCCGCACCGAGGAACTGCTGGCGCGCATCCGGGCGCTGATCCGGCGCTCGGCCGGCCGCACCGCGCCCACGCTGGCCTGCGGCCCGGTGCTGCTGGCGCCGGGCTCCGGCCAGGTCAGCGTGCATGGCGCGCCGGTCACGCTGACCGCGCACGAGCTGAAGGTGCTCGACTACCTGATGCATCACCAGGGCACCATCGTCAGCAAGACCACGCTGACCGAGCATATCTACGCGCAGGATTTCGACCGCGACAGCAACACCATCGAGGTGTTCGTCGGCCGCCTGCGCCGCAAGCTGGGCGTGGACGTGATCGAGACGGTGCGCGGGCTGGGCTATCGCATGCGCCCGCCCGCCGAAGGGCCTGGCGCCCCTGACACCCCCGATGCCCCATGCCGCTGAAGCGCACCTCGATCGCCCGCCGGCTGCTGCTGATTGCCACGCTGTGGATTGCCGGCACGCTCTGCACCACGGGCTGGCTGCTCGACACGCTGTTTGGCCGGCACGTGGACCGTACCTACATTACCGAGCTTGACCGCGACCTGACCAGCCTGGCCGCCGCGCTGGAATGGCGCCGCGACGGGCAGCTCGAACTGACGCGGCAGCCCGCCGACCCGCGCTTCGAGCTGCCGTATTCGGGCGCGTACTGGCAGGCGTCGGCCGGCGCGCAGACGCTGCGCTCGCGCTCGCTGTGGGACGTGGACATTCCCAGCGCCGTGCAGCGGCAGGTGGGCTTGGGCGACGCCGACGTGCGACGCGGCCCGCGCGACCAGTCGCTGCTGGTGAAGTCGCGCCGGCTGCAACTGGCCGGTGGCGACGCCTTTGTCGATATCACGGTGGCGCTCGACCGCACTGAACTGCGGCAGGCCAAGCGCTCGTTCCGGCACCTGCTGTGGCTCTCGCTTGGCGTGCTGGGGCTGGGCATCCTCGGCGCGGTCTGGGCGCAGATCCGCTTCGGGCTGGCGCCCCTGGCGCGCCTGCGCGAAGCCGTGGCGCGGCTGCAGGCGGGCCGCGAGCCCACCCTGACCGGACACTGGCCCACCGAGGTGCAGCCGCTGGTCGATGAAATCCACCTGCTGTTGCGCCGCAATCACGAGGCCGTGGAGCGCTCGCGCCGGCAGGCGGCCGACCTGGCGCACGCGGTCAAGACGCCGCTGGCCATTCTTGCCAACGACGCCGCCACGCTGCCGGCGCCAGCCGCCCAGCGTGTTTCGCAACAGCTCGATGCCATGCGCCAGCAGGTGGACCGCCATCTGGCGCGCGCCCGTGCCGCCGGCGCCGGCGCGCGGGGCGGCAACGCGGTGGCCATCCGGCCAGCGGTGGCGGAACTGGTGCGCGCGCTGCAACGGCTGCACGCCGACAAGCCGATTGCCGTGGACATCGACGGGCAGGGCGCCTTTGCCGGCGACCGGCAAGACCTGGTGGAAATGCTCGGCAACCTGCTCGACAACGCCTGGCAATGGGCGCGGGGCCGCATCCAGGTGACGCTGGTGCCCGACACCAACCCCGGCACCCACCCCGACACCGAGGCGCGCACCGTGGCGATTCGCGTGGAGGACGACGGCCCCGGCATGCCGGACAGCGCCATGGCGCAGGCCGTGGAGCGCTTTGCGCGCCTGGACGAAGCGGCCGATGGCAGCGGCCTGGGGCTGGCCATCGTGCGCGAGGTGACGGCGCTCTACGATGGCACGTTCGAACTGGGCAAATCGCCGCTGGGCGGGCTGGCGGTGACGCTGCGGCTGCCCGCCGCGTCCGAGGCAGGCTGAAGGGCTGCCCGGCGCGCGCGCCGCCATCCGGTATCATCGCGCGCTTCGCCGTTTTCCGCCTTCGCCCCTTGTTTCGCCCCTTGCCTGAAGCCGTACCCCTCGCCGGCGCCGCCGCAAACGACACGCGCCGGCGCCGCCAGCAACCACCGGTGGCCCCATCGAGGCTGCTCGGCCCGCACCACTTCGCCTATTACCGGGGCTACCTGCAGGGGCTCGACCTGGGCCGGCTGGCCAGCCGTTACCTGACGCCAGGCCTCGATCTGCGCCAGGCGCGCACGCTGCTGGGCTGGATCGAAGGCGAACTGGTGCGCGGCGTCAGGCGCCTGGCCACGCGTCCCCGGCAGGACGGCGCAGCCGCGCTGCTGAACGAGAAGGCATGGCTGGCGATGATTACCGCGCCGGCGGCGGAAAGCGCGTCAGCGCGCCAGGCCCGGCAGCGCCGGCTGTTGCGCGGCCTGGACGCCTTGCAGCCGCTGCTGCTGGCGCGGCCCGCCGCGGCCGATGCGGTGGCCGGCTGGTTCGTGCCGGCCGTGGCCACCGGGCTGGCAGCGGCGGGCTGGGCCACGCTGGGCGCGGTGCAGGCGGCCGTGGGCGCCGACCCGCGCGGCTGGTATCGGGCCGCGCCGGGCATCGGCGCCACCACGGCACAGCAAATCGAGGCGTGGCTGCAGGCGCAGGCGTTGGGGCCTGTCGCACTGGACGCACCCGAAATGCCCGACGCCGGCTTGTCGCCGCTCGAATCGTTGCGCCATGGCGCCGCCGACGGCGACAAGCGCGCCATCGAGGCCTGGCTGCGCAACTACCTGCTCGAGTCAGGCGAGACCAGCCACACCTGGCGCAGCTATCGCACGCAGGCCGAGCGTTTCCTGCTCTGGACCGTGTTCGCGCGCCGCAAGACGCTGCCGACACTGACGGCCGACGATTGCCGGGCTTATCTGGCATTTCTGGCCGATCCGCAACCGGCGGCGGCCTGGGTGGCACGGCGCGGCACGCCGCGCGACCGTGCCGACTGGCGGCCATTCGAAGGGCCGTTGTCGCCCACCAGCATCCGCCATGCGGCCAAGGTGCTGCAATCGCTGTGCGCGTGGCTGGTGCGCGAAGGGCATTTGTCCGGCAACCCGTTCGCAACGGGCACGCCAGCCGCCAAAGCCGCGCAGCCGGCCCTGGCTGACGCGCCGGCCGACACCCCGGCGCCGCGCATTCGTGCCGACCGCAGCTTCACCGCCGCGCAGTGGCGGCATCTCAAGCAGTGCGTGGCCGCGCTGCCGGCCGATGACCCGCGCACCGTGCGGCTGCAGTGCATGCTGCGGCTGGTCTACGCTACCGGCCTGCGGCTGTCGGAGCAGGCCCAGGCGACGGTGGGGCACCTCGCCTACGCCGACGGCTGGACACTCACGGTGCCCGGCACGCGACCGCGCACCAATGCCTTGCCCGATACGGTGATCGATGCGCTGCGCGCCCACCTCGATGCGCGCGGGCTGGGGCGCGACCTGGAACGCCTGCCGCCCGAGACGCTGCTGATTGGCCGCATCCTGCGTGCGGAGGCCAATACGCCGCTTTCGGTGGCGCAGCTCGGCGCCATCTGGAAGCGTTGTTTCCAGATGGCCGGCCGGGCGCTGCAAGACGACGACGCCGCCGGCGCCATGCAATTCGCCCAGGCCAGCGCGCACTGGCTGCGCCACACGGCCGGCGCCCATGCCGTGGCGCGCGGCGCCGCCCGCAAGGCTGTGCAGCGCCAGCTCGGTCATGCGTCGGTCTCCACCACGGCCGCCTATGCCACGCCTTCCAATGCCGATACCGGCCTGCACTGACACGGCACCGGCCGCCGGTTCGAAAGCGTTCAACATCGCCGCCAAAAACTCTTAATTCGGTTTCCGCGCGGCCCGCAGTACGCTCCACATGCCGAACGTCCGGCATGCCATGGAGGGGGTGGTGAACGACCTGGCCGATATCGTGCTGCCATCGCCGCCGTCCTGGATGCCCGGGACGATCGGCTGGCTGGTGCTGGGCCTGGTGCTGGCCACCGCGCTGCTGGGCCTGGCATGGCGCGCGTGGCGCCACTGGCGGGCCAACCGCTATCGACGCGCCGCGCTCAAGGAACTGGCCGTGCTGCAACGCGCGCTGCAGGATCGGCGTGGCGATGCCGCCGACCCCGCCGACCCCGCCGATGGCGCCGATGGCGCCGATGCCAGGGCGCGCGCCCGGGCGCTGCTGGCCCTGGCGGAGCTGCTCAAGCGCACGGCGCTGGCCGCCTGGCCGCGTGCGTCGGTGGCCGGCCTGTCCGGCACTGCCTGGTGTGAATTTCTGCAAGCCCATGCCGGCCCGGCCGGCGATGCCGTGGGCCTCATCGTGCTGCTGGTGGATGCCGAATACCGCGACCGCAGCGCGCTGGCCGGCTGGCCGGCGCAGCAGGCCCGCGAGGTGGCCGCCGCGTGCGGGCAATGGATTACCGGCCATCGGGCGCCCGCCTCATGATCGCCTTCGCCTATCCGTGGCTGTTCGTGCTGTTGCCGTTGCCGTTGCTGGTGTGGTGGCGCATGCCGCCGTACCGCGAGGCCAGCGCGTCGGTGCGTTTGCCGTTCTTTGGCGAGGTAGCCAGCGCGGCGGGTGTAACGCCGGCCGTGGGCGCCCACGTGCCGTGTCGCAACCTTGCGCAGCGCCTGCTGGCACCCGTGGCCTGGGCGCTGGTGGTCACGGCGCTGGCCCGCCCGCAGTTCCTGGAGCCGCCGGTCTACAAGACCGCGCCGGTGCGCGACCTGCTGCTGGCGCTGGATCTTTCGCAATCGATGGATACGCGCGACTTCCGCAATCCGGCCGGCGTGCTGGAGCCCCGCGTGCAGGCGGTGCGCGAGGTGGTGAGCAGCTTCGTGGCCCGCCGCACGGACGACCGCATCGGCCTGATCGTGTTTGGCGATGCGCCGTATCCGCTGGCGCCGTTCACGCTGGACCACGCGCTGGTGCGCACGCTGATCGACGACATGGTGCCCGGCATGGCCGGCGCCAGCACCGCGCTGGGCGATGCCATCGGCCTCGGCATCAAGATGTTCGACAACAGCCAGGCCGCCGAGAAGGTGTTGATTCTGCTGACCGACGGCAACGACACCGCCAGCCGCATGCCGCCCGCCCAGGCGGCGGACATCGCCCATACACGCGGCGTGGTGGTGCATACCGTGGGTATCGGCGACCCGGCGGCCACGGGCGAGCAGAAGGTGGACCTGGCCACGCTGCAACGCATCGCCGCCACCACCGGGGGCCGGTATTTCTTTGGCGCCGACCAGGACGCGCTGGCCGAGATCTATGCCACGCTCGACCGCGTGACGCCGCACAAGGCGCAGACGCTGAGCTGGCGCCCGCGCCGCGAACTGTTCATGTGGCCGCTGGGTGCGGCCGTGCTGCTGGTGGTGGCCTACCAGCTGGCGATGGCGGGCTATGCGCGCCGGGCCTCGCGCGCACACCGCCCGGCAGCACGCGTGGAGCCCGCCGCATGAGCGCGGCGTGGCAGGCGTTGAGCCAGTTCCACTTCCTGCGGCCGTGGTGGCTGCTGGTGCTGGTGGCCGCCATCTGGCTGCCCTGGGCGGTGCGCCGGCAGGGCGATGTGCGGCGCCGTTGGCGCGCCACCATCGCCCCGCATCTGCTCGATGCGCTGGTGGTGGACGAACGTCGCCAGCGCACGGTGCGGCCTGCGCACCTGACCGCGCTGGCGCTGGCCATTGGCGCGGTGGCCCTGGCCGGCCCGGCGTGGGAGCGCGAGCGCCCGCCATTCCTGGCCGACAAGGCGCCGCTGGCCATCGCCGTGGACCTCACGCCAGACATGGATGCCATCGACGTCACGCCCACCCGGCTGGAGCGCGCCAAGCTCAAGGTCAAGGCTCTGCTGGCGCACCGCGATGGGGGCCGCACCGCGCTGTATGCCTACGCCGGCTCCACGCACCTGGTGTTGCCGCTGACCGATGACGCGGCGCTGCTGCAAACCTTCGCCGACGCCCTGCAGACCGCCATCATGCCGGTGCCGGGCAAGGACACGGCCAAGGCCATCCGGACCATCGACACCGCGCTAGTCAAAGAGCCGGTGCCGGGCACGATCCTGCTGCTGACCGATGGCGTGGAGGCGGCGGCCGCGCCGGCACTGCACCAGCGCGGGCCGCGCACGCAGGTGGTGGTGCTGGCGATTGGCACGGCCGCGGGCGGCCCGCTCAAGGGTGGCGGCGGATCGGCGCCGGGGCTCGACGCGGCGGGGCTGCATGCGCTGCGCGACGCGGGCGTGCCGGTGGCCACGCTTACGCCAGACAGCGACGACGACGTGGCGTGGGTGCAGCGCCATATCCAGTCGCACGTGGAGCAATCCAGCGCGCAGCACACGCTGCGCTGGCACGACGCGGGTTGGCCGCTGACCATCCCGGTGGCGGTGCTGGCGCTGCTGTGGTTCCGCAAGGGCTGGACCATTCGCTGGCTGGCGGCGCTGGCATTGGTGACGCTGCAGATGGCAGGCTGGCCAGCCGACGGGATGGCGCAGGACACGGTCGCAGAGGGCAAGTTGGCACCGGACAGGCCAGACCGGTCGTCGCCCCCCGCAGCACAATCGCCGCCGTCGTGGCGCTTCGTGGACCTGTGGCTGACCCGCGACCAGCAGGGGCGCCGCGCCTTCGAGCGTGGCGACTTTGCGGCCGCTGCCGCGCTGTTCCAGGATCCGATGTGGCGGGGCGTGGCGTACTACCGCGCCGGGCAGTTCGAGACCGCCGCGCGCGCGTTTGAACAGCTCGGCAGCACCGATGCGCAGTTCAACCTTGGCAACGCGCTGGCGCGCCAGCAGAAATACCAGGAGGCGGCGGCGCGTTACCAGCTGGTGCTGCAGCAGCGCCCCGGGTGGCCACCGGCGCAACACAACCTGACGCTGATGCGGCAGGAAATTGCGCGGCAGGAGCAAGAGAAGCAGCGCAACAAGGGCGACGAGGAGCCGCCCGACCTGAAGCCGGACAAGATCGAACGCGACGCGGGCAAGCCGCCGCCACCGCCGGGCGACAAGCCGCAGCAGGGGCTGGTGCAACAGAACGCCGAGATGTGGATGCGCGGCATCCAGACCTCGCCCACGGAGCTGCTGGCGCGCAAGTTCGCGCTGCAGGCCAGGCCGTGATGCGGCGCTGGCCCGCCGCCATGGTGCTGGCCATCGTCATGGCCATCGCGCTCGCCATCGTGCCGGGACTGGCCCGGTCTGCCGAGCCGACGGTGCGCGTGAAGGTGGTGGGCCCGCAGCCGGTGGTGGCCGGGCAATCGGTGCAGATAGAGGTGACGATCCTGGCGCCGAACTTCTTCCTCTCGGCGCCGTTGTTTCCGGCCCTGCAGGTGCCCGGCGCGGTGGTGACCATGCCCGACGAGCGCGGCGTGAATTCCACCGAGACCATCGACGGCACCAGCTACGCCGGCATCCGCAAGACCTATCTGTTCACGCCCCAGACGGGTGGCGACTTCGCGCTGCCGACCCCGCCGATCCATTTCACGTATGCAGGCGACGGCGGCAAGCCCCAGGAAGCCACCGTGACCCTGCCGCCCACCACCATCCGCGCCGGCGGGCAGCAGGGCGGGGGTGTTCCAGCGGCATCGTCATCGTCATCCACGCCGGCGGCACCGCTGCTGCCCGCCGCGCCGATTCATATCCGCCAGACCTTCGACCCGCCGCTTGCCGGCAAGACCGCCCATCTGCACGCCGGCGATGCGCTGGTGCGCACCATTTCGATCTTCGCGCCCGGCACGCCGGCCATGATGATCGAGCCGCCCGCGTTGCCGGCCGTGCGCGGGGCGCGGCAGTTCCGCGCCGATCCGGCGCTGGAGGATGGCGTGACGCCCGCCGACGAACCGGCAGGCGCGGCCGGCGGCCGGCGCGTGGAAGCCATTACCTACGTATTCGAAAGTAGTGGCCGTTACACGCTGCCCGCCGTATCGGTGGCGTGGTACGACCCGGCCACGGGCAAACGGGCGCAAACGGTGGCGCCGGCCGTGACCGTGGAGATCGGGCGGGCCGCAGCGGGTATCGGACTGGCGCCGTCGGGCGGCCTGCCGCTGCGGTGGCCGGACTGGCTGGACTGGCGCGGCGTGGCGGCTTTTGTGGTGGCCGTGCTGGGGCTCGGTTATGCCGGCCTGCGCTGGCGGCGGGGGTGGCGGGGGTGGTGGCCGGCCTTGCAACCCGCGCGGCGCGGTGCCACGGCACATCGCCAGCATCGCCGCCCGCGCGGCACGCTGCCGCCCCTGAATCCGTGAATTCCATCAAATCATTCACATCGCATTCAGAAAAGATTGCCTTCCGCTTGGGCCGGTTGCTTAGCAATATTGGCATTTATTGGCCGCCAGGCAACTTGCGGGCGTCGGGTTGTCTCGTGCACCCGCAACGCTGAACGGAGGAGCGCCCATGAATCGACAGGCATCGACGACCTTGACCACAACCTCGCCCCTGTGGCGGCGGCGTGGGTGGCAGTTGGCGATGGGGCTGGCGATGGTGCTTGGGATGGCCGCCGTGGGCGCGGGGGCCACCTACTGGTACACCGCCCATGCCCGGCAGGCGGCTGCGGCAGTCGCGCAGCCCGGCGACGGCGTGAACGGGCCCCGGGGCATGGTGCATGTGCCGGGCGGCGATTTCCTGATGGGCAGCGACCACAAGCTCGCGCAGGCCAACGAGCGCCCCGCGCACAAGGTGCAGGTGCGCGGCTTCTGGATGGACCAGCATCACGTCACCAACGCCGAATTCCGCAAGTTCGTGGCGGCCACCGGCTATCTCACCACCGCTGAGCGCGCGCCCGACTGGGAAACGATGAAAGTGCAGCTGCCACCGGGCACGCCGCGCCCGCCGGACAGCGCGATGGTGGCCGGTGCCATGGTCTTTGTCGGCACCAACAGCCCGGTGCCGCTGCGCGAATACTGGCGCTGGTGGCGCTTCGTGCCTGGCGCGGACTGGCGGCATCCGAACGGCCCCGGCAGTTCGATCGACGGCAAGGACGATCACCCCGTGGTGCAGGTGTCGTACGAGGACGTGCAGGCCTACGCGAAGTGGGTGGGCAAGCGGCTGCCCACCGAGGCCGAATGGGAGTTCGCGGCGCGGGGCGGCCTGGAGCAGGCCACCTATATCTGGGGCGACCAGTTCGCGCCCGCAGGCCGGCAGATGGCCAACGTCTGGCAGGGCCAGCAGGTGCAGCCGTTCCCGGTGGTCAGCGCCAAGGCCGGCGGCGCGGTGGGCACCAGCCCGGTGGGCACGTTTCCGGCCAACGGTTACGGGCTCTATGACATGACCGGCAATGCGTGGCAGTGGGTGGCCGACTGGTATCGCGCCGACCAGTTCCGGCGCGAGGCCAAGGTGGCGGCCTTGCTGAAGAACCCGGCCGGGCCCGCCGACTCATGGGACCCGACGGAGCCGGGCGTGCCGGTAGGGGCGCCCAAGCGCGTCACGCGCGGCGGCTCGTTCCTGTGCAACGAGGACTTCTGCCTGAGCTACCGGCCCAGCGCGCGGCGCGGCACGGACCCCTATACGAGCATGTCGCACCTTGGCTTCCGGCTGGTCATGGACGACAGCACCTGGGCCGAACAACGCAAGCGGCCCGCGCTGGCGGCCGTGCAACCGATTGCGCGCTGATCGCGCTGATCACGCTGACCGCGAGGACAAGCCATGGACACGCTCCCAGCATTGACAAGAGGTTTTCGGTTGCTACGCCGCGCGATGCCCGGCGCGTTGCTGGCCACGGCGCTGCTGGCGGGCCTGGGGGGCTGTGCTTCGGCGCCCGGTACGCCGGCGTCGGCCACCCAATCGGCCAACGAGTCGGCCAACCAGTCGGCCACCCCCGGCAATGCGGCCGCGCTGCCGTCGTGGCGTGACGGCGCGGCGCGCCAGGCCATCGTGCGCTTCGTCGAGACGGTGACCCGGCCGGACACCCCGGGCTACGTGCCCCCGGCGGAACGCATCGCCGTGTTCGACAACGACGGCACGTTGTGGAGCGAACAGCCGCTGTACTTCCAGTTCTTCTTCCTGCTCGACCAGGTGCGCGCCGCCGCGCCCCAGCATCCGGAATGGAAGAACAACGCGGCGTTCCGCGCGCTGATGGCCAATGACATGGCCGGCGTGATGCGAGAGGAAAAGAGCCTGCTGCCGCTGGTGGCGGCGGCCAACAGCGGGATGTCGGTGGAGGAGTACGACCGCACCATCCGCGCGTGGCTCGATACCGCGCGCCACCCGCGCTTGAACCGCCGCTATACGGACCTGGTCTACCAGCCCCAGCTGGAGCTGCTGAACTACCTGCGCGCCAATGGCTTCAAGACGTTCATCGTGTCGGGCGGCACCATCGAGTTCATGCGGCCGTGGTCGGAGCGCGTCTACGGCATTCCGCCCGAGCAGGTGGTGGGCTCCACGCAGGCCGTGGCCTACGAAGCGCGCAACGGGCAGCCCACGCTGGTGCGCGGGCCGAAGTTCGAATTCATCAATGACGGCGCGGGCAAGCCGGTGGGCATCTATCGGCAGATCGGCCGTCGCCCGATCCTGGCGGTGGGCAATTCCGACGGCGATCTGCAGATGCTGCAGTACACGATGGCCGGCCCCGGCCAGCGGCTGGCGGTGCTGGTGCATCACGACGACGCCGAACGCGAATTCGCCTACGACCGCAAGACGGGCGTGGGCAAGCTGGACCGCGCGCTGGACGAAGCCACGGCACGCGGCTGGACGGTCATCAGCATGAAGCAGGACTGGGCCCGCATCTATCCGGCCACCCCGCAACCCTGAACCCATCCCACCCAACGACACGGGAGCCTACGATGAGACCTGCAACGGGTAAGCGTCTGACCCGGCTGGCCACGAGCGCGGCGATCATCGCCATCCTCGCCATGGCCGGCTGCAAGAAGGCCGACGAGAACAAGCCCGCCCCCACCGGCGCGTCGGCGCCCGCCGCCCAGGTGCCGGCCGCGCCGCCGCCCGTGGCCACCACGCCAACCACCCCGGCCACGCCGGCGCCGATGGCGTCGGCGCCGGACGCCACCGGGGCTTCGCCGGTGGCCGCAGCACCGGCTGGCACGCAGGCAGGCACGCAGGGTGGCAAGCCCAACATCCTGGTGATCTTCGGCGACGACGTTGGCCTGGGCAACGTCAGCGCGTTCAGCCATGGCGTGGTGGGCTACAAGACGCCCAACATCGACCGCATCGCCCGCGAGGGCATGATGATGACCGACTACTACGCCGAGAACAGCTGCACGGCGGGCCGCTCGACCTTCATCACGGGGCAGACCGTGTTCCGCACCGGGCTCTCGAAAGTGGGTTTGCCGGGCGCGCCGGTGGGCCTGCAGGACCGTGACGTGACCATCGCCCAGGCGCTCAAGCCGATGGGCTACGCCACGGCGCAGTTCGGCAAGAACCACCTCGGCGACCAGGACCGCTTCCTGCCAACCAGGCACGGCTTCGACGAGTTCTTCGGCAACCTGTACCACCTCAATGCCGAGGAGGAGCCGGAGCGTCCGTACTGGCCGAAGGACAACCCCGAATTCCTCAAGTTCTACAACCCGCGCGGCGTGCTGCACAGCACGGCCGACGGCAAGATCGAGGACACCGGCCCGCTGAACCGCAAGCGTATGGAGACCATCGACGACGAAACCACCGGCGCCGCCGTCAACTACATCCAGAAGCAGGCGCAGGCCAAGCAGCCGTTCTTCGTCTGGATGAACTTCACGCGCATGCACCTGTTCACGCACGTGCGGCCCGAGTATCGCGGCAAGGCGGGGCTGGGCGTTGGCCATGAATACGCCGACGGCATGTGGGAGATGGACCAGAACGTGGGCAAGCTGCTCAAGGCGCTGGACGACAGCGGCATCACCAACAACACGCTCGTGGTGTTCACCACCGACAACGGCCCGAACTTCTTCACCTGGCCCGACGCCGCCAACACGCCGTTCCGCAGCGAGAAGGATTCGAACTGGGAAGGGGCGTTCCGGGTACCGGCCATGGTGCGCTGGCCCGGCCGGATCCAGCCGGGCACGGTCTCGAACGGGCTGATGTCCGGGCTGGACTGGTTCCCCACGCTGCTGGCGGCGGCTGGCGATGGCGACGTGAAGGACCGGCTCGCGAAAGGCACGAGCCTGAGCGGCAAGAGCGCGAAGGTGCATCTGGACGGCTACAACCAGTTGCCGATGCTGACGGGGCAGACCGACAAGAGCGCGCGTAACGAGTTCTACTACTTCAACGACGACGCCGAACTGGTGGCCATGCGTTACGACGTGCTGACGCAGGGCGCCACGCAGCCCACGGCGTGGAAGATCGTGTTCTGCGAGCAGCGGCAGAACGGCTCGTTCATGGTCTGGAAGGAGCCGTTCACGTGCCTGCGCGCGCCGAAATACTTCAACCTGCGCATGGACCCGTACGAGCGGGCCGACACCGGGCCGACCAACCGGTACTTCGACCTGGAGACCGAGAACCCGTACCTGTTCATCGAGGGCAACCGGCGCGCCATCAACTTCCTGCAGACCTTCGTGGACTTCCCGCCCAGCCAGTTGCCGGCCAGCTTCACGATTGACCAGGCCAGCGAGAGGATCAAGCGCCAGGTGGCCGACCAGATGGCGAAGGTGCAGCAGACGCAGCAGAAGAAATGACGGCAGCCTCGCGCAAGCTGGAACGGGGCACCCGGCGCACCCCACGCGCGCCCGGGGCGCCGCGCCAGCCCGGCGCTTCCTCTGCTTCCGCCGGCGGTTCTACGGCGGAGGCTTCCCACGCAAGCCGCGGCCTCTGGCAGGCCGCGGCGTTGCTGTGTCTGTCCGGCGTGGCCGGGCTGATCTACCAGGTACTCTGGATCAAGCAGCTGGCGCTGGTGGTGGGCGTGGACGTGCACGCCGTCACCATCGGCGTCAGCGCGTTCTTTGGCGGTCTGGCGCTGGGCGGCTGGCTGGTGGGCCGCCTGGCGGACCGCACGCCGTGCGCGTGGCGGCTCTATCTCTGGCTCGAATGCGTGATCGCGGTGCTCGGCATCGGGGCCACGCTCGCACTGGCCCACGCCGCCGCACCGTTCGTCTGGCTGGAAACCCGGGTGGGCGCGGCGGCATGGCTGTTGCCCGTGCTGGTGGTGGCGTTGCCCGCCGTGGCCATGGGTGGCACCTTGCCCGCGCTGATGCGAGCCATCGGCGCGAACCGCGAGTCGCTGGGACAAACCGGCGGCCGGCTCTACGCCGCCAATACGGCTGGCGCGATTGCCGGCACGCTGCTGGCCGCGTTCGTCACGCTGCCGCTGCTGGGCGTGACTGGCAGTGCCATCGCGGCGGCCAGCCTGAACGGCGTGGCCGCGCTGGGCGCTTGGTGGCTCGGCGGGCGGATCTCGCCGCGTTTCGTGCCCGAGGCCGCCACTCGCGCTCCCATTGGCGATGGCATGCCGGCCCGGCCGGCGGCGTCGCGCCGCTTTGCGCTGACGCTGTACGCGCTGGCCGGCGGTATCGCGCTGGGTTACGAGGTGGTCTGGTCGCAGGCCATCGTGCAGTTCCTGAGCACGCGCGCCTTTGCATTCGCGGTGATGCTGGCCACCTATCTGGCCGGGCTGGTGATTGGCAGCGCCATCGTGGCCCGGCGCGTGGATCGCAGCCGCGACCCCTGGGGCGTCTTCGGGCTGCTGATCGGCGGCGCGGGGCTGGCCGCGCTGGCGGAGTTCGCCTGGCTGGGCGAGTGGCTGCCCGCCGCGCAGCAGGTGGTGTCGCAACGCGTGCTGGGCGCCACCGGCAACCTGCTGGCGGCCACCTGTGCCAGCTTTGTCGTGGCGGCGCTGTGCGTGGTGTTCGTGCCGACGTTGCTGCTGGGCGCCGCGTTTCCGTACGCGGTGCGCCTGTGCGTGGCGGCCGACCGTGTTGGCAGTGGGGTGGGCGCGGTGGTCGCGTGGAATACTGCGGGCGGCATCGCCGGCTCGGTGCTGGCCGGCTTCGTGCTGGTGCCGTGGCTTGGCGTGGTCCATACGCTGGGCGTGCTGGCGATGGCCGGCGGCCTGGTGGGCCTGCTGGCGGTCGTGTTCGGCCAGGGCGTGCAGCGGCCCGCGCGCTTCGCGGTGCCGCTGCTGGCGGTGATTGCGCTGATCGTCGCCGTGGCCACGCCGGCCGACCGGCTGTCGGCGCTGCTGGCCGGCACGCGGGGCGGTTCGCTCGTGTTCTACGAGGAAGGCCGTGGCGCCACGGTGGCCGTGGTGGAGCAGGGCAAGGCGGCGCAACGGTTCCGGCGGCTCTATATCCAGGGGGTGTCGAACTCGGGCGACACCATGACTTCGCTGCGCTACATGCGCCTGCAGGCGCTGTTGCCGCTGATCGTGCATCGCGGCACGCCGCGCGCCACGCTGGTCATCGGCCTGGGCACCGGCATCACGGCGGGCGCCACGCTGCAGTATCCGGGGCTCGAGCGGCGCGTGGTGGCCGAACTGTTGCCGGCCGTGGTGCGTGCCGTGCCGGCCTTCCACGGCAACTACGACGCCAGCCACGATCCCCGGCTCGACATCCGGCTGCGCGACGGCCGCCGCGAATTGCTGGCCAGCCCGCAGCAGTACGACATGATCACGCTGGAGCCGCCGCCGCCCTCGGCCAGTGGCGTGGTCAACCTCTATTCGACTGACTTCTACCGGCTGGCCGCCGCGCGCCTGAACACCGGCGGCATCGTGGCGCAATGGCTGCCGCTGCCAACCCAGAACCGCGACGACACGCGCGCGCTGGTGCGCAGCTTCCTCGACGTCTTCCCGCATGCCACGCTGTGGACCACCGAGCTGCACGAGATGCTGCTGGTGGGCTCGCTGCAGCCGATGCCGCTGGACGCCACGCGCATTGCCGCGCGCTTTGCCCAGCCCGAAGTGGCGGCGGCGCTGCGGGTGGTGGGCGTGGCATCGCCGGCCGCGCTGCTGGCCACCTATGTGACCGATCGCGCGGGCCTGGACTGGTTCGCCGGCGATGCCCCGGCCGTGACCGACGACCATCCCCGCATCGAATACGCGACGTGGGTGCGGCGGCAGGCGTTTGCGCCCGTGCTGCGCGAGCTGCTCGACCTGGCGTCCGACCCGCCGCTGCAGGGCGCCGACGACGCGCTCCACCAGGCCATCCGGCGCGAACGCGGCACGCTGCACACGTTCTACGCGGCCGGGCTCGACGCCTATCGCGGCGACCGCCAGCAGTGGATGCGCGACATCGACACCGTCATGCGGGCCGACCCCGGCAACCCTTACTACAACTGGTTCACCGGCGGCCGGCCGGGCCCCTGACATGGATACGGAGCCATCCAAGATGAGCGCGCGCGACGACATCCTGGCGCTGCAGGCACGCATGGGCGAATCGATCGTCGGGCAGGCGCGGATGATCGAACGGCTGCTGCTGGGCCTGCTGGCCGACGGCCACCTGCTGGTGGAGGGGCTGCCGGGGCTGGCCAAGACGCGCGCCATCAAGAGCCTGGCGCGGCATCTGGACGCGCGGCTGTCGCGCGTGCAGTTCACGCCCGACCTGTTGCCGGCCGATATCACCGGCTCCGATATCTACGTCACCGAGGGCGGCAATGGCACGTTCCGCTTCCAGCCGGGGCCGCTGTTTGCCAACCTGGTGCTGGCCGACGAGGTGAACCGCTCGCCGGCCAAGGTGCAGGCCGCGCTGCTCGAAGCGATGGAGGAACGCCAGGTCACCGTGGGTGGCCAGACCCATCGGCTGGAGCCGCTGTTCCTGGTGATGGCCACACAGAACCCGATCGAGCAGGAGGGGACTTATCCGCTGCCCGAGGCGCAGATGGACCGCTTTCTGATGCATGTGAGCGTGGGATATCCGCAAGCCGATGCCGAGGCGCAGATCGTCCGCATCGCGCGTGCGGAGGAAGCGGCGGCGCGCCAGCCGGTGGACGGGAAGAACGGGCAGGGTGGGCAGAGTGGGCGGCTGGCGCCCGACGTCATCTTCGCGGCCCGCGCGGCGATCCACGGCATTGCGGTGAGCGAGCCGGTGGAGCGCTACATCGTCACGCTGGTGCAGGCCACGCGCGAGGCGGGGCGTTTCGACGACGACCTGCAGCGCTGGATTCAGGTGGGCGTGAGCCCGCGCGGTTCCATCGGGCTCGACAAGGTGGCGCGTGCCATGGCGTGGCTGCGCGGGCGCGACCACGTGACGCCCGAAGACGTGCAGGCCGTGGTGCACGACGTGTTCCGGCACCGCCTGATCCTGTCGTACGAGGCCCATGCCGCCGCCGTGTCGGCCGACGCCGTGATCGACCGGCTGCTGCAGCGCGTGGCGGTGGCCTGAGCCTGCCGCCATCATGGCAAGGGACCAGGCCGCACGCACGCGCGCTCCGGCGGGCAACGCCCCGGCGCTATCGCAGGCCCGGCCCGGCGTCAGCGTCGATCTGGCCAGCCTGGCCGCGCTTGAAGCCAGCGTGCGCGATTTCCACTTCCACGCCCGGCAGCCGGTGCACAGCCTGCTGTCCGGCCGGCATGGCTCGCGCGTGCATGGCCGGGGGCTGTCGTTCGAGGAACTGCGCCTCTACCTGTCCGGCGACGACGTGCGGACGATGGACTGGCGCGTGACGGCGCGCACCGGCAAGCCCCATGTACGGCTGTACGCCGAGGAAAAGGAGCGGCCAGTGCTGCTGGTGGTGGACCAGCGCATGAACATGTTCTTCGGCAGCCGGCGCGCGATGAAATCGGTCACCGGCGCGGAAGTGGCGGCGCTGGCCGCCTGGCGCGTGCTGGCCGACGGCGACCGCGTGGGCGCCGTGCTGTTCGGCGATGCCGGCCAGACCAGCCTGGCACCGCAGCGCAGCCGCCATGGCGTGCTGCATCTGCTGGGCGAACTGGCGCAATACAACCAGCGCCTGCGCGCCGACGCACCATCGCAACGCGGCCCGGACCGGCTCAACGATGCCTTGCAGCGCGCGCTACGCGTAGCGCATCACGACCATCTGGTCATCGTCATCAGCGATTTCGACGGCAGCGACGCGCAGACCCGACACCTGATGCTGGCGCTGCGCAGCCGTAACGACGTGGTATCGGCGCTGATCTATGACCCGTTCCTGCTGGAGCTGCCCGCATCGGGCCAACTGGTGGTCAGCGACGGCGAACTGCAGGTGGAACTGGGCTTGGGCCAGGCGGCGCTGCGCCGCAACGTACGCAGCTTCGCCGACGCCCACAGCGCGGCGCTGATGGACTGGCACAAGAGTATCGGCGTGCCACTGCTGCCGATCTTTGCCGCGGAGGAAACGGTCGGCCAACTGCGGAGATTGCTGGGGCGGGCAGGGTGAGGCTGCGACGGTTTGCTCCCCTCTCCCGCAAGGCGGGAGAGGGGAGCAAAACGGGGGCATTTGGCGCGCTGTCCCACCAACAGCCTCAATCCGCCGTAATGTTTCCGGTCTGGATCACCTTCTTCCAGCGGGCGAACTCCGAGGCCTGGAAGGCGGTGAACTGTTCCGGCGTGTTGGCCACGATCTCGAAGCCGACTTCGAGCAGCTTGGGCTTGTTGGCGGGGTCGTTCATCGCGGCCACCACGGCGCTGTGCAGCTTCGCCTTGATGTCGGCGGGCAGGCCCTTCGGGGCGGCGATGGCCTGCCACGAATAGACGGTCACGCCCTTGTAGCCCAGTTCCTCCATGGTGGGCACGTCGGGCAGGATCGGCGAGCGCTTGGTGCTGGTGATGGCCAGCGCGCGCAGCTTGCCGGCCTTGATGTGCGGCACGGCGGTGTTGATGTTCATGAACGTGGCGTCCACCTGGCTGCCCAGCAGGTCGTTCAGGGCCGGGGCGCCGCCCTTGTACGGCACGTGCAGGCCGGTGGTGTTGGTCTGCTGCCAGAACAGTTCCGCGGTCAGGTGGTCGCTGGTGCCGTTGCCGGCCGAGGCGAACGTCATCTTGTTCGGGTTGGCCTTTTCGTAGGCGATCACGTCCTGCAGCGACTTGTGCGGCGAGCTGACCGGCACCGCGAGGATGTTCGGCGCCTGCACGGCCACGCTGATGTAGTCGAAATCCTTGGTCGGGTCGTAGCCGGCGTTCTTCGTCAGGTGCGGCCCGATCACGAACGGCCCCAGCGACGACACGAACAGCGTGTAGCCGTCGGCTGGCGCGCGCTTGGCGGCGGCCGCGCCGATCATGCCGGCGGCGCCCGGGCGGTTGTCCACCACGAAGCTGCCTCCGAAGGTTTGCTGGAACTTGGCGCTCAGGATGCGGCCGACCACGTCGGTGGAGCCGCCCGGCGGGAACGGCACGATCATCGTCACCGGTTTTTCGGGCCACGCCGCGTGGGCGGCGGCCATGGTGACGCCAAGCAGTACGGATACCAGCGCTTTCTTCATCATCGTTGTCTCCTTCCGTTTGTACGGGTGTTGCTGTGATGTTGTGTGATGTCTGCCAACGCGGGGTCAGCTTGCGCCGAACTCCGCCTGCTCGCGCGTCCAGGCGCGCGCCTGTTCGCTGATGCTGAGCCCCAGGCCCGGGCGGGTGGGGACGATGATCCGGCCGTTGGCGATGTCCAGCCGCTCGTTGAACAGCGGTTCCAGCCAGTCGAAATGCTCGACCCACGGCTCGCGCGGATACGCGGCGGCCAGGTGCACGTGCAGTTCCATGGCGAAGTGCGGGGCGATCATCAGGCCCGCATGCTCGGCCAGCGCGCAGACCTTCAGGAACGGCGTGATGCCGCCCACGCGCGGCGCGTCGGGCATCAGGTAGTCGGCCGCGCGATGGCGGATCAGGTCCCAGTGCTCGGCGGCGCTGGTCAGCATCTCGCCGGTGGCGATCGGGGTATCGAACTGCTGCGCCAGCGCGGCATGGCCCTCGTGGTCGTAGGCATCGAGCGGTTCCTCGATCCACACCAGGTTGAACGATTCGAACGTGCGGCACATGCGCTGTGCGGTGGGGCGGTCCCACTGCTGGTTGGCATCGACCATGATCGGCACGGCATCGCCGAGCTTCGCGCGCACGGCCGACACACGCTCGATGTCGAGCTTGCCGTTGGGCTGGCCCACCTTGAGCTTGATGCCGCCGATGCCGCGCTCGACCGACGCGGCTGCGTTCACCAGCAGCTGGTCAAGCGGCGTGTGCAGGAAGCCGCCCGAGGTGTTGTAGCAGCGCACGGCATCGCGATGCGAACCGAGCAGCTTGGCCAGCGACAGGCCGGCCCGCTTGGCCTTGAGGTCCCACAGCGCCACGTCGAACGCGCCAATGGCCTGCGTGGACAGGCCGCTGCGGCCCACCGAGGCGCCGGCCCAGCACAGCTTGTCCCACAGCTTGCCGATGTCGCTGGGGTCTTCGCCCAGCAGGGCAGGGGCAATCTCGCGCGCATGGGCAAACTGGCCCGGGCCGCCGGCGCGCTTGGAGTAGCTGAACCCGAGCCCTTCGTGGCCGCTCGCGGTGCGGATCTCGGCAAACAGGATGGCCACTTCGGTCATCGGCTTCTGGCGGCCCGTCAGCACCTTGGCGTCGCTGATCGGCGTGGCCAGCGGCAGGTAGCACGACGAGAGGCGGATCGAGGTAATGGCGTCTTGGGAGGGCGATCGGGTCATGGGCGGGCTCATCCTGGGAAAGGGTCTAGGGCGCCGAAGACAACTAGGGCAGCTAGGGCGCCTAGACTTCGGACATCGTATGACATCGTTGTCAAAAAACGGCCGCTCCACAGTAGATAAGCGGCCGGACGGCGTTGCTATAATGCGGGCCGCCGTGCCGGAGTACGGGTTTTTCCGTGCTGCAGCAAAGGCCCCGCGTCGATATCGCAGCTGACGGGCAGCGGCCCGTGCGAGCGGTCGAGAAGAATGCTAACGTTGTCATTTTCGCCGGTCAATCGCTGCGGGGGCACTTTGCGCTAGTCGTTTACCCGCACGGCGCTCACCCTTTTCCAGATACGCATGTCCGATTCCTCCCCAAGCAAGTCCGTCACGCTGCACGATGTGGCGCGTGAGGCCGGGGTGTCCCTGATCACCGCGTCGCGCGCACTCAGCAACCCGGGGCTGGTGTCCGCCAAGACCATCGCCCGTGTGCAGCAGGCCGTCGAGGTCACGGGCTACATTCCAAATCTGCTGGCGGGCGGGTTGAAGTCGCGCCGCAGCCTGACCGTGGCCGCGCTGGTGCCCAATATCGCGGTGGCGCAGTTCCTGCCGACCGTGAAGGCGCTGACCGATGCGCTCGATGCGGCCGGCTACCAGTTGATCCTGGGCCAGACCGGCTACGACCACGCGCGCGAGGAGGCGCTGCTGGGCACGATGATCAGCCGCCGGCCAGACGGCATCGTCGTGACCGGCCTGGTCCATGCCCAGGCCTCGCGCGACCGGCTGCGCCGCTCGGGCATTCCGGTGGTGGAAACGTGGGATCTCAGCGACCGGCCGGTGGATATGGCGGTGGGCTTCTCGCACCTGAAGGTGGGCGGTGCGGTGGCCGGCTATTTCCTTGCCAAGGGCTGGCGGCGCTTTGGTATCGCCACCGGTGACGACCAGCGCGCGGGCAGCCGCCGCGAGGGCTTTGTCTCGACGCTGGGCCACGACGTGCCCACTGCGCGCGTGCCGGCGCCTAGCAGCCTGGGGCTGGGGCGCCAGGCGCTGGCCGACCTGCTGGCGCAGGACCCGCGCATCGAGGCCATCTTCTGCAGTTCCGACCAGCTTGCGCAAGGCGTGATGGAGGAGGCGCGGGTGCGTGGCCTGCGCGTGCCCGAGGATCTGGCGATCTGCGGTTTCGGCGATGCCGACTTTGGCGCGCATATGTCGCCCTCGCTGACCACGGTGCAGGTGGATGCCGCTGGCATCGGCGCGCGGGCTGCGCAGTTGCTGCTGGCGCGCTGCCGTGGCGAAACGGTGGCCCAGCCCGTGATCGACGTGGGATTCCGGATTGTCGAACGCGGCTCCACCTGAGCCTTGGCAGGCGTTTCAGGCTTTCAGTCGCCCCGCGTCGGCGCGGCCTGGGCCACGGTACGGATGACGTCCGCCAGCCGCTGCGCCGCCACGTCGATCTCCCGGTCCCCGAATCCGCCAAAGCCGAGCACCAAGCCGGCCGGCCCCCTGCCGCCAGCGTAGGTGGGCGAGAGCGCCCGCACCGCCACGCCGGCAACGCCTGCGCGCCGCGCCACCTCGCGATCGTCGATGCCCGACGAGAGCCACAGCACCAGGTGCATGCCCTGGTCCGACGGCTGCAGCCGCGCCAGCTCCACCGGCAGCAGGCGCTGCAGCGTGTCGATCACGAAGGCGCGCCGCTCGGCGTGCACGCCCCGCACGCGCCGGATATGGCGATCGAGATGGCCCTCGGCGATGAAGGCGGCCAGCACGTGCTGGTCTGCCGTGGGCGGATGCCGGTCCATCAGCACACGGGCGCCGACGAAGGCATCGACCAGCGCGTCCGGCACCACCGCATAGCCGAGGCGCAGGGACGGATAGAGGATCTTGCTGAAGGTGCCCAGGTACACCACCCGTTCCGGCGCCAGCCCCTGCAGCGACGGAAACGGGTGCCCGGCGTAGCGCAGCTCGCTGTCGTAGTCGTCTTCCACCACCCACGCCTGCCGCGTTTCGGCCCAGGCCAGCAGCGCCTTGCGGCGCGCCATGCTCAGCGGCATGCCGAGCGGATATTGATGCGACGGCGTGACAAACGCCGCGCTTGCGTGGCGGGCCAGCGCGATACCGGCCTCGACGTCGATGCCTTCCTCGTCCACCGGCACGCGTACGATGCGCTCGCGCGGCCCGATGCTTTCCAGGATGGCCGTAATGCCGCGATAGGCCGGGTTCTCCACCCACACGGCATCGGCGGGCCCCAGCAACACCTGGCAGGCGAGGAACAGCCCTTGCTGCGTGCCCGTGGTGATCACCACCTGGCTGGCGTCGCAACGCACCGAGCGCGAGCGGCGCAGGTAATCGGCAATGGCTTCGCGCAGCGGCAGCGCGCCCTGCGGTTCGCCGTAGCCGGCCGGGGCGGCGCTGCCGCCGGCGCGCAAGCGGTTGCCCAGCTTGCGCCAGGCCTCGTTGGGCGCCGCCGCGCCGGCCGGCACCGATACCGCGAACGGCACCTGGGGCAGGGCCTTGAACTCGTTTGCGATGGCCGCGAACGCCTGCGCCGCCGCCGGCAAGCGCATGCCAGTGCGTGCCGGGTGGCGTGGCACGAAGGCGGGCGCCAGCGCCGCTACGCGCGTGCCGGCGCCATGCTGCGCGGCGAACACGCCTTCGGCCACCAGCTGTTCGAACGCATCCACCACGGTGCCGCGCGAAACGCCGAGCGCCTCGGCCAGCGCCCGTGTGGAAGGCAGCGATTCCCCGGGCTTCAGGTCGCCGCGCGCCACGGCGTTGCGCATGGCCTGCACCAGTTGCCGGCTGAGCGGCCCGGCGCTGCGGTCAAGCGCGCCAATGAACGGGATTTCGGGCACCTTGGCGGTTCTTGGCATGGTGGATGGCGTGAGCAGGACGAAGGCAGCGGAGGAAAAGCCGGGGAAGTGGTCCAGAGAAACGGCCACAAACTGGCCCTACACTCTACTCCAGTTCGGTTCGAGAATACGTCCCTGCCATCCTCACCAAAGCTGTCGGAGCCGCCATGTACGTACCCGCCCATTTCGAGTTGTCCAGCACGCAGGCCATGCACGGGCTGATCGCCGAGAACCCGTTCGGCACGATCTTCACCCATGGCCGCAGCGGGCTCGACGCCAACCACATTCCGTTCGAACTCGATGCCGACCACGGCACATGCGGGCGGCTCAGGGCGCACGTGGCGCGTGCCAATCCGCTGTGGCAGGACGTGGCCAACGGCGACGAGGTGCTGGTGGTGTTCCGTGTCGGCGACGCGTATATCTCGCCGAACTGGTACCCGAGCAAGCACGAGGCCCACAAGCAGGTGCCCACCTGGAACTACCAGGTGGTGCATGCGCACGGACGCATCACCATCCACGATGACGAGCGCTACGTGCGCGGCGTGGTGGCGCGCCTCACGCGCGCGCATGAGGCCAGCCAGCCGCGCCCATGGAAGATGTCAGATGCGCCGGCCGATTTCACCGACACACTGCTCAAGGCCATCGTCGGGCTGGAGATCGAGATCTCGCGGCTGCAGGGCAAGTCGAAGCTCGGCCAGCACAAGGACGCCCGCGACATCCGCGGCCCCGGCGAGGCACTGATGGCGCAGGGCAAGACCGTGATCGGACAGGCAATGCTCGACAGCGCGGCGCAAAAGGAAGGGCTGTTGGAGCGTTGAGTTTCCGTGTGGGGTCTCCCCTCTCCCGCACGCGGGAGAGGGGCCGGGGGAGAGGGCAACCGGCTATCTCCACGACAAGGCGCATTTTGGACTGCCCACCCTCTCCCCGGCCCTCTCCCGCCCGCGGGAGAGGGAGACAACCGATATCGATAGTCAAAAGTCTTCGTTGTGCGGGAGTGCGGCGGTTCGCAATACTGCGAGCCGGAACTGCACTCATCACACAACAATATGGCCTCCGAACTCTCTTCTCCCGCGCCCGGCCGCCGTGGCGCGCTCAAGCAACTGGCATCGCTGGCCGTGGCCGGCAGCATGGGGCCGCTACTGGCTGCATGCTCGCGCGGCGACGAGGCTGCCAAGCCTGCCGCGCCGGCCGTGATCGGCAAGGCCGGTGACAAGGTCAGCTTCCGGTATCCGGACAACCCGACCTTCGACCTCGTCTACCTGGCAGACCAGCTCGGCTACTTCGAGGGCACCAACACGCGGCCCCACTACATCGGCAAGGTGGCCGCGCCGCAGATCATTCCGCTGACCGGCACGGGCGAGATCGATTTCGGCTCGCGCATGGTGCCGCTGGTGATCTCGGCCGTGGCCGCCGGCTCGGACATCAAGGTGGTGGCCGCCGGCAACCGCACGCTGCAGGACGCCCCGCACATGAAGTACTTCGTGCGCAAGGATTCGGGCATCCGCGCGCCGAAGGACCTTGAAGGCAAGACCATCGGCATCAACAGCTTTGGCGCCTGCGCCGAGTTCGTGACCAAGACGTTCCTGCGCCAGAAGGGCGTGGACGTGAACAAAATCAACTTCGTGGTGATTCCCGATGACCAGGCCGAGCAGACGCTGGCCACCGGCAACACGGACCTGGCCATCATCCACGCGCCGTTCTCGGGCCGGGCCGACCACGCCGACAAGCTCACGCGGCTGTGGAGCGATTTCGACCTCGACGGCGGGCTGGGCGGCATGCAGCCGTACAGCGTGCACGGCAAGTTCCTGCGCGAGCATCCCGAGAACGTGCGCGATGTGGTGACGGCGCTGGCCAAGGCCGGCAACTGGGTCAACGCCAATCCCGAAGAAGCGCGCAAGCTGGTGTCGAAGCGCATCAACCTGCAGCTCGACTACGTGGACCGCTACGCCTATGTGCAGAACCTGGTGGTGACCGAGCCGCCCATCCAGTACTACATCGACGTGCTGGAAGCCGAAGGCAAGCTGCAGAAGGGCAAGGTGGCGGCCCGCGACATCTATACGAACGAATTCAACCCGTTCGCGAAGGCATAGGCGAGGCAACCATGAGCCACAAGATCGTGGCGCGCGGCGTGACGATGGACTATGCCGTGCGCAATGAGGCGGGCCGTGCCGACCACGTGGCGGTGCTGCGCGACTTCCATCTGGACGTCCGCGAGGGCGAGTTCATCTCGATCCTCGGCCCGTCGGGCTGCGGCAAGTCCACCTTCCTGAGCATCCTGGCCGGGCTCACCGAGCGCACTGGCGGCGACATCTCGCTCAACGGCCAGCCGCTGCGCGGCATTCATCCGGCGCAGGGCGTGGTGTTCCAGGGCTATGCGCTGTTTCCGTGGCGCACCGTGCTGCAGAACATCGAGGTGGGGCTGGAAATCCGCGGCGTGCCCAGGGCGAAGCGCCGCGCCGTAGCCGAGGAATACCTGGAACTGGTGGGGCTGCAGGGCTTTGGCCAGCGCTACCCGCACGAGATCTCGGGCGGCATGAAGCAGCGCGTGGCCATCGCCCGGTCTCTGGCCTACCAGCCCGAGGTGCTGCTGATGGACGAGCCGTTCGCCGCGCTCGATGCCCAGACCCGCGAGATCCTGCAAGGCGAGCTGCTGCGCATCTGGGAGCAGCACCGCAAGACCATCGTGTTCATCACGCACAGCCTGGACGAGGCGATCTTCCTGTCTGACCGTATCGCGGTGATGACGCGGCGCCCCGGCACGGTCAAGCAGATCATCGACGTGCCCCTGCCGCGCCCGCGCGCGCCGGAGCTGCGCAATGCCGAGGCGTTCGTGCGGCTGCGCCAGCAGGCGTGGGACATCCTCAAGGACGAGGTGCAGTTCGCCAATCCGGCGGCGGTGCCGCGTCCGCTGGGCGCCACGGCCAATCCGGGCGAACGGGTGCACGGCGAACGCGTTCAGGTGGAGCCGGCGCGTGCGCGGGTGGCATCATGAGCCGGGCCGCATCCGCCAACCTGTCGCGCCTGGGCGATCGCGCGCTCGGCGTGCTCGGCATCATCGGCTTCCTGCTGATCTGGGAACTGGTGCCGCGCCTGCATATCGTCAGCGACGCTTACCTGAGCCCGCCGTCGCAGATCATCGTCACGATCTGGGATCTGGTGCGCAGCGGCACGCTGTTCAAGCACCTGTTTGCCAGCCTGCAACGGTCGCTCTACGGGCTGCTGTCCGCCATCGGGCTGGGCGTGACGCTGGGCCTGCTGATGGGCTGGTTCAGCCGGTTCGAGGCGATTGTCGACCCGATCCTGCAACTGTTCCGGCAGACCTCGGCGTTCGCGCTGTTCCCGGTGTTCATCCTGTTCCTGGGCATTGGCGAGACCTCGAAGGTGGCAATCATTTTCTGGGCCTCGTTCTGGCCGGTGCTGCTGAGCACCATCAGCGGCGTCAAGCAGGTAGACCGGCTGCTGATCGACTCGGCGCGCTCGATGGGCGCCAACCGGCTGTTCGTGTTCCGCAAGGTGGTACTGCCGGCGGCGTCGCCGTCGATCTTTACCGGTGTGCGGCTGGCCGGCACCTATTGCATTACCGCGCTGGTGGCGGCCGAGATGATCGGCGCGCATTCGGGGCTGGGCTTCCTCACGCTCAATTCGCAGGAGGTGTTCCAGATTCCGACGATGTATGCGGGCATCCTGCTGCTGGCATTGCTGGGGCTGGCGCTGAACTATGGCCTGGCCATCGTGGAACGGCGGCTCACGCGCTGGCGCAAGGGGTTGACGCTCAATGGCTAGGCGTGCGGCGGGAGTTCCCAAGGTCGGCACATGGCGCGCGCGCCGGTGGCTGGCGGCGCTGCTCGGGCTGGCTGGCATCGGTGCCGCCATTTCCGGGGTGGTGGCGGCCGCGCATGGCATCGGCCAGCCGGCCACGCCGGGGCCGTGGCTGGAGCACGTGCGGCAGCGCGGCACGCTGGTGGTGGGTGTCAGGCAATACGCCCGTCCCGCACCGCCCAAGGCGCCCACGCCGCCGGAGCCCGACCATTTCGACGTGGCGATGGCCCGCTTCCTGGCCGACCGGCTGGGCGTGACGCTCAAGGTGGTGGGCTTGCCCGGCGACCCGGACTCGCCGGCCTGGCTGTCCGCGCGGCGCGCGGTGGACATCGTCGTTGCAGGCGCAACCGAGGCTGGCGACGGCTTGCTGCCCGTGGCATCGGACTATGCGGGCGGCAACGGCGCGTTGCTGGTGCTGCGCGGCAGCCGCTACCAGCGCGCGCAGGACTTGCGCGGCCGTCCGGTGTGCGTGGGGCAGGGCAGCGCCTATGCGTCGCGCATCGCACGCGACCTTGCGGCGCAGCCGAAGGTCTATGCGTCGTCCATCCGTGCCGCAAGCGGCTTCCTGGCCGGCGAATGCCAGGCGCTGGCCGACGATGCGCCTGTGATCGAACGGCTGCTGACGCTGCCCGAATGGCGCTTCTACCGCACGCTGGCCGCCGCGCTGCCCGCCGACACCGATGCGGCGCGCATCGGCCTGCAGGGCGCCGACCCCCAGTCCACCGCGTGGGCGGAGCAGGCCGTGCAAGCCTGGCGCCGCCACGGCGCATTGGAACGGGCGCGCGCGCAGCGGGCCGGCGACGTTGCCTACGAAGCCAGCCAGTTGCAGGACGGCCTGGTCTGTCACTCCTGAGGCGGGCCGTCCGGCCTGGCCGGACCGCGCTTGGCGCTTACGCCTTTGCGTAGCGCGCGGCCGGCGTATCGTTCGACAGCACCCCGGCCATGGCGCCGCGGGCCGCCTCGTACGCCTGCCAGTGTTCCAGCGCGTGCAGCGACGGAATCGTGATCAGTTCGCCCTTGTCGAAGCCCACCAGCGCGGCGTCGACCATGTCTGCAGCCGGCATCACGATCTTCGGGTCCAGGTGCTCCACCGGCAGGCCGCCCGTTTCCCAGAAGTCCGTGGCCGTGGCGCCGGGCAGCACCGCCTGCACGCGCACGCCGCGGGCGCCCAGCTCATGGTGCAGCGACTGGCTGAACGCCGTCACGTAGGCCTTGCTGCCGCCATACACGCCGTTGAGCACTTCCGGCGCGATGCTGACGATCGACGAGATATTGATCACGGCGCCCTTGCCGCGCGCCACGAAGCCCGGCACGGCGGCGTAGGTCAGCCGGGTGAGGGCGGTGACGTTCAGTTCGATCATGCGCGTCATGTAGTCGGCGTCGCTGTCGAGCAGCGGCGTATGGGTGCCGATGCCGGCGTTGTTGACCAGCAGCGTGATGCTCGCGTCCTCGCGCAGCTTGGCTTCCACGCTGGCCAGCGACGCGCGGTCGTTCAGGTCGGCGGGAAACACTTCCACGGCGCGGCCGGTTTCGTCGCTGATGCGGCGGGCCAGCGCGTCGAGCTTGTCGCGGTTGCGTGCCACCAGCACGACGTCGTAGCCACGGCGCGCCAGGCGATCTGCGTAGATCGCGCCGATGCCCGACGATGCGCCGGTAACCACTGCCGTGCCAAGGTGTTGTTGCTGCGTCATGATGCTTCTCCGTGTGTTGGGTTGGTTTGGATGCGCGGCATCCATGTGAAGCATCGTAGGCTGTCTTGGTCTTGGCCGAAATGACGTATATAGTCATGTTTTAGGACACACGGACCGGAAAGGGGTCAAGGCATGCACAAGGTAGGGTTCTTGTTGACCGATGGCTTCCAGATCATGACGCTGGCGGCACAAAGCGTGTTCGAGTACGCCAACTTCGTGGCCGGCAAGCCTGTCTATGGCATCGAGGCGTTCTCGGTAGCGGGCGGCCCGGTGCAATCCTCGCTGGGCCTGGCCGTGGAGACGCGCAAGGCCAGCACCCGGGCCACGGTGGACACCTGGATCGTGGCCGGCGTGGGTGATCCGCTGGCGGCGCCCGCCCAGCCTGCGGTGCTCGATTTCGTGCGCAAGGTGGCGCCGCGCGCGCGCCGCGTGGCATCGATCTGCACGGGCGCGTTCGTCCTGGCCGAGGCCGGCCTGCTCGACGGCCGCCGGGCCACCACGCACTGGTTCTATTCGCGCGATATGCAGCGCGCTCACCCGGACATTCGCGTGGAGGACGACCGCATCCACATCGTGGACGGCCCGATCTGGACGTCGGCCGGCATGACGGCCGGGCTCGATCTGGCGCTGGCCATGGTGGAACAGGACCTCGGCGCCGAGGCCGCGCGCTCGGTGGCGCACAAGCTCGTGATGTACCAGCGCCGCTCGGGCGGCCAGTCGCAGCATTCTGAGTTGCTGGACCTGGCGCCGAAGTCAGACCGCATCCAGAGCGCGCTCGACTACGCGCGCAAGAACCTGCACCGGCCGCTGACCGTCGAAGACCTCGCCGGCGCGGTGCACCTGAGCCCGCGCCAGTTCAGCCGTGTGTTCACCGCCGAAACCGGGCAGTCGCCGGCCAAGGCCGTGGAAAGCCTGCGGCTGGAGGCCGCACGGCTGATGATCGAACAAAGCCGCCATCCGCTGGACGTGGTGGCCAGGGAGACCGGCTTCCGCGACCGGCGACATCTGCGCGAAGCGTTCATCCGTGGCTTCGGCATGCCGCCGCAGGCGGTGCGGCGCGAGGCGCGGGCCTAGCGCCCGACGCCAACCTGTTAGCGCACGGCCGCGTGCCGCTCCCGCTGCGAGAGCAGCGCGGCCTCCACCCGGCTGCGCACCTGCAGCTTCTGGAGGATGTTGGTCACGTAGTGCTTGATCGTCTTTTCGGACAGGCAGATGCGCTGGCCAATCTCGCGGTTGGTCAGCCCCAGGCCGATCAGGCCCAGGATTTCCTTTTCCCGGTCGGTCAGTTCCTGAAGTGGGTCCGGCGCCGGGCCGCGCGTCAAACTGGCCAGCATCTCGGTGGCCAGCGGCGGAGACACGTAGATCTCGCCGCTGAGCGCCGACTGCAGCACCGCGTGCAGCTTCTGGGCCGAGATGCCCTTGAGCACATAGGCGCGCACGCCGGCCTTGAAGGCGGCCAGCAGCGTGTCGTGGTCTTCGGACGCCGTCAGCAGCACGATCATGCTGGCGGGGCAGGCGATCGATATCTTCTCGGCCGTTTCCAGCCCGCTCCAGCCTGGCATGCTGACGTCCAGCAGCACCAGGTCGGGCATCAGTTCGCGGCTCATCGCCAGCGCTTCCTCGCCCGAGGAGGCTTCCCCCACCACCTGATACGCGCCCGAGGCGTTCAGCGCCTGCACCACGCCCTGGCGGAACAGCGGATGATCGTCGACGACGAGAACCTGCACGGGGTCATTCATCTTGCATCTCCGGGGTCTTGAGCGGCAGGCTGACACGGATCTTCGTGCCTTGCTGCGGAACACTGCCGAGATAGAAGGCGCCGCCGAGCAATTCTGCCCGTTCGCGCATGCCGACCAGGCCCTGGCCGCCTTTCTGCGCTGCGGTGGCCGGGTCGAAGCCGCAGCCGGTGTCGCTGATCCAGACCGTGAGACTGTCGTTCTCGGTGCGGATCTCCACGCGCTGGCCCGCGCCGCCGGCATGGCGATAGCCATTGGACAGCGATTCCTGCAGCAGCCGGTACAGCGCGATCTTGACGGGCAGCGGCGCGCGCTCCTCGGTAATGTCGAAGGCGCGCACCACGGTGGCGCCCGACTTGCGTTCGTAGTCGCGCACCGCGCGGGTGGCTACGTCGGAGAGCGTCAGCGGCTCGATGTCGGGCAGGCGAAGGCCGCCGCAGATTGCGCGCAGGTCAGCCAGCGCGGACTTCAGCGACGCGCGTACCGATTCGATCATCTGCGTGGCAGGGCCGGCCTTGTCGTGTCCCACGCGCATGTAGTCGTGCAGCAGAGACTCCACCTGCATCAGCGCCAGCCCCATGTCCTGGCCGGGGCCATCGTGCAGGTCCGACGAGATCTGCCGCAACTGCTGCTCGTTGACCGTGGTGCTCCGGTAGGCCGCACGGCGCACGCGCTCGTGCAGCGACGCGTTCTGCCGGATCAGGTCGGAAAGCTGGGTGACCTTGTTGCGCAGTTCGCCGCGCTGGCGGTCGATCGTGCGGCTGCCACGGTGCACGAGCCAGAACAGCGACAGGTACATCGCCAGCACCGTGCCGGCCACGGTGCCCCAGCTGTTGCGCTGGGCCACCATCGCCTCGTGTTCCACTTCATCGGTGGGCTGGTAGAACTCGGCCACCGCGATGACCTTGCCGGTGCCGTCGCCGTGGATGGGTACGTAGGTCTCGATCAGGCGATCCCAGTGGCCTGCCTCCATCTCGTTCTCGTCGCTGTCCAGCTCGCTGATCTTGGCCTGGATGTTGCCTTCGAGCGCCGTGCGCATGCCGTCTTCGATCGGGAACGTGCGGCCGATCATTTCGCGGCTGCGGCTGTAGACGATGCGGCCGTCCGGGCGCCAGACCTTGAACGCGACGATGCGCTCGCCAAGCGGCGTGTTGTCGAGCAGCTTGCCGAGCTCGAAACGGTCCTGGGTGGTCAGGTCGTCGGCCGTCAGCAGCGTCTGGGCGTGCGGCGCGACGAAGCTTTCTACGTAGAGACCGGTCACGCCGCCCACGCGGTTCACCACGCCGGTCTTCACCTCGCGCGCCACGAGCGTACCGATGACAGCCACCATCAGCACCACCACGGGCAGGCTGGTCACCAGGAATTGCCGCGACAAGCTCATGTCGGACAAGGCTTTCAAGATCTTGACTCCCTTCATGATGGCGCTCCCTCCAAGCCTAGTGACGCATTGTTGAAAATCCCATGGACCAACGTCGGAATCTGCGCGGACCATGGCCGCGGCAATTTCGCGCGGGGTGGCCGTGTCGGCGGCCCGGCGGGCTGTCTACAGTGGATGCAAAGTCCTGTCCCGACCGCAAGGTCCGGCGCGCCCCGATTGCTGCGGCGCGGCCTTGCCAACGCGATGGATGCGGCTTTGCGCGATGCCGGCCTGCAAACCTCGGAGGAAGCCACCGGATCGCTGCCCCCCGCGAGCTCGCCTCCCCCGGGTGCCGCGGGGTCTTTTCTTGGCAGGGCAGTAGCAGGTTCGTGGCCCGCCAGCGTTCCCGGCGTGCCGCGGCAGACAGGCACATCGCACAGACAAGGAGGTGAAATCATGATGACCAGCGCCAGAGTCCGATGCCCGCAGGCGGGGCGTGCCTTGAAACTGGCCCTGGCGGCCAGCGTGGCCGCATTGATCGCGGCCTGTGGCGGCGGAGGCGGCGACAGTGCGCAGACGTCCGCCGCGCCTGCCACGCCCGCCGTCACCGCATCGCCCACGGCGTTCAGCGGCCCGATCACCGGCTTCGGCAGCATCTTTGTAAACGGGGTGCGCATCGACAACAGCAGCGCCCGTACCACGCTGGACGATGACAATCCCAACGCCGGCGCGGACGACCTGCGCCTGGGCATGGTCGTGGAAGTGCAGGGCGAACGCGACAGCAGCGGCACCACCGGACGCGCCACGGCCATAGCGTCGCGCAGCTTCGTGCAGGGGCCGGTGGCGTCGGTCAATGCGGCCGGCGGCAGCCTGGTGGTGCTTGGCATCACGGTGACTGTGTCGCCGTCCACGGTGTTCGACGGCCGCAACAGCTTCGGCAGCCTCAACGACCTGGCCGCAGGCGATATCGTCGAAGTGCACGGTCTGCCCGATGCCGACGGCACCCACGTCAAGGCCACGCGCCTCGAACGCAAGTCGCCCGGCACGGAGATCCGGCTGACCGGCGTGGCCCGCAACGTGGCCTCGGGTAGTTTCACGATCAACGGCGTCACCGTGCAGTACACGCCGTCGGTGCTCGACAACCTGCCCTCGGGCCTGGCCAATGGCGCCGTGGTGCGCGTCAAGGGCACCCAGACCGGCCCGGCTGCCATCACGGCCACACGGGTGCGCGGCACCACGCTGGTTCCGCTGGTAGTGCAGGGCCAGCGGGCCGAAGTGGAAGGCGTGGCCACGGCGGTGCGCTCCGCGACCGACTTTGACCTGTCTGGCCTGCGGGTGACCGTGCCGGCCACGGCCACCGTGCGCGGCACGCCGGTGGTGGGCGCGCGCATCGAGGTCAAGGGCGCCATCAGCAACGGCGTGCTGGTGGCCACCAGCGTCAATGTGGAGGATGAACGGCAGCAGGAGAACGAGGCCAACGAGCTGCACGCCAACGTCGCGTCGATCGACCGCTCCGCACAGACGTTCACCGTCAACGTGGGCGGCTTGCGCGTGCAGTGGAACAGCGCCACGGTCTTCGAGAACGCCACGCTGCCGCGCGGCGCGGACGATCTGGCGGTTGGCATGCGGCTCGAGATCAAGGGCAGGACGTCGGGCAATGTGATCATCGCAAGTCGGATCAAGCGGGACAACTGAAGTCGCGGGTTTCCAGGGAGGGCAGTCATGGAAGTTGTGGCGCGATCCAGCGGGTCGCGCCATTTTTTATTCCTTTCCGGATGGCGAATAGGGCGATTGGGGCGAATAGGGTGAATACTTGCGTGGTGTCGTCGGGCGGTTGCCATACGGCTTCGGCCCCTTGGGCTTGCGCTGGGGCATGGCGCGCAGCCAGTCCCGGTAGCCAAAGGGCGACTGCAGGCCGAAGCTGACAGGCGGCCCGGCGTCGCCAGGGCGATCCATCGGCCCGAACAGCGTCACGGCCGGCGGCGCGGCATCCACGAACAGCCAGTGGTCATCCGGCTCGCGACAGGCGATGCCGATGATCTGCTGCGGCTGGTTGTCGATCACGGCCTGCACCGATACCTGGTCGCACGGCAGCCCGATGATCCAGCTCTGCCCGGCCAGCGTCTGCGCGCCGGCACCACCGGCAGACACGGCCAGCAGCAACGATGTCAGTAGCGTCTTCATGGCCTGGACACTCCGGGGCGCGGCGGCACTGTTGGCACTGGCGGCGCAGTCGGTGCCGGCACGGGTAGCGCACCGGCGAGCGGCGCGGCGGCGCCCGCGGGGGTGATGACATCCACGGGTGCCATGAATTTCCATTCGGCGTAACTGGTCTTGCCTTCGAAATCGCGGAAGCGCAGGTCGAAGTTGCCGATCTTGATCGGCTTGCCCGGCGCGGCGCTGTAGACGCCCATGATGCCGGGGCCCGGGATCGCGGCAATCGTGGCCCACAGGTCATCACCCGTGAGCGGGTCCGGATAGATCCGGCGCAGATGGCGGCGCGGCTCTGGGAAGCGCGGATCCTTCAGCAGCGCCTGCAGGCTCGGCGGTGTGCGCGGCAGGCCCGGCGGCGTGGCATTGGCGTAGCTGATGAACGCCTCGCGGAAATCGGTGCCCACGGCCAGCAATTCCTCCTCGGCGGCGCGGCGCTCGATCACCGCGCCCAGTCTGACTGTGGCCACGGCGGCCATGCCCATCACCGCGAGCATCAGCAGCACGCCCACATAGGTGAAGCCCGCCGCGTCAGGGCGCGGCGGCAGGCGCAAGGGTGGGCGGGGGCGGTTCATCTAGCGCTCCGCAAAGGGCGTGCCGCTGCGGCCGCTGCCGCCGGCGCTGCTGCGCAGGTCGTACACGCGCCCCTTGCTGGCGTCGTCCGGCGGCAGCACGATCCACGCGCTGCTGCTGTTGGCCACCGGGTCGAAGGGCAGCGCGCGCAGGTACTTCTTTTCCACCAGCTCGTCGAGCGAGTCGGGGTAGCGGCCGGTGTCGCCGTAGAACTTGTCGATGGTGGCGCGGACGGTGGCCAGGTTGTCCAGCAGAATCGTCTCGCGCGCGTGGTCGATGCTGTGGAAGTAGCGCGGCACGGCCAGGGTCAGCAGCAGCGCGACGATGGCCAGCACCACCAGCAGTTCCACCAGCGTGAAGCCACGACGGCAAAAAAGGCGGCGGCAATGGCGGCGGCAAGACAGGTGCGAAGGCGGGAGCGGGAACAGGAGCATGGGCTTCACCAGTTCGCGTAGGGCACACCGTTGAGGCCGGTGCGCGTGGACCGGCTGAAGATGTCGTAGACGTCGTCGCCTTCCTGCGGTGCAGCGGCCTCGCTGGCATAGCTGCGCTTGGCCCAGGTGGCGGCGGCGGCCAATGACGTGTCCGTACTGAACGGGTCGCGCGGCACGCGGCGCAGGAAATAGATCTTGGCGCGGGTGGGGCTGCGCTGGTCCGGCACGCCTTCCACGAGTATGTCGAGGTCCCTCGGGAAGCCCGTGGTACCGGGCGGCTTCGGGATGCGGCCTTCGTCGCTGGCACGCTTGTAGGCGTCGATGGCGTTGCGCACCTCTCGCAGCGCGCGGCGCAGCGTCTGTTCCTGGCTGCGCTGCATCGCCACCTGGGCCAGCGGCACGGTCAGCGTGGCCAGCACGCCAAGAATGGCCAGCGTGACGAGCAGTTCGATCAGCGTGAATCCACGGTGGCGGCGCATCGGTGCCTCGCTTCAGGGCTGTACCTGCACCACGTGCGGCGCGGGCGCGCGTGCCGCCACGGCGGCGCCTTTGATGCCGACCGGCGCGGCGGCCAGTACCTGGATGGCCGAAGCGTTGGCCGGTGCGAGCGCGCGGAAATGGATGCTGGCGAAGCTGCCGTTGCCGCTGGCGCCGCTGTTGTCGGTGCGCGTGCCGGTAATCAGCAACTGGCCGCCGGTGTCGACCTTGCTCGTGAAGCTGGTGGGGGCGCCGCCCTGCCGCAGGAAGCTGCCCTCCACCACGTCGCTGGCCTGGAACACCTTCTGGTCGTAGCTGATGGCCACGGGCACGCTGGTCACCGACTGGCTCGATTGCATGGCCAACTGCAGCGTGAAGGTATCGCCAACCTTCAACTGCTGCGAGCCGTCCCAGCTGAACTGCGCGCTGCCCTCGCGCAACGCCGCTTCGGGCTCCGATGGCGGGCTCGCCTGGCTGGCCGGCGCGGCCGGTGCGGCGGTGGGTGCGGTGACATCGGCCTGCGGCGCGGGCTGGGCCGGTGCGCTGACCTGCACCATCTGCGCGGCCGCCATGGGGGCCGAGGCCACCGCCTTGCCGCCGCGCGCCGATGGCATCGACGCACGTGGGCCGGTGGCAGGCTGGGCGGCCGGCGCGGTGGCGGTACCCGTGCCGGGATCAGTGGGCGTCGGCGCCGAAGTTGACGCTGTGGCAGGTGCGGAAGTGAACGCCGTGGCAGAGGGCACCGGGGACGTGGCGGCCTGGGCGGTGGCTGGCCGCGCGGCTGGTGCCACCACCGGCACGATGGCCGGAGCCGCAGGCGCCACAGCCGCCGGGGCCGGACTGCCGTTGATGGCCACCAGCGGCGCGCGCGCGCCGGGCACGATCATTTCCTCGGGGCGCAACCGAAGGCTGTTTTCGGTGCCGGCCGAGAACTCGGTCATCGACGTCTCGGGCCGTTCGATATTGCGCACCAGGCGCGGCGTGATCGACAGCACAATTTCCGTGTTCTGCTTTTCGTCGGCCGAGCTGCCGAACAGCCGGCTCAGGATGGGCAGGTCGCCCAGCCCCGGGATCTTCTTGGCATTGCGGCGGTCTTCGTCGCTGATCAGACCGGCCAGCACCTGGTTCTCGCCATCGCGCAGCCGCAGCACCGTGCTGGCCGTGCGCGTGCCGATCTGGTAGGCCACCGAGCCCGACTTGGTGGTGACCGTGTTGACGATGTTGCTGACTTCGAGCGCCACCTTGATGGCCACGTCGTTGTCCAGATGCACCGCCGGCTCCACGTCGAGCTTCAGGCCCACGTCGATGTAGTTGACCGATTCCGAGGCAAAGCCGGTGGCGGTGGACGTGGTGGTGATCAGCGGCACGCGGTCGCCGATCAGGATCTTGGCCTTCTCGTGGTTGCGCGCCCGGATGCGCGGGTTGGCCAGCAGCCGCGCCGACGCATCGGTGGCCCCCGCATGAATCGTCAGTGGCCCGATGCCGGCGGCCACGGTGGAAGTGGTGAGGTTGGTCAGGTCGCGCAGCGTAAGGATGCCGCCCGCGGCGGACGGAATCGGCGTCAGGCTCAGGCTGTCGGGCCAGGTCACGCCCAGGTTGACCAGGCGGTCGCGCTTCACCTCCAGGATCTCCACTTCGAGCATGACCTCTGGCTCGGGCACGTCGTGGAGCTGAATCAGGCGCGACGCCAGCCGGATGGCTTCCGGGCTGTCACGCACGATCAGCATGTTGAGCTTGTCGTCCACCACCACGTCGCGCGTCTTGAGTATGGTCTTGAGCGTGTTGGCCACCATCTTGGCGTCGGCGTTCGCCAAGTGGTAGGTGCGCACCATCAGTTCCTGGTAATCCTTGATCTTGTTGGGCGTGTTCGGATAGATCAGCACCGTGTTGTCGTTCAGCACCTGCTGTTCGAGCTGGTTGGTCAGCAGCGTGTAGAAGACCACGGCCTCCACGGTGCTGTTCTTCAGGTACACGGTGGCCTTCTGGTCGGTGCGCACGTCCTTGTCGAACAGGAAGTTCAGGCCCGACGAGCGCGACACCACCTCGAACAGCTGCTTGAGCGTGACGTCGCGAAACTCGATGGAGATCGGCATCTTGTACGCCGTGGCCAGCATCGACGGTGCGCGCCGGGGCGTGGCGCTGGGCACCGGCATGTCGGTGGTGGCAGCCGCAGCCCTGGCGGCGCGTCGTGCGGCATCGAGCGCGCGCAGGCCGGCCGTGGCGCGCTCGTTGCCGCGGTCGATCGTCAGCACCCGGCGATACAGGGCTTCGGCCACCTGCGCGTTCTGGCTGGCTGCCTCGCGGTCAGCGCGCTGCAGGTAGGCGGCCACGGCCATTTCGCGGGAGCGCGAATAGCCCACCTTGTAGCGCACGTCGCCGGGGTCGATCTGCAGCGCCTCCTGGTACTTCTCCATGGCTTCCTCGTTGCGGCCTTCGGCTGCAAGCGCCTGGCCGGCCTCGAATGCCTTCTGCGCGGCGCAGCCGCCCAGCAGCAGCGAGGCGGCCACCAGCGCCGGCATGAGGACCCTGCCGCAGAACCGTCGCAGGCGCGGGCCGGCGCGATGATCCAGGTGGCCTCGGTGGCGGATGGCGATGGCTGACATGATTACTCTCCCCCGATGGCAAGCTGCTGCTTCTGCCTGAGCGGCAGATATGTCAGCGTGAGCGTGGTCGCTGTGATGGCTTCGGCCCGGTATGTCCCGTCGAGCACGCTCTGTTCTTGTACGACATAGGTTTCGCCGCCGCGCGCCAGGTACGCCTCCCACTTGCCGTTTTCCTGCTTCTTGCCCAGGTAGGTGAACGGCAGCGGCGGCGCGGTGGGCCGGGGTGGCGGCGCGGCCACCACCGGTGCGGGCGGCGGTGGCGGTGGCGTCCAGCTATGGCTGGCGAACAGCGCCGCCGGCCCCCCGGCGTCGCCACCGAGCAGTTCGTGGCGGTCGCGTACCGCTGCGATCTCGATACCGCCCCTTGGTGCGGCGGCGGCCGGGGGCGTTCCAGCGGGGGCGGCGCCCGGCGTGCCGGACGCCGTGCGCTCGACGGCGGCCACCACACCGCCCGCCGGGTCGCGGTCCGGCAGAATCGCCAGCAACGCGGTGGCGGCGAGGGCGCCGCCCAGTATCAGCTTGCGTGGCGTCATGGGCGGACCTCCCGCATGGCGACGATGCCAGGTGCGGTGGGTGCAGCGGGTGCCGGCGGCGTGGCCGCTTCGCGCTCCGGGTGTACCGCGCGGCCCTCGGCCAGATGGAACGTGAAGCGCAGCCGGGCTTCCAGCACGCCGTTGGCCACGCCTTCGCGCCGGAAGCTGATGTCATCGAGCGACGCATAGGGCAGCGCACGCAGCGCGGCTTCGCAGAAGCGCCGCACCGATGCGTACGAGCCCCTGACCGGCAGTTGCGCCTGGTAGCTGTAGACACCGCTCGGCGCGTCGAGGCTGCGCTTGTACTCGCCTTTCTCCAGTTGCAGGCCGTTGGCATTGGCCAGTGCGAACAGGGTTTCGAGCGGATGTTCGGCGCGCGATGCGTCGCCAAGCACCGCGTAGAAGTCGGCGAGCCGGGCCTGCGGGGCGCTGCGCATGACCTGTTCCTGCCGGACGGCATTGCGGCGCGCATTGGCGACGGCCTGCTGCGCAGCGATCTGGGCTTGCGTGGCGGCCGTGCGGGCATGCGGCACCCACCATCCCCACGCCACGCCGCCGCCGATGCACAGCGCCACGGCCGCCGTCGCCCCAGGCGTGATGCGGCCGGCAAGCAGGGCGAGATGGAGGCCGGCACGGCGGATCGAGAGCAGGTTCAAGGCTGTCTCCCGGCGAGCTTTTCCGGCCCAGGCGCCGAGGCCGACTTCGGTGCGGCCGGCGCGTCGGCCAGTTCCCGATGCACATCGCCACGCCACTGGGCCGCAAACTGGAAGCGCAGCGGGCGGTTGGCGTCCTGCAGGTTGATCTCGTGACTGGTCAGCGTGACGGTGGTGAAGAACGGTTGCGCCGCCAGCCGCGTCATATAGGCCAGCATTTCCTCGCTGTTGCGCGCCTCGGCCGTGCCCCGCAGCGTGTGGCGTACCGGGTCGGGCGTAACTTCGAGCAAGGCAATGCGGTCGGCGGGCGTGGCGGCTTCCATGGTCTGGAACAGGTCGCGCCAGGGCACATTGAGCCGCGCGACGATGCCGTTCACGGCCGTGGCCTGCGCGGCAGGCACCGGCGCACCGGAGGCGGCGGGTCGGCGCGCCGGTGCGTGCTCGGCGATGACGGCCGCACGCTTTGCTTCCCACGCCCCGGCCTGCTGCGCGCTACGCTGGGCCACCACCGCCGCACTGCCGCACAACGCCAGGCCGGTCGCGATGGCAAGCCACGTCATGCGCGACGTGAGGGCCAGCGCGCGCCAGGCCGTGGGCGGGGCGAAGTCGATGCGGACGGGCTTCATGGCGTTCCCTTGCCTCCATTGCAGCCAGTGCCGCCGTTGCCATGTTCGAGCGGCACGCAGAGCGTATCGCCGGCCGGCGCCAGCCAGGCCGGCGGGACGGTGCCGGCGATGCGCAGGCGGGTCGGCAGCGCGATGCCGGCGCGCAGCGCTTCGCGGCGCACGGCGTCGACGGGCCACGTCGCATCGCTGCCTGCTTCCGGCGGCATGGCCAGCCGCCGCACCTCTACCAGCTGGCCGGCATCGAGCAGCGCCAGGCTCAGCGCGCCGGCATCGATCACGGCGAACCAGTCGCCCGGGCCGAGCCGCTTGCACCAGCGGTTCCAGGCCTCGACGAACTGGGGCCGGATCGACAGCAGCGTGAGCCGTTGCGCGCGGCCGATGTGCCTGAGGCCATCGAGCAGCGTCTGCGGCATGGCGCAGGCCAGGAACGGGTGCAGCACGTGATGATCGGCGCGCACCGTCCAGCCTGCCGCGCCGTCGCCAAACAGCTGGGCGTTGCGCAGCTGCACCGCCGCGTCGCAATCGCCACGGCTTTCGGCATTGCGGGGCGCGGTGGCCATGAACAGGCGGCTCCATTCGTCGCCGAGCACCACGGTCGTGCGCATGTCCACGCACTGCGCGCCGGCCAGCACGTCGGCCAGCGCCTGCAGCGCGTCGTTGGTCGATGCGCCGTCCAGCGTGCGCGACGCCACGCATTCGCGCACGGGACGCATCCAGCGCGTGATGCGCGACACGTTCAGCCGCGACGGCGACAGTTCGATATGCAGCGTGTAGCCCGGTCTATTCATGGAGCGTCACCCGTTTTATTTCTTCGAAGGTGGTTTCGCCACGGCGCACCAGATCCAGCGCTGCCTCGCGCAGGCTGCGGCTGCCATTCCGGCGCGCCACCTCCTTGATCTGGCGTACCGGGCGCCGTTCGACGATCAGTTCGCGAATCTCGTCATCGAGGATCAGGATCTCGGCGATGGCCCGGCGGCGGCTGTAGCCGGTGCCCCGGCAGTCGCCACAGCCCGCGCCGCGCATGCAGCGGAAGCCGTCGATCTGCGCGCGGGTCAGGAACAGGCGCGCCAGTTCGGCGTCGTCGGGCGTGTACGGCACCGCGCACCGCGTGCAGTTCAGGCGCATCAGGCGCTGGGCCCAGATGCCATTGAGCGCCGACACGAACGCATAGGGGTCGATGCCCATGTGCGTGAAGCGGCCGAACACGTCGTAGACGTTGTTGGCGTGCACCGTGGTCAGCACCAGGTGGCCGGTCAGCGCCGACTGCACGGCAATCTCGGCGGTCTCGCGGTCGCGGATCTCGCCCACCATGATCTTGTCGGGGTCGTGCCGCAGAATCGACCGCAGGCCGCGCGCAAAGCTGAGGCCCTTCTTTTCATTGACCGGGATCTGCAGGATGCCGGGCAGCTGGTATTCCACCGGGTCTTCGATCGTGATGATCTTGTCGCGGCCGTTGTGGATCTCGGACAGCGCGGCGTACAGCGTGGTGGTCTTGCCGGAGCCGGTGGGGCCGGTCACCAGCAACATGCCGTAGGGCTCCTGCGCCAGCCGGCGCAACGCCACCAGCGAGGCCGGGTCATAGCCCAGCGCCTCCAGGGTCAGCGCGCCGTAGGCCTCGATCATCGCGCGCTTGTCCAGGATGCGGATGACCGCATCCTCGCCATGGATGCTCGGCATGATCGACAGGCGCAGGTCGATCTCGCGCCCGCCTGCTTCCACGCGGAAGCTGCCATCCTGAGGCACGCGCCGCTCGGCAATGTCCAGCTCTCCCAGCACCTTGAGCCGCGAGATCACCTCCTGCGCCACGTCGGTGCCCTGCGCCGTGACCGCGAGGTCCAGCACGCCATCGATGCGGTACTTGACTGCCAGCCCAAGCGGCGTGCTTTCCAGGTGGATATCGGAGGCACCAGCCTTGAGGGCGTCGTAGAGCGTGGAGTCCACGAGCTTGACGGCAGGGCTTGCCGCATCGGCCAGCGTGGCGAACGACAGCACCGCCACCGCCTTGCCGCCCGCGCCCTCGGCCGCGTTGCTGCCCACGATGGCGTCCACCGCCCGCACCGATTCTTCCTGCTTCGACAGGTAGGCCTGGATGTCCGCCTGCAGCGCCAGCCGGTACGTGACGGCGCCGCCGGCGCAGGTGTCGAGCCAGGTCTGCAGGTCGGTGTCGAACGGGTCGGCAATCACGGCCACGGTGCCGGCCGGGTCGTGCAGCAGGGCGCAGCGGCGCTGCAGCGCCTTCGATAGCGGCAGCAGGTCGAAGGCGGGCCGCATGGCCAGCATCTGCGCGGTCTCCATCACGGCCATGCCGAAGGTGCGTGCCAGCGCGTGCACCAGTTGCCGGGGGTCGGCGCCGGTCAGCGCTTCCAGTTCGCCGAGCACCGGCCGCTGGGTCAGCTGCGACTGGCGGCGCGCGCGCTGCAGCAGGTCCGTGGCAATGTCCAGCGGGGCGGCAAGGGCGGCGAGGGCGGCAAGGGCGTCGGGTTCCGTGCTCATGAGAGCCCTCCGGCAAGATCGAAGATAGGCAGGTAGAGCAGCACGACGATGGTGCCCACCACCACGCCAATGGCGGCCATCAGCAGCGGCTCGAACATCCGCATGAAGCGTTCGATCCACCGGCCGATCTCGCCGTCGTAGAAGTTGGCCGACTGCGTGAGCATGGTGCCGAGCTCGCCGCTGCGCTCGCCCACGCGCAGCATGCGCACCGAGATGGGCGTGACCAGCCCCTGGTTCTCGAACGCGGTGGAGAGCGGCTGGCCTTGCTGGATGGCCTGGCGCGCGGCCGTGAGCCGGCCCTGCATGTCGCTGCTGGCCATGCCGTGCACGGTGTCCAGCGCGGCAACGATATGGATGCCGCCTTCGAGCAGCATGCCGAGCGTGAGGTACAGGCGCGAGAGCTCGACGATGTGCACGCGCTCGCCCAGCGCCGGAACGCGCCGCAGCAGCGCGGCCAGGCCACGGCGCGACAGCAGCGTGCGCACGCCCAGCACCATGGCGGCCACCAGTGCCACGGCGCAGGGCAGCAGCACGCTGCCGTGCTGGCCGGCGAACTGGCCCCAGTCCAGCAGGCGCTGGGACAGCCACGGCAGCGTGCGCCCGGCGCCCTGATAGACCTCCGCGAAGCGCGGCACCACATAGCCGATCAGGAACAGGCTGACGGCGCTGCCCACGGCCAGCAGAATCGACGGATAGATGGCCGCGCTCACGAGCTTGCCGCGCACGCTGTCCACGCGTTGGCGGTACGAAAGGTAGCGCTCCAGCGCCTGCGGCAGGCCGCTGGTGTTCTCGGCGGCCTGCACGATGCCAACGTACAGCGCCGGAAATATCGTGGGATGGCCGGCCAGCGCGCGCGAGAAGCGCTTGCCTTCGCGCAGGCTGGCCAGCAGCTGGTCAAGCAGCGTGCTGGCGGCAGCATGGGTTTCCTTCTCGCGCAGGGCCTCAATGGCCTCGACCAGGCTCAGGCCGGCGCCCAGCAGGGCGAGCAGTTCCTGGCTGAAGAGCGTGACCGAGAACGCCGACCGGCGCCGCACGTGCCAGCGCAGCGCGGGCAGCCGGGCGGCCGGCACGGCCGCGATGGCCGCCGCATGCAGGCCGCGTGCTTCCACCTGGCTGCGGGCATCGGCCGCGTCGCGCGCTTCCAGCCGCAGGCGCACGACCAGATGGTCTGGCGATAGGGCGCGCACGTCGAATTCCATGGCTGGCCGACGGCGGATTCAGTTGGAAATATCGGCGTTGTCGCCACCGCCGCCGGGCTGGCCGTCCTTGCCCAGCGAGCGGATCTCCACCTCGGACGCCGTGCCGGGTGAGCGGTATACATAGGCGTGGCCCCACGGGTCGAGCGGCACTTCGCGCTTCAGGTAGGGGCCGTTCCACTGCGTGCTGGTGCCAGGACGGCTGACCAGCACCACCAGCCCTTCCTCGGTGGTGGGGTAGCGCCCCATGTCGAGCCGATAGGTGTCCAGCGCCTTTTCCAGCGCGTCGATCTGCGCGCGGGCGACGGTCCGCTCCGATTTGCCAAGCTGGGCGAAGTACTTGGGCCCCACATAGGCGGCCAGCATGCCGATGATGACGACGACGATCAGCAGTTCCAGCAGCGTGAAGCCCGCGAGCCGGCGACGATGGCGTGGACAGGTGTGCATGGTGGCCCTCACGGCTTGTTGTTCTGGTTGACGTGCATGCGTGCCAGCACGGCCGGCACATACAACATGGTTTCGCGGTACGGCGGGATACGTGCCGCATGCCGGGCGACGGCGCCTTCGCCAGCGTTGTAGGCGGCCAGCGCCAGGGCGAGGTTGCCGCCGTGGCGATCGAGCAGGTATTTGAGGTGACGCACGCCAGCCTCGATGTTCTGGGCGGGATCGGTCAGTTCGGTCACGCCGTACATCGCCGCCGTGGACGGCATCAGCTGCATCGCACCAGTCGCGCCCTTGGGCGACACCGCCGTGGCATTGCCGCGCGATTCCACCTCGATCACGGCACGCACGAGGGCCGGATCCACCGCGTGCTTGTGCGCAAGGCGGTCGGCCAGTTGTGTCAGGTGAGTGAGGTCGGCGCGCGGAGCGGGGGTCTTGCCGGTGCCCTGGAGGCGGTTGGCAGCGGGGGGCGGCGTGTCGTCGCGCATGAACAGCCGGTAGCTCTTGTCGAGCGGACGCGTGGCGAACCGCACCACGCCGTCGGCGCCTTCCGACCGGTAAATGTCGGCGGCCCATGCGCCCGGCCCGGTTATCCCCAGCAGGCTCGCGCAAATGTAACCAGTTCCCATTATCGTGGGTTTCATGTTTATTTTCTCCCCGCCCCGTGGAACAAAGCCTAGCACGCCGATTATCCAAATCAAACGCAACTTTGGTCATCCAATCGGATGGTCGTTTCCGCCGTGGTTTCCCCTTATTAAGTCCCGCGCGGATGGGGCCGAAAGTCCCGTTTTGACTGCTCAAGCATTTACAGATGCCTTTTGAGGCACGCCGAAATAGATGACACCCGAAATTCGTGGGGTATTAATGTAAAGACATTGCTCCACCTTCCGCAGGATGGCGGGCGCGCGTTGAATGCACAAATCTTTGTTCAACCACACTGGCATCGGAAAAAACTGCCAGGCGGGGAAGAAGAAATTACAAGGTCGCGCATCAGACGGACCTATAGGAGATGAATCATGCACACATACCCATGTCTGCGAGGGTCCCCACCCGAAACGCCGGGAATGTCGAGGTTATTCGCCGCGAAGTGGTGTTCCCGGAACTCCCCGACCTGAAGAACGGCATTCGATTACGAATGAAGCACTGACTTCATTCATGGAATAACCGTATTGTGCAGCGCATTAATGCGACTGCACCGGGTAACTGCACGCCTGTAAAACATAAACATAGCGGATGAGAGATTTTGTAATGGACCGTTACAGCCAGTAACTAAAAGGGGTTAATAATGGGTAAGCGGGGTCACGAAGGTACCGTCGACACGGGTCGGCGACGACTGTTCAAGATGGGCGCGGCCAGCGCCGTGCTATCAGGCGGGGCGCTGCCGGCGGCGCCGGCGCTTGCCAGGGACGGCGACGAATCGAGCCCGGCCACGCGCCCGTTTATCGAGGTGCTGCCGGTGCCGATGATCAAGCAGCCGGTGCAGGCGCTGAGCCCCCCGCCGGTGGCCACGCGTGGCGAAGGCGAGTGCGGGCGCGGCGAGCATCAGCGCTGGACCGACTTTACGCCCCGCAAGCTCTACGAGCTGCACGTCAAGGAGGCGCTGCACTCGTTCCACCGCGACCTGCCCACGCAGCGGGTGTGGGGCTACGATGGCATGCTGCCCGGGCCTACGTTCGTGGCAAGGTACAACGAGCCCGTGCTGGTGCGCATCTTCAACGAGCTGCCGGCCAACCACATCGGCTTCGGCTCGCCCGAGATCACCACGCACCTGCACAACCTGCACATGGCGTCGGAGAGCGATGGCTTCACCGGCGACTACTACAGCAGCACGCGCTTCGGCCCCACGCTGACCGGCCCCGGCAGCTTTCGGGACCACCTCTATCCGAACTGCTATGCGGGCTACGACGCCTTCCACGGCTCGGGCGGCGACATGCGCGAGGCGCTGGGCACCTGCTGGTACCACGACCACCGGCTCGACTTCACCGGACCCAACGTCTACCGGGGCTTGTCCGGCTTCTACCTGCTGTTCGACGAACTCGACTCCGGCAACGAGGAAGACACCAACCCGAAGGCCCTGAGGTTGCCCAGCGGGGTGGGGCGGTACGACATCCCGCTGGTCTTTCAGGATCGCCGCTTCGACCGCAAGGGCCTGCTGGCGTTCGACTCGTTCAACTCGGACGGCATCCTGGGCGACAAATTCCTGGTCAACGGCAAGATCCAGCCGCTGTTCGAGGTGGAGCGCCGCAAGTACCGGTTCCGGCTGCTCAATGGCGGGCCGGCACGGTTCTACGAGTTCTACCTGACGCACCAGAACGCGGAGCAGGACTTCACGTACATCGCCAACGACGGCAACCTGCTGCCGGCGCCGCTGACGCTGCGCAAGATCCGCATGGGCGTGGCCGAGCGCGCCGACATCGTGATCGACTTCAGCAAGTACCCGATCGGCAGCCAGCTCTTCATGGTCAACCGGCTGGAACAGGACGACGGGCGCGGCCCCGACGACAAGCTCATGAAGAGCGGCACGCAGCTGCTGCGCTTCGATGTGCGGGGCAATCCGGCAAAGCCCGACGTGAGCCGCGTGCCGGCCACGCTGCGCGCGCTGCCCGACCTGCCCACCGAGGCGCAACTGCGCAAGCTGCCCACCCGCGTGTGGGAGTTCGACCGCTCGAACGGCGGGTGGACGGTCAACGGCAATCACTTCGACGTGGACAAGGCCGTGGCGCGCATCAAGCGCGGCAGCGAGGAAGTGTGGGTGCTGCGGGGCTCTGGCAACTGGCATCACCCGGTGCATATCCACTTCGAGGAGGGACGCATCCTGTCGCGCAACGGCGCGGCGCCGCCCGTGCACGAGCGCGGCCGCAAGGATGTCTACGTGCTCAAGCCTGGCGAGGAGATCCGCATCTTTCTGCGCTTTCGCGATTACGAAGGCAAATACCTCATGCATTGCCACAACGCCATGCACGAGGACCACGCCATGATGGTCCGCTTCGACATCGTGCCCTGACCGCTACCGACATGAGGAGCTCCACCATGAGTGCAAAACGGGCAATGCTGCTGGCACTGTGTGGCATGGCGCTGCTGCCGGCCACGGCGGGCGCGCGCAATCCGCTGCCTTCGGCACGGGGCGGCCCCCGCGCGGGCTACTTCCCGAACGCCGTGTTCGAGACGCACGAGGGCCGCAAGGTGCGGTTCTACGACGATGTGGTACGGGGCCGCGTGGTGGTGTTCAACATGATGTACACCACCTGCACCGGCATCTGCCCGCCCAACACCGCCAACCTGATGGCCGTGCGCGGCCTGCTGGGCAAGCGGGTGGGCCACGACATCCACATGGTGTCGCTGACGCTGCAGCCCGAGTTCGATACGCCGGCCGCGCTGGCCGCCTATGCGCGCCAGTTCGGCACCGGCAGCGGCTGGACCTTCCTGACCGGCCGGCGCGCCGACATGGAAACGGTACGCCGCCGGCTCGGTTTCTTCGATACAGATCCGGCCGAGGACGGCCGGCTGTCGCGCCATACCGGCATGGTGGTCATTGGCAACGAGCGGCTGGACCGCTGGTGCATGATGCCGGCCCTGACGTCGGCGAAGCAGATCGCACACGCCATCACAAACATGACTTGAACGTAGCAACCACTGGCTTGACGGGGTAGCGCGCACCCGTGCGCCGCATGCACGCGAACCGATGTGCAACGGCGCCTGGTGCTTCGATTCGGACGGGAGGGGACCATGGATCGCAACGAGGAGCGCAGGGAACGAAAACGGCTGGCGCGTACGGGCCGGTGGATCGTGGCGGGCGTGGCGGTACCGGCGGCGGCAGCCGCGCTGCTGCACGCGGGCAACCTGGTGGCGGTGGCGCCGGTGGTGTTTCCACCGCCGGCACGCCCGACGGGGTCGTTGAAGTCGGTGCCCGTGCCCGGGCCGAGCAACCAGGAACTGGCCGTCTTCATCCGCGACAGAAAGGCCGCCATCCAGCTTGGCAAGGCGTTGTTCTGGGACGTACGAGTGGGCAGCGACAACCTCACGGCCTGCGCGTCGTGCCACTACCACGCCGGCGCCGACAACCGCATCACGAACCAGATCAACCCGGGGCTGCTGGCCGGCGACAACCAGTTCAACACTGGCGGGCTCAAGCAGGCCGGGCCGAACTACCAGCTGCGCGCCGCCGATTTCCCGCTGACCCGGCACGGCGACATCGATGATGCCGGCACGATCGTGGCGGACAACAACGACGTGGTGGGCTCGCAGGGCGTGTACGCGGCCACCTACGACGATATCAAGCCCAACGGCAAGAAGGACGACTGCACCAATATCTCCGACTCGCTGATGCACGGCGGCACCGGCTTCGACGTGAACGGGGTGAACGTGCGGCGCGTGACTGGCCGGAACGCTCCCAGCGTGATCAACGCCGTCTACAACTTCCGCAACTTCTGGGACGGCCGGGCCAACAACGTGTTCAACGGCGGCGACCCATTCGGCATGCGCAACCCCCAGCCGCTGGTGTGGAAGCTGGAAGGCGGCACGCTGCGCAACGTGCCGGTGCAGTTGTCGTCGTCGTCGCTGGCATCGCAGGCATCGGGGCCGCCGATGTCGAACGTCGAGATGAGTTGCGCGGGCCGGGCGTTCATCGACCTCGGCAAGCGGCTGCTGGACGAGAAGATCCTGCGCGCGCAGACCATTTCGCCCAAGGACAGCGTGCTGGGCGACTTTGCCGCCAATGCGCCCACCTATTCGCAACTGGTACGCAAGGCGTTCCAGCCGGCGCTCTGGGAATATGCCGGCCAGCTGACCCTGCCGGGCGCCCAGCCGCTGAACTTCCGCAACATGGACCTCCCGCGCATGCGCCGCGACGACGAAAAGGCGCGCGACAAGATGCCCAGGCCCGGCCAGCTGGTGACCACGCAGATGGAAGCCAACTTCGCGCTGTTCTTCGGCATCGCGGTGCAGATGTACGAGGCCACGCTGGTGTCCGACGACACGCCGTTCGACCGCTATGCCGACGGTGACCGCACTGCGCTCACGGCGCAGCAGCTGCGCGGCATGAAGATCTTCCAGGAGCAAGGCAAGTGCCTGGGCTGCCATAGCGGGCAGGAGTTCACCAACGCGTCGTACGCCAACGTGCAGAGCCAGCGCGTGGAGCGCATGACGATGGGCGACGGCGGCGTGGGGGTGTACGACAGCGGCTTCTACAACATCGGCGTACGGCCCACGGCCGAGGACGTTGGCCTGGGCGGCACCGATCCGTTCGGCAACCCGCTGTCCGAGACCCGCATGGTGATGCAGGGCAAGACGGCGCTGCTGGGCAACAACTTCGGCAGTGGCGTGGCGCAGTCGTGGCCGGCGGGAGCCCGCGATATCGCCGACGGCGCGTTCAAGGCGCCGGCGCTGCGCAACGTGGAGTTCACCGGGCCGTACTTCCACAACGGCGGCGCGGCCACGCTGATGCAGGTGGTGGACTTCTACAACCGCGGCGGCGATTTCGCCTATGCGAACCGCAAGGACCTCGACTTCAACATCTCGCCCATCGGGCTGTCGCAAGCCGACAAGGAGGATCTGGTGGCGTTCCTGCTGTCGCTGTCGGACGAGCGGGTGCGGTATAGCCGCGCGCCGTTCGACCATCCGTCGCTGTGTGTGCCGGACGGGGCGGTGGGCGGTACGAAATCGGTCGCGCAGGACGGCAGGTCCGGACGCGGTATCGACGACATGGTGTGTCTGGACGCGGTAGGCGCGGGCGGCACGAAGAAGGGGCTCAAGACCTTTCTCGAGCTGAGCCCGTTCACGCACTGACCTCGACGCCATATCCAACGGAGACCACGCCATGTCCGCCAACAACTTCCTTCACACCCTCCGCGGCGCCGCGCTGGCGCTGGCTGCCACGCTGGCGACGGCACCCGGCGCGCTCGCGCAGACGCCGCCCGCCGGCGCCGACATGCAGTTCGATGTGCTGGGCCATATCCAGGAGGCCACGGTCGACACGTGCAGCAACGCGTTGTGCGGCGGCACGATCAAGGTCAACGGCCATCGCATCGTCATTCCGGCCAACACCATCGTGATCCTGCCCGGCATGGCGCTGACGTGGAAAGAGCTGTTCACGATGGCGCCGGCGCCGTACGCGTCGCTGGGCACCACGGGCCTGGCGCTGGCCGACGTACCGTGGCCGGTGGCCGCGTACGAGGCCCACATCGTCGGCAACCAGGTGGGCGACACCTATATCGCCGGTCTGGTCACCATCGCCCAGCACTCGCTGAACGCGGGCACGGGCCTGATCAACTACATCGACTACGCCACCGGCGAATTCCGCGTGGGCGGCAAGCTCGTGCGCGATGCGGGCGGCGTGCCGCGAAATGTGCTGGACGCCACGCAGCCCGGCACGCGCCTGCGGCTCAACGACCCGGTCGGGCGATACGGCCGCCCCATGGCGGGCGATCCGCGCTTTGCCGTGGATGCCGAAAGCCCCACCGTGCGCAGCGTGACGGGCTACCCGATGTGCGTGCCGCGCATGGCGCCCACCGCGCAGGCCAGCGATCCGGCCTGCCCGGAAGGCAACCGTCCGAAGAATCCGGATGGCCTCTACAACCCCAACTTCACGATGCCGGACCCGGCGGCGGTGACGCCGGGCACGGCGCCGGACCCACGCATCATGGCGCCGTTCCAGGTGGGCGACAGCGTCACGTACTCGGGCACGCTGGTCTCCGATGCCGGGCCGCAAGGCCCGTACGCGAGCAATACCACCTACGTGGCCGTGCATACGCTGGTGGCCAACGTGGCGATCTACACCGCGCCGTTCACCGACCCGGCCTACGTGGTGATCGACGAGTCGCTGATCGGCAATGGCGGCGTCACCGAGCCCGGCGCGCTGGAGGCCACGGTGCGCACGCGCTTCGAGGGCTTCACCACCGATCCGTCGCGCAACATCCGGCTGTATGGCGTGGACGTGTCCCCCGACGGCAGCACCACCGAACGCGACTGGGGCATCGTCAGCGTCGATCCCGGCGCGCCCACGGGCGCGCAGAAGGGGCGCTGGCGCTTCCGCCCGCCGTGCACGGGGCTGGTAGCCAGCGTCAATTTCTGCTTCGGGCCACTCGACGAGAACACCTTCCTGCCGGTCACGCGCGAAGTGCGTGCGGTGGTGGAGGGCGCCTGGACGCCGGCGTCGTCGGTGCCGCAGCCAAGCGGCATCGTGGCCGGCCAGTACCACGCGCCGATTGGCGAATACCTGTTCCAGGAAGGGCTGCCCGGCGTGGCGCCGCCGGCCATTCCGTTCGGCACCCTGCCGTTCCTGGCCAGAGGTGGGTACAGCTCGGCCACCGGCGTGGTGGCCACGGGGCCGCTCAATCCCTGGCCCGGTTCGGGCGGGGCGCCGTCCAGTTGCACGGCCCCGGCGGCCGATGCGGGCGCCAGCATGACGGTGTTGTCCGGCGCCACCGGCAGCCTGAAAGGCACCGCGTCGGGTTCGGGTTCGCTGAGCTACCTGTGGACGCCGCCGAAGGGCTTCACGATGTCGTCCACCACGGTGTTGAACCCCACCTTCACCGCGCCAGCCGTCACGGCGACCAACACCTACCTGTTCACATTGGCCGTGACCGGCTGCCAGGGGCAGACCGCCACCTCGGCCGTGACGGTCACGGTCACCCCGCCGCAGCAGAACGTGCCGTTCATCAACCCGATCGCGCCAGTCTCGGTGGCTTCGGGCGCCACGGCCACGCTCGCAGCGGTGCCAGCGGCCAGCCCGAACCGGCTGACCTATACGTGGACGCAGACCGGCGGGCCGGGCCAGTCGTTCCAGACGGCCAACGGCGGCGCCAGCCTGCAGGTCTCGCATCTGGTGCCGATCGGGCAGACCACGGCCGACGTGCTGTCGTACACCGTGGTGGCCACCGACACCGTGACCGGCGCGAAGTCCAAGCCGGTTACCGGCACGGCCACGTTCACGCCCGCCGCCGACGTGGAGCGCATCACGGTGGCCGAGTACCGCGTGGCCAAGGAACGCCTCGACATCACGGCGGTGTCGTCGGTGGCCAGCCCGCAGGTAGTGCTCAAGCTCCAGCCGTACAAGACCACCACCGGCAAGGTGTTCGATCCGGCCACGGTGGGCAACACGCTCACGAACAACGGCGGCGGCAACTACACGCTGACGGTGATGGGCGTGCCGCAGCCGGGGCCGGGCGAGGGGCTGGTGGTGAAGTCGAACCTGGGCGGAGAGAGCCCGCCAACGCCACTGACGCGCGTGCGCTGAACAGACGCGTCGGGGCAGCAACACCTTGCAGTGGATGGAAAGAGAACGGGGCAAACGTGGGAAGCGAATCGGGAGCACAACATGCTGTATCTATCCAAGAATGCATCGGCACAGGAAGTTCGCGAAGCAGAACGCGCGCGCCGGCACCGGCTGGAAATCGTCGAGGCGTTATCGCACGGCAAGGTCAGCCGCCGCGAACTCATCAAGTGGGGCCTGCTCACTGCGGGCGGTGGCCTGGCAGCGATTCACGGCCTGAATCCGTTCGTCGGCAAGGCGTGGGGCAAGGGCGGCAGCAGCGGTAGCGGAAGTAGCGGGAGCAGTGGAAGTAGTGGCAGTGGGAGCAGTGGCAGCCCCACCGGCGTGGCCGGCAGCCCGCTGTTTGGCGCGCTGCCGTTCTCGCAGCCGATGCCGCGCATGGACGTGCTGCCGCGCCGCCCGGTTTCGTCGCTGAGCCCGGCGCCCACGGCCGAAGCCAATACCACGCTGCGCGCGGTGCCCGCCTCGCTCGGCGGCGGCTTCGGCCCGATCGAGGGACGCCCACCGGGCCCGATCTGGGCGCACCAGAGCTGGCTCGACCACTACCCGAAGGTGGCGTACGAGATTGCCACGGGCGGCATCTCGCACAACCTCGTCTACAACCCCGACGTGCCGTCACGGCTGAACTGCGGCATCGATCCGGCAAACGAGGTGGCGTGCTATTTCCACCCGACCATGCCGGACCAGATCACCACCAAGCTCTGGACGTTCAATGGCACGTTTCCGCCCAAGTTGATCCTGGCGCGCTACGGCGAAGCCGTGCTGCTGCGCCACCACAACAACCTGTCGGCGGATGTGACGCAGAACGGCGGCTTCGGGCGCCATACGCTCTCCACGCACGAGCACAACGGCCATCACGGCGCCGAGAACGATGGATTCACCGGTGCGTTCTTCTATCCGGGCCAGTTCTACGACTATCACTATCCGTTCGTGCTGGCGGGCTTCCGCTCGATCAACACGGCGGCCACCGACCGGCGCGCGGGCGCGCCCGATGGCGCGGGCGGCATCACCAAGGTGCCTGGCGACTGGCACGAAACCATGAGCACCCACTGGTTTCATGACCACATGTTCAGCTTTACGTCGCAGAACGTGTACAAGGGCGTGGCCGGCATGCTCAACATCTACAGCGCGCTCGATCGCGGCAACGAGGCGCTCAACGATGGTGTGAACCTGCGGCTGCCCAGCGGCAGCGCCAAGGACTGGGGCAACCTCGACTACGACGTGAACCTGATGCTGGCCGACAAGGCGTGGGATCGCGATGGCCAGCTGCTGTTCGACATCTTCAACCTGGACGGCTTCATCGGCGACCAGATGACGGTGAACTGCGTCTACAAGCCGTACTTCGAGGTGGAGCGGCGCAAGTACCGGTTCCGCTTACTCAACGCCTCGGTGTCGCGCTTCTTCAAGCTGGCCATGAGCGACGGCTCGCCGATGATCCAGATCGGCAACGACGGCAACCTGCTGCCGCGCCCGGTGGTGCTGACGCAGCTCGACGAGATGGGCATTGCCGAGCGCTACGACATCGTGATCGACTTCTCGCGCTACAGCGTGGGTGCGCGGGTGCAGATGGTGAACCTGGCCGAGCACGACGACGGCAAGCGCGTGGCGCACGATCTGTCGCTGGGCGAGGCGCTGTCCGGCCAGTCAAGGGATGGCGCCGTCGGCTCGTTCCTGGAATTCCGCATCGTGCGCGATCCGCCCACGCCTGACCTGAGCCAGGTGCCGGCCGTGATGATCCCGAACCCCGACCTGTCGAAGATTCCGGTGGCGCGCGAGCGCACGTTCACGCTGGGCGACGGCGCCAAGCAGACCACGCGCAACTCGGTCACGGGCTTTACCGGCCCATGGGGCATCCGCATCGACTCCAGCGACATGCTCGCGGCCGACTACGGACGCGTCTCCGCCGCGCCGCGCGCCGGTACCCGGGAGATCTGGAACCTCATCAATGGCGGCGGCGGCTGGGACCACCCGCTGCACATCCACTTCGAGGAGGGCCAGATCCTGGAGCGCGACGGCAGCGCGTCGAAAGTGCCCGCCTGGGAGCAGGGACGCAAGGACGTCTACCGCTTGCGGCCGGCCGGCAAGATGAAGATCACGATGCAGTTCCGCGACTGGGGCGGCATGTTCATGGAGCACTGCCACAACACCGTGCACGAGGACAACGCGATGCTGCTGCGCTGGGAAATCGACGACTCGGGCCAGCCGTTCCTGCGGCCGCTGCCCACGCCAATTCCGTCGCCGCAGGGCGTGACCTTCCAGAACCCGATCGAAGTGCTCAAGAACATTTAGGGGCTGCCATGCGTGCCGGTATCAGCAGCAGGAGATGGGCGTTACGAATGATGGCGGCGGGCGCCGGGCAGGCGCTCGCGCTGCCGGTGATGGCCGCCGGGGCGGCCCTGGGCGCGGTGGCAGCCAGGGCGCAGGGGGAAGCCGAACCGGTGGTCTACCACGTGGTGGTGCCGGTGCGAGGCCGTGTGCAGGGGGCGGATGAAACCGTCCTGCTGACAGGGCTGGCGACGATCGAGAGCACCGTCATCCAGGCCCCCAACGCGCCACTGGTGGCCGAGATCGCCACCGACTTCTCGGCCGTCATGGCGCGCGGGGAGACCACCGGCAACACCTACCGGCTGGAAAACCCGATGCGCCAGCAGCGGCGCCTGAGCCAGACGCAGCAGATCGACGTGAGCTTTCCGTACTACCGCGAGACCGACCCGCTCTCCGCCAGTTCGGGCCATGCCTCGTTCCGGCTGAACGCCACGGGCAAGCCGCTGCGTGCCATGGTCATCGGTGCGCCCGGTGGCGACGAAAGCGGGCAGGAGTAGGGCCATGCGATACGCCAGATTCCTGCGGCACGGCGTGCCGGCGTTGGTGGCGGCGCTGCTGCTGGGGCTGCTTGCCGGCATCATGCTCGGCGTTGGCGCGGCGTCTGCCCAGACGCCGTGGGGCGCCGACTATTTTCCGAACGTGCCACTGAAGACGCAGGACGGCAAGACGGTGCGCTTCTACGACGACCTGCTCAAGGGCAAGGTGGTGGCGATCAACCTGGTCTATTCGAGCTGCAACAACGTATGCCCGCTGGAGACGGCAAAGCTCGTGCAGGTGCAGAAGATCTTCGGCGACCGCATGGGGCGCGACATCCATTTCTACTCGATCGCGATCGACCCATGGGATACCCCGCAGGAGCTGAAGGCCTATGCGAAGCGCTACGGCGTGGGGCCGGGCTGGCAGTTCCTGTCGGGCAGGGAGGAAGACATCCGGCTGCTGGCGCGCAAGCTGGGCCTGTCGCGCGCCACCGACCCCGAAACGCGCGACGGCCATACCGCCACGCTGATGGTGGGCAACGTGGCCACCGGCCAGTGGATGCGCCAGTCGGCCATCGACAACCCGCAGTTCCTGGCCACGTCGATCTCGAACTTCCTGGGCTGGCAACGCACCGCTGCCATGCCGGCCACCGACTACACGCAGGCGCGGCCGTTGCTGCAGGGGCGCGGCGAAATCCTGTTCCAGAGCCGTTGCGCGGCCTGCCACACGGTGGGCCACGGCGACCGCCTGGGGCCGGACCTGCGCGGCGTAACGGCCCGGCGCGACCAGCGCTGGCTCACGCGCTACATCACCGAACCGGACAAGGTGCTGGCCGAGGGCGACCTCGTGGCCCGGCGCCTGTTCCACCAATACAACCAGATTCGCATGCCCAACCTCGGTCTGGGCGGCGAGGACGTGGCCGCACTGCTTGGCTACCTGGCGCTGGACCACCAGGCAAGTGGCGCGATTCGGGCGATGGCGCCCTGAGGTTCCGGGATACGGATCGGCTTTCCGCGCGGTTGCGGGGCGGTACTTGAGGAGGCAAGGCATGAACACTCGACTCAGCACAATGGCGCTATCTGTCGCGCTGGCATTCGGCGCCGGCAGCGCTTCGGCCGAACTGGCGCGCGTGGGCCCGATCGACCGGGCCAATGGCTATCCGGCCTGGTACCAGGACAAGACCGGCCTGACCCTGGACTTCTGCCAGAACCAGAGCGCAGCCGAAATGGCTGGCGGCTGGTGCGTGCTGCTGCCGCCCGACGTGCCCAGCGGCAGCGGTCCGGAGACGTTCCCGAACAACTTCGCCGACGAGCACTTCTACTGGCTGGCCAACGCCGGAGACCGCCGCGCGGTGGTGCCCGGCTCCAACCAGACCGTGGTGGCCCAGCTGGTGCTGGCCCTCGAAGGCGCGTTCGGCGGCGGAGCGGTGCTGGCGGGCGACCAGATGGTGTTCGCGCGCCTGCGCATCCGGCTGAACCCGATTCCGTTCGACGGCACGTACACGGTCTACACGCCGTTCGGCAAGTTCGAGTTCGCGAACCAGGTGGCGGGCGACCGGCTGTTCTCAACCGAGGACATCGGCATCACGCCGGGCGCGTTCGCCGAGGCGCTCAAGGGCCGCATCGGGCCGTTCCTGCTGCCATCGGCCACGCCTGGCGGCACCGAGGTGCCCCCGATTCCGGACCTGCAGCCCGGGCAGGATCCGTTCCACGACATCCTTGTCAACACCGGCGCAGCCACGGCCTATCCCGGCAACGGCCGGCGCTACGTGGCCGATCCGGCGCGCGTGGGGCCGCTCACGGGCAGCCCGATTGCCGACTACATCGTGGCCGGCGGCGGCACGCGCAACGCCAACATCTTCCGCATCGAGGGTCCGAACGGCTTCGTGTACGAGACCACCGACTTCACGGTGTCGGGGCGCGTCTTCGAAGGCGCCATCGCCGGCATGGCCACGGTGGACCGCGCCAGCTACCAGCGCACCGCCACCAACCGGCAGGTGGACGTGTACGCCACGGCCACGCCGACGCTGCAGGCCCGGCTGCCGGCGGGCACGCCATCGGCAACGGTGTCCACGGAACTGGCGTATTTCGATGCGCCGTGCACGCCGTCCGTCGACGCGGAAGGCAATTTCGTGCCGCCCTATAGCGCGCCGGCCAACGCCGTGGCCAACCAGATGCTCAATACGGACACGCGCTACTACGGCCAGAGCCGGCCGGCGACGATTCCCACGGACGTCTGCATCCAGGCCAACGCCATCAATTCGGGCGGCCAGGCCACCACGGCGTACATGCCGGCCCAGCTTGGCGACCAGGTGACCATCTCCGAGGCGCTTTATGATCCGAACACCCAGGCACTGTCCGTCAAGGCGAAATCGAGCGATCTGCTGGTGCAGCAGACCTTGCGCGTGGAGGGCTTCGACACGCCGCTGGATGCCAACGGCCAGCTGGTGGTCAACGAAGTGCTGGCGCCGCCATCGAAGGTGGTGGTGATATCGAGCGGACGCGGGCTCAACGAGATGCAGGTGAGCAGCGGCGCGGTCACCGGCGGTGGATCGACGCTGCCCGTGGCCAACAACGATACGCTGACCGTGCTCGAAGACTCGGGCGCCACCATCGTCAAGGTGCTGCTCAACGACAACAACGTGAACGGCGGCACGGTGGCCATCTCGAGCCCGGCCACGCTGGGCACCACGGCAGTCAATGCCGACGGCTCGGTCAGCTACACGCCGCGCCTGAATGCCAACGGCACCGACCGCTTCGGCTACAAGGTCACGGTGAACGGCAAGGTGTCGAACGAAGGCTCGGTGGCGGTGACGGTGACGCCGGTCAATGACCCGCCCGTGGCCGTGGCCGACAGCACGAGCGCGCTGCGCGGCACCCAGTCGAACTTCAACGTGCTGGCCAACGATACCGACCCCGACGGGGTCACCGATCTGGCCAGCGCGGTGATCGTTACCGGCAACGCCAACCTGGGGCTGACGGCGGGCACCACGTTCAACGGCGGCATCGTGTCGTTCACGCCGAGTGCCTCGATGGCGACCGGCACCGTCACGTTTACCTATAACGCCGTGGATCGCGCGGGCATGACGTCGGCCACGCCCGCCACGGTGTCGGTGGCGGTATCGGCCGGCGAAGCCATCGTCGGCACGCGCGCGCGCTTCGTCCAGAGCAAGAACCGCTGGACCATCACCGGCACCGACAGCCTCAGCGCAGGCCAGACCATCACCATCAAGTACGACAACGGCACGTTCCGCCAGAACGGCAGTTGCGCGTTGCCCGGCAGTGCGGCGGGTACGGTGGTGGGCACGGCGGTGGTGTCGGGCGGCGCGTGGACCTATGACCAGGCGCTGACCGCCACCACCGGCATCCTCAACCCGAGCAACACCGGCAACAACAACTTCTGGTGTACGCCGCCTACGACGTTGCGGATGACGTCGTCGCAGAGCCCGGCCACCGCGACGCTGGCGATCGAGGTGAAGTAGCCATGGCCCGCGCAGGCCGTGCCGTGCCGGGCGGGACCGGCCGGTGCGGCCTGCACACCGGGCGCGCCGCGCGGCTTCGGGATCGGCGTATCATGCGGAGGCATTCCGCCTGCGTCCGCAGGAGCGCCCCCGATGATCGAACATCCGCGACTTTCCCCGAAGCTCCACCTCACCGCCGAGCATGGTTTCGCGCTGCATGACAGCCGGCAGCCCGCCTTTCGGCAGGCCTGGCATGTGCACGACTGCGGCATGCTGCTGTGGCTGCGCCAGGGCCGGCTCAAGACGGTGTGGAACGATACGTCCGGTGCGCCGGATGGATTGCACACCGCTTCGCTGGTGCGCGGCACGGCGGTGCTGCTGCATGCATCGACCTCGCACCTGACGGCATCCGAGCACCGCCTGCAGCAGCACGGGGAGCTTTATCTGCCGCCCGACCGGCTGCCGGCCTCCTTGCCGTTCGGCGCGCTGCACCTCGATGGGGCGACGATCGCCATGCTAGAGGCGCTGCTGTCTCCCACGCTCTCGCCGCACAGCGCGGCATGGCTGGTGCGCGCCATCATGGCGCAGATCACGACCAGCCGGCCGCTGGCCATGCCCGAGGAGCCCGCGTCGGTGGCGCTGCGCATGGTGCGACGCTTCCAGCTGGCGCTCGAACGCGAGCTGCCCATGCCATCGATCGATACCGTGGCCGCCGAGCTGGGCGTGTCCATCCGGAACCTGCAGCGCGCCTGCCAGATCGAGTTTGGCGCCTCGCCGGTGGCCGTACGGCGCCGCATCCTGGCCGCGCACGCGCGGGCCTTGATGGCACGGGGGCGCCCGGCCGCCCGCGTCAGCATGGATCTAGGCTTTGCGTCCAGCGGCCACCTGCACCGGCTGCTGCGCGAGGTGCCCGCCGCATAGGGGAGGTGGGGTAGCCGGCCGTGTTCAGGTCGTGTTGAGGCCGTGTTCAGGTCGTCGCCACGACGGCGTCGATCTCGATCTCGGTCCACGCCTGGTCCGGCAGGCTGGCCACGCCCAACGCGCTGCGCGCCGGCAGCGCCTGATCCGGAAAGGCCACGTGCAACACCGCCGATGCCGCATCGAGTACCGCCGGGTGCCGCGTGAACTCCGGCACCGCACGGATAAAGCCGCGCAGGCGCACGATCTGGACCACGCGCGACAATTCGCCATCGCAGGCGCGCCGTAGCACCGCCAGCGCGTTCAGCGCCGACACTTCGGCCGCTTCGCGTGCGGCAGCCAGGTCATCGTCGCTCCGGCATTGGCCCGCCATGGCCACGCCATTGCGCCGGCATACCTGGCCCGCAATCGACACCCATTGCGTGCCGCCCACCTGCACCGTGCAGTACGGGGCGTAGCTGCCGCGTGGACTGGGCAGCTCGGGCAACGTGAATCCGGCGGCGGCCAGCCGTGCCTCGGGGGTGCGCACCATCATGCGTCGCTCCATGCCACGCCGCCGCTCAGCCAGCAGCCATCGGGGTCGCCCGCATCGGTCTGGCGCGGTGCCACGAGGATTTCGGACGGGCTGCCCATGGCATCGCCTTGCCAGACGGCCAGGGCAGACGGCTTGCCATCGGATGCGGTCAGTTCGCCGGCCTGGCTCAGATAGCCCCACAGCGCCGCTGCCGCAATGCCGGTGGCGGCATCCTCGGGATAGCCCGACGACTTGGGAAACTGCCGCGCATGCACCACGGGCAGGCCGTCGGCCTTCGGCACGCCCCAGGCATAGGGATAGAGCCCGGTCGAGCCAATCGACGCGCAAAGCGGCTCCATGGTCGCGAAGTCGGGCTGCAGGGCGTCCAGCACAGCCACGGACGGCAGGGCGACAAGCGTCTTCACGCGGCTCGTCGCCGCATTGGTGGCGCTGTACGTTCCCATGCCCGCGGGCGCGCCCATCTGCGCGGCCACGCGCGCCGCGGCTTCGGTGTCGAGTGTTTCGGTGCGCACGGCCGGCTGCGAGATCCACACCGATTGCAGCGCATCGTCCCAATACGCGAGCACCATGCCGCTCAGCGTCTCGATACGCGCGGTGCGCGTGGTCCAGCGGCCCCATTGGCGCAGCGCCCACAGCGTGCCCACCGTGGCGTGGCCGCACATTTCCATCTCATGCTGCGGCACGAAGAAGCGGAAACGCCAGTCGCAGCCGGCATCGCTTGGCAACACGAAAGCGGACTCATGCCCGTGGGCGGCGGCCACGGCCTGCATCTGCGCCGCGCTCATGCCGCGCGCGTCGGCTACCAGCGGCACCGGATTGCCGCCTTGCCCATCTCGCACGAAAACCCGGATCAGGCTGACCTCACTCACCGGTGGCTCCCACGGACTTGGCGATCTTGCCCCAGTACGGGATGTCGTTGCGCACCGCGGTCTGCAGCGCGGCCGGCGTACCGGCGCGCGCCGTCACGCCCTTGCTGGCCAGGTCGTTTGCGACGGCGGGGTCGGACAGCACCTTGTTCAGCGCGGCGTTGAAGCGATCCACAATCGCGCTGGGCGTGCCCTTGGGGAAGGCGATGCCGTACCACAGTTGCTGTTCGAAGCCCGCCACGCCCTGGCTGGCAAACGTCGGCACGTCGGGCAACAGCGGCGTGGGCGCGGTCACGGCGATGGCGGAGAGCTTGTGCGCCTTGATATACGGAGCCAGCCCCACGGGGTTGTCGAACATGAGCTGCACCTGGCCGCCGATCAGGTCGGTGTATGCCGGCGCCGCGCCGCGATACGGCACGTGCACCATCGGCACGCCCACCAGCCGCTGGAACTGTTCGCCCATCAGGTGCGACACCGTGCCTACGCCCACCGAGGCAAAGCTGTGCTGCGTCTTGTCGGCCTTGAGCCGGCTGACGAGCGCCCTGGTATCGGCCATTTTGAGGCTGTTGTTGACGGCCAGCACGTACGGCGAGGTGCCGATGAAGCCGGCATAGGCGAAGTCTGTCGCCGGGTTGTACGTCAGCTTGGGATAGAGGGCCACGCTCACCGCGTGCGTGCTGGTCGTCACCACGCCGGCCGTGTAGCCGTCGGCGGCGGCCCGTGCCACGAAGCCGGAGCCCAGCGTGCCGCCCGCGCCACTGCGGTTGTCGATGACCACCGGTTGGCCCAGCTCGCGCTGCAACGCAGGCTGGATGGAGCGCACCACGAGGTCGGTACCGCCACCGGCCGGGAACGGCACCACCATGGTGATCGGCTTGGCCGGCCAGGTCTGCGCATGCGCGGCGAGGGCGCCGGTGGCAGCTGCGGCAGCTGCGGCAGCCACCAGCGCGCGGCGGGCCCGGTGCGTCGAGAGGAACGGGATGGACATGTGCACTCCGCTAGTTGGAATGCCCCGAGTCTACGAAGCCGCCGCCCCGGCTTCGAACCGAAATGCGACGGCCAGCCATCCGAAATACGCACAAGGCATGGCCATGCCGCGCCGCACAGCGGCTTACCCCACCAGCTTCAGCACGGCAGGCACCGTCAGCACGGCCGTGTAGTAGCCCATGAACTGCACGCCGGTGTTGAAGCCGATGGTGCGCGACAGCAGGCCGCCGAGCAGGCCCATGGTCAGGATCACCAGCAGGCCCAGCAGGTTGCCTTCCCACACGCTGATGACCAGGATCAGGCCCACGAACGTGGCGATGATGGCCTCGTGCGAGATCTTGCGTGCCACGAACAGTGCCGCGCGGCGCGCGTAGTTCATCGCGAACGGGTAGGACACCAGCGCCGCCAGCACCACCGCCAGCAGGCCATAGCCCAGGAACTCCCAGTGGTTCAGCAGGTTGTGCAGGTTGTGGGTCTGGCCGCCGCCGGCATCGACGGTGAACACCGGCGGCGCGTTGAACAGCGGCGCAGCCGGGCCGGCGGCCACCGGGCTCAGCGGCAGCCCGAAGGCAATCAGCGGGATCAGCGCCTCGGCAATATAGGTGGCTTCGGTCACGCCATTGCGCGCGCTCAGCACGGTGGTCAGGCGGTGGTAGGCATGGCGGACCCGCGCCCCGACGATCTCGCCCAGCACCACCGTCATCGCCACCGGGCTGAACACGAAGGTGGCGCTCGATACGGCGGCCGTGCCGATGGTCCACTTCACCTGGCTGCGGTCCAGCACGCGCAGCGGATTCGGGAAATAGCCCGACCAGCCCTTGACGTCGGGCGCCAGCGAGAACGTGCGCACCTTGTCGCGCCGCATGCGCGGGCGGTCTACGGGCGAGATCGACGAGAACAGGTCGGCGATCAGCGGCCCGATGGCGATGCCGAGGAAGTAGCTGATGCTGAGCTTGACGCCGAACTTGGCGGTCAGCGTCTGCAGCGCCACGATCACCACCACGAACGGCAGCAGCGCCGCCACCGACGCCCAGCGGCCAGCCGAGCTGTAGGCGATGATCAGCGCGGCCACCACGAAGATCCACGGCGCCGCCTTGGTGATGGTCGGGCCGAACGGTGCCAGCAACACCGCGAACAGCACCGCCAGCGGCACCGCCACGAACGCGGCGATGATGGCGCCCGAGATCATCTTGCGCAGCGCGATATGCGGCACGCCAAGGTTGCGCAGGTGATTGGCGTCCTGCAGCAGCGGCGTGGCCATGGTGTCGCCGGGAATGCCGAGCAGGGCCGTGGGAATGGCGTGGGTCATGTGCTTGGCGACGGCGCCGGCCAGGAAGAACGTGAATACGCCTTCGGGCGGCACGCCCAGCAGCACCACCAGCAGCGTCAGCGGCGCCAGCGTGGTGGTCTCGTCGGTGCCCGAGATCAGGCCGATGGCCGCGAAGACCACGGCACCGGCCAGGCCCATGCCGGCGGCCACGAGAATGTGCGAGAGCAGGGTGGATTCGATCATGTGAAGTCTCCAGGTCCCGCGTCAGACAGGCTGCCGCTGCGCCAGCCGCTGCGGGGCCGGCTCGGCGACAGATGTGGCGTGGCGCTGTTCATGCGCCTGGAACAGCTCCAGCAGCTGCAGTTCGCGCAGTTCCTCGACCACCACGGGCGGCAGTGCACTGGTCTGGCCGATGCCGCCGGCCTCTTCGGCCAGCTTGCGCAGCGCCTCGTCGCGCGCCGCCGAATGGCCGGTTTCGTTCTCCACCACCACGCGCTTCGGCTTGAACAGCACGGCGCAGATCACGCCGGCCAGCAGGCAGCCGAACAGGCCGGCCAGCATCGCATAGGCGCGCGCCAGTTCCGCCGACTGCACCACCGCCGCCAGCAGTCGGCTGGCAATCAGGTAGCCGGCCAGGCTGACCGTGGCGCCGATGACGATGGACCACGCCAGGTGGCCGGTGTCGGCCGTGTCGCCCCACACCTCCACCAATGGGCGGGGCGCGGCATTCTCGTCTGGATGCATGATTTGTCTCCGGTATCGGCGGGCCTCGGCATGGCATGCACGACGGGCCCGCTCTGTTCGCCTGGTTGGCGTTGTGGTCAGGAAGGGACTGCGGAAAATAGCACTTTCAGCGGCTGCGCAGTTCCTGCAGCAGCGCCACGGCGCGGTCGGTGCGCACGTCGTGGTCTTCGGCCATGCGGCGCGCCACCCGATCCACCTCGTCGCCCACGGCGCCCGCCACCAGCGCGATATTGCGCGCGTGCAGCGCCATGTGGCCGCGCTGGATGCCTTCGGTGGCCAGCGCGCGCAAGGCGCCCAGGTTCTGCGCCAGGCCCACGGCCACCGCCACTTCGCCAAGCTCCTGGGCCGAGCGGACATCGAGCATCTTCAGCGCCAGCTGTGCCAGCGGGTGCGTCTTGGTGGCGCCGCCCACCAGGCCCACCGGCATCGGCATCTCGATGGTGCCCACCAGCGCGCCGGAGGTGTCTTTCTCCCAGTGCGTGAGCGAGGTATAGCGCCCGCCACGGCAAGCATAGGCGTGGGCCCCGGCCTCCACGGCGCGCCAGTCGTTGCCGGTGGCCACGATGACCGGATCGATGCCGTTCATGATGCCCTTGTTGTGCGTGGCGGCCCGGTACGGATCGATGGCGGCGAACGTGTACGCATCGATCACGCCTTCGATGATCTCGGCGCCGCTGCGTTCGCGCGTGGCCAGCGTGTCGGCGGTCAGGCGCACGCGGGCCCGCGCCAGCCGCAGGTCCGCCAGGTTCGACAAGATGCGCAAGCGGACCGACCCGCCCGTGATCTGCTCGACCATCGGCGACACCGCCTCGGCCATGGTGTTGACCGTGTTGGCGCCCATCGCGTCGCGCACGTCGACGATCAGGTGCATGACGATCATGGCGCCGCGCGGCGTGTCGGGGAAGACGTGGACCTCGATGTCCTTGCAGCCGCCGCCCAGGCCAATCAGCACCTTGTCGCGGCTGTTGGCCACGGCCAGGATCTCGTCACGCTGGCGCAGCAGCGCCTGGCGCGCGCCGTACGGGTCGGCAATGCCCAGCACCTGCACTTGCGCGCGCATCAGCGGACCGGTGCTGGAAGTCTGGAAGCCGCCGTCCTCGCGCGCCAGCTTGGCCATGAACGAGGCCGCCGCCACCACCGAGGGCTCTTCCACCACCATCGGCACCACATAGTCGCGGCCATTGACGAGGAAGTAGCCGGCCACGCCGAAGGGCAGGTCGAAGGTGCCCACCACGTTCTCGATCATGCCGTTGGCCCGCTCCGTGCCCAGCGCGCCCGGTTCCGCGATCAGGCGTGCCTGCTCCGCGCTCAGGCCGGTCACGGCGGCCACGTGGGCCAGGCGTTGGGCCGGGGTGAGCGCGCGAAAGTTGGGAAGCGCGGAACTGGTTGCCATCGGTGTCTCCATGCGTGTATAGATGCAGACAGTTTAGGGACACTGTACCGGGCAAAAAAGGTACAGTTTGCCGGGACAGTCAGCGCCCTGGCGTCCCGGCGGCGCCCCGTTCTTCCTCCCATGAGATGCCGATGAGCCCCCGATCGACCTCGATTTCCGCCGGCCTTGCCGATTCACTGGCACGCCAGATCCTGGACGGTGCCTACCGTGGCGGCGACAAGCTGCCCTCGCTGCGCGAGCTGGCCCAGCTCCACGGCTACAGCAAGAACACCATCGTCGCCGCCTTCGAGATCCTGGTGGGACGCGGGCTGGTGGAGCCGCGCCGCGGCGCCGGCTACTTCGTCACGTCGCAGCCGGCCCGGCCCCGGCCCGACGACGACGCCGGCACGCTGCACCGCGCCATGGACATCGTCTGGCTGATGCGCGAGCAGCTCAAGAGCCAGCCCGATGTGCTGGCGGTGGGCGACGGCTTTCCGCCGGTGGAGTGGCTCTCGGAAGCGCGGCTGGACAAGTTCCACCACAAGGTGGTGCGCACCGGGCTGGGCACGCTGTTCCGCTACGGCAACCGGTTTGGCTATGCGCCGCTGCGCGACCATCTGGTGCGCAAGCTCGGCGACCTCGGCATTGGCGCGGACGCGCGGCAGATCGTGCTGACTCATGGCGCCAACGACGCGCTGGACCTCGTCATCCGCTATTTCCTGCCAGCCGGCGCCACGGTGCTGGTGGATGACCCTGGCTATTACCCGCTGTTCGGCAAGCTCAAGCTGGCCGGCGCCCGCATCGTGGGCGTGCCACGGCTGGCCGATGGGCCGGACCTCGACGCCTTCGAGCAGATCCTGGCGCGCGAGCGGCCGCGCCTGTTCTTTACGCAATCGGTGGGGCACAACCCGACCGGGTCCGATCTCTCGGCCGCCAAGGCCTTCCGCGTGCTGCAGCTGGCGCAGAAATACAACCTGCTGCTGGTGGAGAACGACCCGCTGGCCGATTTCAAGCCGGCCACGCTGCCGCGCCTGTCGGCGCTGGACCAGCTGGAGCGCACCATCTATATCGGCAGCTTCTCGAAGTCGTTCTCGGCGGCGCTGCGCGTAGGGTTCATCGCCTGCGGCGCGGACCTGGCCAGCGACCTCGCCGACCTGAAGGCGCTGATCCACGTGAGCAGCTCCGAGTATTGCGAGCGCACCGTGGACGTGATCCTGAGCGAAGGGCACTACCAGCGCTATATCACGCGGCTGCGGGCGCGGCTGGCCGATGCCACGCGCGGGGCGTGCGCGCTGTTCGAGCGGCTGGGCGCGGACGTGTTCGTGCGGCCGGAGCAGTCGCTGTACCTGTGGGCCGCGCTGCCCGGCGCGCCCGATTCGCTGGCGCTGGCCGAGCAGTTGCTGCGCGAGAAGGTGATGATGGCGCCGGGCCGCGTGTTCCGCGTGGATGCGGATACGCCGTCGCCCTGGTCGCGCTACAACGTCGGCGCGCTGCAGGACCCGAGATTCGAAGCGGCCCTGCGCGCCGTGCTGGGGTGAGGTGAGTCGATTTGAGTTGAGTCGAGGGGTCGGCCCCTCCACCGCACGGCGGAAGAGGGGCGGGTGCGGGTTCCCGATCAGCCGTCGATGCGGATCTGCACGCCGTTGGCCGTGTACACCGGGGTGGCCTTGTAGCCGTCCACGGCCACCGAGGCAAACTGCCCACGCACGCTGCTGCCCGTGATCACGGCGATGGTGTCGCCGGCCTTCGGCGCGTAGCCGTTGACGAACGCCACGCGCAGCGTGCCGCCGGCGATGGTGGTGACGCCCGCCACCGTCATGCGGCCCTGCCCGTTCGGACCCACGCGCAGGTCGAGCGTGGTGTCGGCCAGCTGCGTGTACTTGCCCGCGATGGCCACGCTGGCCGGGGCGTTGATGATGACCGAACCGGCGCCCAGGTAGACGTCACCGGTGCCGAACGCCTTGGCAGACACCGCTTCGAGCGCGCCACCGGCCACCTGCGTACCGCCCGAGTACGTGTTCGTGCCGCCGAGCTTCAGGTTGCCCGTGCCGGCCAGCGTGAACTTGCCGGCGCCCGAGATATCGTTGCGCCAGATGTCCTGGGCGTGGAAACCACCACGGCTGGCATCCATCGACACCACCACGTTGCCGTTGAACGCGCCATAGCCGTCGCCGGCCGCGAACAGGTTCAGGCGGCCCCAGCCCTCGGCATCGTCCATGATCGGATAGCCCGATGCGATTTCCGTGGTCTTGAGCACCACGCGGCGCTGGTCGGCGCTCAGGTACGGGAAGCGCGTCTCCAGCATGACTTCCGCGCCCTTGGGCACCACCGGGTCTAGCGTGGCGGAGCCGATCTGGGCGAAGCCGTAGGTCATGCGGCGCAGGAAGTTGGCCTTGTTGGTGGCGTAGTCCGCAAAGCGGTCATTGCTGGCCGTGCCCGATTGCGCAAACGTGCGGAACGTGGCGGGCGTGGTGCCGGTGGCGGCCATCAGCGCGGTGTGGGCCTGCGTGTAGGCCGAGGCCTTCAGCGTGGCATTGGCCGGCACGTAGAGATTGGCGGCGGCCGAGGCGATGCCCAGCATGCGGCCGCCAATCACATCGAACGGCGAGTGCATGCCGGCGAGGATGCGGTTCTCGCCCAGTTCCATGCCGCGCGTCAGCATTTCCTGGAAGCGCTCGGGCACCAGGTAGGCCATCACCACGGCATTGCGCAGCGCTTCGGCGGTGTGGCCGCTGACGAAGCCGCCATCGGTGGTGGGCGTGGGGCTGATGGCCGGCACGAGCGTGGGATTGAGCACCACGCTGGCGCTCCAGCGGTACGGCCGCGCATATTTGAACAGGCGCTTGGCGGGTTCGGTCGACGCGTTGTCGCCCACCTTGTTGACCATCGTGATCACGTCGCCAAACGTGGCATTGCCGGAGCCAGCCACGCCGGTGTTGTTGCCGCCATCGTTGTACAGCACGGTGGTGGCGTCGGCCGGGATGCTGGTGATGGTGGTGGTCTGCTGCGCGGCGGCGCGCCAGGCGGCCGTGAGCGGACCCATGCCATCGGTCACGCTGTAGTTCTTGCCACGGCGGTCGTCGTAGTAGGCCGCCTCGGCCTGGGCCGCGGTACGGTTCGTGGTGGCGTTGATCACGTACTGGATGTTGGCGTTGTGCGCAGCCGTGTTGACCACGGTGCCGCCAGCCGTGCCGTCATTCGGCAGGCCCGTCCAGGTGGAAGTCACCACGGCCGGGAAGCCGTCCACGGCGGGCGCGCTGGTGCCGGCATCGACGATGCGCGTGAGCGGTTCCCAGACATCGAGGAAGCCGCGCAGCAGGCGGCCCGCCGTATTGGTTTCGACGGTGGCGTAGTGCGCGTCGCCGCGCTGGTTGCCGGCGATGTTGTCGACGAAGGGCAGCACGGCAGCCTGCACCGGCGCGCTATCCACGAAGCCCGGATCGGCCGGCGGGGCCGGCACGGCCAGCGGCGTGGCGCTGGTGTTGTTCTGGGTGGAGTTGTCGTCACCGCCGCAGGCGCTGAGGACGAAGGTAAGACACGCGACCGCAATGGCCGACGGCATCCCGGGCCGGGAGATAGACATGAGACTGGTCCTTGCAGGGAAAAGCGGCCAAGGTGGCCGCCGAGAAAAGGACGCAGTCTAGGGTTGTCGTATGTCAGGGTTGTGAAGTCGACGCCACAGCGCTAGGGAAAGACTTCTACGCGCCTGTCATGCGCATGTCGCACGCTGGCCGCAATCAGCCCCAGTGCCTGACGCGGCCCGTGTCGACGTGGATGAAATTGTCGGACTTGTAGAAGCCCACGCCACCCACCTGCAGCGTCTGGGCGGCATCGCGCAGGTCGGCAAGCGCCACGCCGGGCAGGCGGATATCGATGGCCATGCCGTCCATGTGCAGGCTGCGCCTGGCCACACCGCCACCGCGCGTCTTGCGCAGGCGTTCATTGGTCACCGGGCAGCGGTAGCCCGAGATGACCTGGAACGGCGCGTCGCTGCCCACTTCGCGACGCAGCGCGAACAGCAGGCCAAACAGCCGGGGATCGATCTCGCCCACGGTGCCCGAGTAGTGATCGCGCAGGAAATGGTTGAGCGACAACTGCGCCTGCGGCAGGACCTGATCGCCCATCGCATAGACAAGCTGCAGGTGCTCGCCGGTGTGCGTGTGTTCGAAAGACAGCGCGCGGGCATTGGCGCCCACGGACGGGCTCAATGCGGCCACGGCTGCGCGGGGCGCCAGCGTCGTGAGTCCGGCGCCAAGCGCGATGGCGCTGGCACGATGCAAAAAACGGCGACGCTGGGTAGTGCTGGATTCAGACATGGAAACTTTTACAACGACGCGGCATTCAGGAAGGCCGTACGGCAGGCCTGGACGCGGTGCGCTGCCGCAGCGCCTCGTCCAGCAATTTGTCCTGACCGTAAATATCAGGCACGAAGTATACCCGTCCGTCGGCACGCGCGATGGCCGTGCCATACGCCAGTACCACCGGCACCGGCTGCTGCAGCGACACGGTCTTCGATTTGCCCGCCGTCATTGCCTCACGAATGCGCGGCTCGGTCCATTCGGGCATGCCCTGTAGGACAAATTTGGCCAGCGCCACCGGCTCTTCCACGCGAATGCAGCCGTGGCTGAAGTCGCGCCGGCCCCGGCTGAACAGCTGCGGCGTGGGCGTGTGGTGCAGGTAGATGGCCTGGTTGTTCGGGAACACGAACTTGATGTCGCCCAGCGCATTGAGCGGGCCGGGCCGCTGGCGGATGCGCGCCTGGCCGTTCAGCACGGCATCGAAATTGGCCTGGCTCGGCGTGCCGTTGGCCTGGTTGCCGTACACGAACTCGAAGCCCTGGCGCGTGAAGTACGCCGGGTCGCGCTGCGACTTCGGAATGACCTCCTTGCGCGCGATCGACGACGGCACGTTCCAGTACGGGCTGAACTCGATATAGCGCATGTCCTCCTTGAACAGCGGCGTGCGGGTGTCCAGCGCCTTGCCGACGATGACCTTCATCTCCAGCTGGATGTCGAGCTTGCCTTCCTGGTAGTCATAGGCGCGCAGCACGAACTCGGGCACGTTTACCACGATCATGCGCGGGCCCTCGGCCAGCGGTGTCCAGCGCAGCCGCTCCATCGTCAGGCCGATCTGCTGCACGCGCGCCGCCGGCGACACGTTCAGTTGCGCCAGCGTGCCGGCACCGATCACGCCATCGGCGTCCAGCGCGTGACGCTTCTGGAAGGCCTTCACCGCCTCTACCATGGCCCCTTCATAGCGCTGCGGCAGCGGCGTGCCTGGCGGCAGGTCGCCCAGCGCCTGCAGCCGCTGGGCCAACGGCTCCAGGCCGCCATACGACTGGCCCGCCACCAGCTTGCCACCGGTGGGCGCCGGCAGCGGACGCGTCCAGTACGGCTGCGTGGCCAGTGTGCGATAGCGCGCCAACGCCTCGCGCAAGGTGCCATAGAGTGGGAAGGGCGGGGCGGCCTGTTGCAGCGCCTCGGCCAGCCGGTTCGCCGCCATGGCGTTGCGCAGATAGCTGTCGGGGTCGAACGGCGGCAGGCTGCCGGCCGCGAAATTCGCGTGCACCTTGCGCGGATCGACGCGGCCGCGGTGCAGGTCCGTGAGGTAGCGCTTCATGGCACCGGTCAGCGCGTCGTTGAAACGGCGCGACGCATCGGCAGGCAGCGCCGCACCGTTGATGGCCTGCGTCAGCGTGCGTTGCAGCCCTTCGGCATCGTAGTCGCGGGGATCGAGACCGTCGGCGGCGGCGTCGTTGAGCGCCTTGACGGCGGCCTGGGCGGCCTGCGAGGGCCGGCCTTCGACGAACCACTCGGGCGGGGGCGGATCTTGCGCCCATGCGACGGCGGCGCCGCAGAGCAGCCACGCGGCACCCAGGCGGGCCAGTGGCGCCATGCGCATCCGCGTGGCGGGTGCGCGCGGGGGCTTCGTTGTCGGCTTCAGGCGGGTGTTGACGTTCAGGGCAACAGTCATGCGTGTGAAGGTCGAAAGCGTTGGTCCGTCACGTATCGTATCCGATGATCGCGACGCCGCCCCGGTTTGGTGATTCTCAAACTAAAGTTTCGACGATTGCCAGACCATTGATTCAGGTCAATTTAAATGCCATACCGAGGCCTATGCTTCAGCCATGACAACGCGAAACCAGAGGTGAATCAATGTACGAGCGGATTCTTGTGGCGGTGGATGGCGGCCCCTCGTCGGAACTGGCCATCGGGCAGGCAGTGGGCCTGGCGAAGCATCTGGCAGCGGAAGTCAAGGTGCTGTTCGTGGTGGACGACAGCGATTTCTTCTTCGAACCGGCTTATGTGGACCCCAACGAGATCCTGCAAGGCAGGATCAGCGTGGGGCAGAAAGCACTGGCCAGTGCGGCGCGGCGCTTCGAGAACGCGGGGGTGCGCTGCCTGACCGAACTGGCCGAGCGGCCGGTCTCGCCGGGCAATATCTCGGGCACGATCGTCAGCCATGCCGACGCCTGGCCGGCCGACCTGATCGTCATGGGCACCCATGGACGGCGCGGCGTGCGGCGCGTGATCATGGGCAGCGTCTCTGAAGGCGTGATCGCCAAGACGGCCCGGCCCGTGCTGCTGATTCGCGGCGAATCGGTGCACTGACCGCCGCGTCGATCTTCAGTCGAACAGTGTTTCCACGGCACGGCGAATGCCGCCGTAGCCGGTGCAACGGCACAGGTTGCCGCACAGCATGGCTTCGGCGTCGTCGCGGGATGGGCGCGGCGCCTGCGCGTGCAGCCACGTCATGGTCATGACGATGCCGGCCGTGCAGTAGCCGCATTGCACGCCGCCGCAGGCCGCCATGGCTTGCCGCACCGGTTGGCTGCGGGCATCCGCCGCCACCGATTCGATGGTGCGCACGGCGCGGCCCTGTAGCTGATAGGCCATGATCAGGCAGGCGTTGGCCGGGGCGTCGTCCAGCCAGACCATGCAGGCCCCGCATCGGCCCACTTCGCAACCGGGCTTGGCGCCCGTCAATCCCCAGTGTTCGCGCAGCAGCGTCAGCAATCGCGTATCCGGCGCGCACTCTACCTGCACGGCGGCGCCGTTCAGTTCCAGGTCGATCAGCATGGCGTTTCCAGCAGGGCAATGACGCGCTCGGGCGACATCGGCAGCCGCGTCACGGGATGGCCCAGTGCCGAGGCAATGGCGTTGGCCACGGCGGGCGCGGCAATGTTGACGCTGATCTCGCCCGCGCCGCGTGGGCCGATCGGGTCGTGCTGGGGCACGTTTTCGATGGCGATCACGGCCATGCGCGGCGCGTCGGCCAGCGTCGGAATGAAGTAACTGTCCAGATTGCGCGCCGTATAGCGGCCATCGACGCAAGGCAGGTCTTCGGTGAGGCACATGCCCAGCCCCATCAGGGCGCCACCTTCCATCTGGCCCAGGTAGCCAAGCGGCGAGACCACGGGGCCCAGCGCCGTGCATAGCACCAACGCTTCCACGCCAACCATGCCGTTCCAGCAGTCCACGCGGACCTGCGCCAGCGCCGCGCACGCGCCAAACACGAAGTGCGTGTCGTGCGCGTTGCCGGCAGGATCTTCGGGCGGCAGATCGACTTCGACGCAGGGGCGGCCAGCGTCGCCCAGCGCTTCGGCCAGCGCTTCGGCCAGGTCAGGGTAAGGCAGGCACAGGCCCGCGGCATCGTGGATGCCACCCGGACCGGCACGCAGCGTAGCGACCGGCACGCCAAGCTGCGCGGCGGCCGCGCCCAGCAACGCTGTGCGCCATGGCTGGGCGCCGTGCGTCAACGCCCGCCACGCCAGCGTGGTGGCGCGCGAGGCGGCCACCGGCCCGGAATCGGGTGTGTAGCGCGTATCGCCCAGCACGGCACGCACGTCGTGTGGCCCGCAGCCGAGGTGGGCCACGCACAGGTTCTGGATCGACCCCACCAGGTTCTGGCCCAGTTCGGTAAAACCGCAGCGCAGTTCGATCACGCCGTCGGAGGCCAGCGCCAGGGCCATGCGGCTGCCGCTCGGGCCGCCCTTGCCAAAGCCATCGCTGCGATGCACGAGCGCCAGCCCGATGCCGTGGCGATAGCGGCCATCGGCGCTGTCCCAGCGATGCGGCCCTTGCCACAGCGCGTGCTGGCGGGCGACATCGAGTGCGCGATGCGGGCCATCGAACGGCACTACGTACTGGCCCAGCGGCCCCGGCGCGTCTGGCGCGGCGAGGTTCAACGCGCGGAATGCGGCGCCATCGATGCCCACACGCGCGGCGAGGCGATCGATCTGCTGTTCCAGCGCGAACTGCACCTGTACGGCGCCAAAGCCGCGAAACGCGCCGGCCACGCCGTTGTTGGTATAGGCCAGCCGCGCGTGCAGGTCCACGGCCCGATAGTGATAGGGCCCCGGCGCGTGCTCGACGGCGGCGTCCAGCACTTCGGGGCCATGCGTGGCATAGGCGCCGGTATCGGCGAGGATGTCGGCCTGGAGGAACGTCAGGCGGCCCGCTGCGTCGCAGCCAGTGCGCATGCGAATGCGCATCGGATGACGCTTGACGCCCAGGTCGACCGAGTCTGGCCGCGACAGGTGCAGGCGCACCGCGCGCTTGGCCTTCCATGCCAGCAGCGCCGCAATCGGCTGCACGGTCAGTTCATCCTTGCCGCCGTACGAGCCGCCCACCGGCGTGCCGGTGGCGTGGATCTTGTGCGGCGGCAGGTTCAGCATGCCGGCGATCACCTGCCGTTCGCGCGCGGGGTTGTGCCCGCCAAAGAACAGCCGCAGCCCGCCCGCACCGTCCGGCTCGGCCACGCCGCCCTCGGTCTCCAGAAACGCGTGCATCTGGCGCGGCGTGTCGTAGACATCGTCGACGATATGGACGGTGGCTGCCTGCGCAGCGCCGATGTCGCCACGCCGATGTTCCACCCGGTGCAGCAGGTTGCCGCCCTCGTGCACGTGCATGTCGATCGTCCCCTCTGAGGCCAGCGCGGCCTCCGGGTCATCCACGCAGGGCAGTGGTGCGTATTCCACCACGATGGCCGCCAGGGCCGCGCGCGCCGTGGCCAGATCGACGGCCGCCACCGCCGCGACCGGGTCGCCCACGTGGCGCACCTTGTCGATGCAGAGCACCGGGCGATCGACCTTGCGCAGGCCGTAGTGACGGTGGCCGGGAATGTCGGCGCTGGTGACCACGGCATGCACGCCCGGCGTGGCCATGGCCGCGCGGGTGTCGATCCGGACGATGCGCGCGTGCGGATGAGGGCTGCCAAGGATCAGGCCGCGCAGCTGGCCTGGCGCGATGCGATCGGTCAGGTAGCCGGGGTTGCCGGTGAGCTTGGCGGCGGCGTCGGGACGCACATCAGGCGCCAGTTCGGCCAGATGGCGCAACGCATGCGGCGTGGGAAAGCCCGTGGAAGTGGGGTCGGCCATGTCGATAAGGGGCGTGTCAGAGCAGGCCGCAATGACCCGCGATCAGCCGGCTGGCCATCGCGGCCAGCGGCGCCGGCAGGGTCGTCAGGCAGGCCCGACGGATGGCGTGGAGATCCACATGAGCGCCGGTGTCGGCCACCAGTGCTTCGACGTTGGCCAGCCGATGCACGCGCAGGTCCGGCGCCGCCACGGCCACGCGGCACAGCGTGCGGCCCCGCGACGCCTCCGCCCAGCGCAGCGCCATGCGCAGCCGCGCCGGCGAGAACGCCGCGCGATAGCCGACCTTCTCGAACACGGCATGCATGGCCCGCTGCGGGGCCAGCGGCAGATGGAAGGCCACCATCAGCGTCTGGCCTGGCCGGGCCATGGTGTGTGCCATGGTGTGCGCCATCGGCTCGCGCTGGCCATCCGCCAGTTCCACCTCCGCATCGAGCGCCAGCATGACCGGCGCGGCGTCGCCCATGCCCCAGCCCAGGTTGCCGCCCAGCGTGCCTAGCCGTCGCACGCCCAGCGCGCCAAGCTGGCCCAGCGCCTCGGCCAGCAATGGCGCGTGTGCGAGCACAAGCGGATCGCGACGTACCGCTTCCAGCCGCGCGCCGGCGCCAATGCGCAGCGTCTGCCCGTCGATGGCAATGCGCTGCGTGGCCGGCCACTGCTGGATATCGATGAAACTGATGTCCGGCGGCGCCAGCCGGCTATCCTCTGCCCACGCCTGCTGCAGCAATGTGCCGCCGGCAATGAAGCGCGCGCGCGGGCCCAGTGCGTCGGCCAGCGCCTGGGCTTCCTGCGGGGTGGCGGGCGTGAGCAGCTTCATCACGCCGTCAGCGCGTGGCCCAGAACCGGCGCTGCAGGTCGGCAATCTCGGCCTCCATGTCCGGCACGGGCCCGATCAGGTCCACCGGTTTCTGGCAATGGTCGAACACGTAGCGCGACGGCACGCTCATCGTCGGGTTCTCCGTGTGGCTGCCGGTCACCTTGAGCAGCGCGTGCTCGGTCATGCCGAACACCACGCGCCCGATGTTGGCCCAATAGGCCGTGCCCGCGCACATGCAGCACGGCTCCACCGTGGTGTACAGCGTGCAGCCCCACAGGAACTCCGGCGTGAAATTCGTCGCCGCCACGCGTGCCAGCGTGGATTCCGCGTGATTGACCGTGTCGATATTGCACTGCTCGAGCAGCACTGTTTCCTGGTCGGGGCCCACCAGGATGGCGCCGAACGGGTGGTGCCCGAGCGAGATCGCGCGTTCTGCCACCGCCTGCGCGCGGCGCAGGTGACGGCGAATCTGGTCGGCAGTGGGCGGCAGGCCCTGGGCCGGCAGCGTGGAAAGCGAGGAAGGGGTCATGGCAGTCTCTTCTCGGATTGCATGCGGATGTCGGGGGTGCAAACAGTCTAGGCGTGGCGGCCCTGGCTCCACGGAAACAGCCGCCGGTGCGCCAGTTGCACCAGCCCGTACAGCGCCAGGCTGCTGAGCACCAGCAGCGTCAGCGCCGCAAACGCCACCGGCACCTTGAACGACGACGTTGTGTACAGAATCAGATAGCCCAGCCCCTTTTCGGCGGCGACGAACTCGGCCACCACGGCGCCCACCACGGCCAGCGTGATCGACACCTTCAGCGCCGAGAAGACGTAAGGCACGGCGTACGGCATGCGGATCTGCCAGTACTGGCGTGCCGTGGTGGCCCGCAGCGAGCGCGACAGCTCCACCAGTTCGGGTGGCACCGAGGCCAGGCCCAGCGCCGTGGAGACCACCAGCGGGAAGAACGCGATCATCGTGGTGATCACCACGCGGGGCAGCGTGCCGGCGCCCAGCGTGACCACGATGATCGGCGCCACGGCAACGATCGGCGTGGACTGGATCACCACGAGCCACGGCATGACGATGCGCGACAGCAGCGGCGAACGCGTGATGCCCACGGCCAGCGGCAGGGCCAGCGCGATGGCCACCACATAGCCGGCCAGCGCCGCTTCCAGCGTGGCCGACAGATGCTCGAACCAGCGCGCCGGGCCAAGTTCGCCGGCCGCCAGCCAGATCTGGCTGGGCGCGGGCAGGATGTACTCGGGCACATGCAGCAGCCGGCAGGCGGCCTCCCACAGGATCAGCACCAGCAGGAACACACAGACGCTGGCGTGGCGATGGACAAAGGCAGACATGGGGGCGGTCTCCGTAGGCTACGCCGGGGCGCGGCTGAACACTTGCATGCGGATGTCGTTGGCCATCCGCGAGAACACCGGGTCGGCCAGCGTGGCCAGGCTGCGCGGACGCGCCAGCGGCACGTCGATGATGTCGGCCACCCGGCCAGGCCGCGCACTCATGACCACGATGCGGTCAGACAGCAGCAGCGCCTCCTGGATCGAGTGCGTGACGAAGACCACGGTCTTCGGGCGCTCGCCCCAGATGCGCAGCAGCTCGAAGCTCATCTCGTCGCGCGTGAGCGCATCGAGCGCCGAAAACGGCTCGTCCATCAGCAGGATGTCGGGGTCATGCAGCAGCGAACGCGCAATCGAGACGCGCTGCTGCATGCCGCCGGACAACTCGTCGGGCCGCTTGTGGCCAAAATCGCCCAGGCCGATCATCGCCAGCAGCTCGCGCGCCCGCGCCTGGTCCTTGCCGTCCACGCGCCCGTACTTGTGCCGCATCGGAAAGGTGATGTTGTCGAGCACGCTCAGCCACGGCAGCAGCGTCGGCTTCTGGAACACGATGCCGATCTCGTCGCGCGGCTCGGTCACCGGCATGCCGAAGATCGACACGGTGCCGCTGGTCGGACGCAGCAGGCCGGAAATCAGCCTGAGGATGGTCGACTTGCCGCAGCCGGAAGGCCCGATCAGCGACACGAACTCGTGGCGACGCAAATGCAGGTCTACGCCTTCCAGCGCGGTAACGGGCTTGCCGTCGCTGGACACGAACGTCTGGGTGACCGCGCTCAGGTCGATGACATGTTGCATGGGCGGCCAGGGTCAGCGAGCGAGGAAACGGCGGTCCACCAGCGTTTCCGGGTTGATCTTGCCGGCGTCGTACTGCATGGACTGCGCCACCCAGCCCCAGGTGGCCGCCAGCAGCTTCGGGTCGAACTTGCCCAGGCCGTCGCGCTTGCTGATGTCGTTGCGCAGCAGCGGCACCGACGACTCGAATTCGGCCTTGACCACGGCCACGTCGGCCTCGGGCACGGCAGCCTTGAGCGCCTCGGCAGCCTGCGCCGGGTGCTGAATCGCGTAGTCGATCGACTTGTTGAGCGCGCGCAGGTAGCGCTTGAGCACTTCGGGGCGCTCCGCGATGGTCTTGTCGCTGGCCAGGGCGGACCAGCCGTAGCCGTCGAGCCCGAAGCGCGTCCATGGCAGCACCGACAGTTCCTGGTTGGCCTGCTTGAGCACGGCGCTGAACGCCGGCGCCACCGTCACCCAGTTGATCGTGGCATCCACGCGGCCCTGCGCGAGCATCGGCGCCAGCGTGGCCGGATCAGACTTGATGACCTTGATTTTGGCCGGATCGATGCCGTTGCGCTGCAGCACCACGGGCCAGAGCGCGTTGGAAGACGAGAACGTCGGCATCGCCACGGTCTTGCCTTCCATGTCCTTGAGCGTGCGGATCTTGCTGCCGGCGCGCGTGAACAGTGCATCGGGCTGGTTCGAATACAGCGACATCACGGCCTTGACCGGGATCTTGCCCTCCGCGGCGGCCGTCATCAGCGCGGCGATGCCGCCAAAGCCCACATCGGCGGCGCCCGAGGCGATCTTGGTCACCGCATCGGCGGAGCCACGTCCCGGCACGATCTTCAGTTCCAGGTCCTCCTCCTTGAAAAAGCCCTGCTGGACGCCGGCGTAGACGAACGCCTTGTCGCCGCCGGGCAGCCAGTCGAGCTGGACGGTGAGCTTGTCGGCGGCGTGGACCGAGCCGGCCACGCCGGCCAGCAACATCGAGGCAATCAGGGTACGCAGGGTCATGATGGGGGCTCGCATTCGTGGGGTCAGAGAAGTTGGGCGGGGCTGCGGATGTCGGCCAGCAGCGGGAGCAGGGCGGCGCTGAGCGCGTCGGGGCAAGCCAGTTGCGGGACATGGCCGCAGTCGAGGCTGATGCGATGCGCGCCCGGCGACAGCGCCTGCATCTTGCGCTGTAGCGGCAGGGTGACCGAACGGTCCCGCAGGCATTCCACGTAGAAGCGTGGCACCGCGCCATAACGGGCGGCGCTAAGCCGGTTGCGCACCTTGCGGCCGCTCTCCGGCTGCGCGCAGAGACGGCTGGCGGCGTCGCGCGCGGCGGCCGGCTCGCAGTCATGGACAAACAGGTCCAGCGCCGTGGCCACGGGCACGCGCGTGGCACTGCGCGTGGCATCCCAGAGCAGGTCGGGTTCCACGCCGCGGTAAAAGAAGGTGGGATCGTCGGCCCGGCACCGGGCGATGATGTCGCTGAACGCAAAGCCGTCGGGCAGCATCATGCCGGCCAGATACACCAGCGCGCGCACGCGCTGCGGCAGGGCCTCGGCAACCTGCGACGCGGTCAGGCCGCCACCGCTGTGGCCCACCACCACGGCGGGCGCATCCAGCGTGTGCAGCAGGGCGCCGACGTGGGCGACATAGCCGTCGAGCGTGGCGTCCGCCAGGCGCGCAGGGCTGCTGTCGTTGCCTGGCAAGTCCACGGCGTGCACCTGCCAGCCGGCCGCCTCGAGCAGCGGCTGCCACGCGGCGAAAGCCCAGCTGCCTTGCCAGGCGCCATGGATCAGTACGATGTGGGGGCGTTGCATCGCGGTGTCAGCCGTAGGTGCGGCGATAGCAGTCCATCAGGTGCTGCTCCACGGTCACCGGCGCATAGCGCGGCACCTCGCCGGGGGCCAGGCAGCCGGGCAGGCATTCCACCTGGTGCAGCGGGTTGCCGGTGAAGAAGAACGGCACCGAATAGCGCTCGCGCCCCGAGCGGTTGATCACGCGATGCAGCGTGGACACGTAGCGCTGGTTGGTCCAGCGCGCGAACAGGTCGCCGATATTGACCACGTAGGCGCCCGGCACGTATGGCGCATCGATCCAGCACGACTGCGCGGTGTCCCACACCTGCAGTCCGCCGATCTCGTCCTGCAGCAACAGCGTGATGCCGCCGAAATCTGTATGCTCGCCGCAGCCCTTCTCGCCGGGCTGCGGGTTGGCCGGCTGGGGCGGATAGTGCAGCAGCCGCAGCGTGGCCGAGGCGTCGGTCAGGTAGGCGTCGAAGTGCTGCTCCGGCAGGGCCAGCGACAGCGCCAGGCCGCGCACCACCGTATGCGCCAGCGCGCTGGCCTGGGCGTAGTAGGCCTCCATGACCGCCCGAAAGCCGGGCAGCACGGGCCACTGGTTCGGGCCGGTATTGAAGCGGCCCGCCTCCACGCGCGGATCGGTCGGCGGCACGTCCTCGCCCAGGTAGAAGCTCTCCTTGAGGTCGGGCGGCGCGCCCGCTTCGAGCGTCTGGGCGCGCAGCGGCTCGTAGCCGCGATTGCATGGCGACAGCCGCTTGTCCACCGCCAGCTTGTCGGTCATCGGCTGGTCGAAGAAGCGCCGGCTGGCGGCGAAGACGGCGGCAATCAGCGCGGCGTCGATGCCGTGGTTGCAGAGATAGAAGAAGCCGCGATGCTCGCAGGCCTGGCGCAGCTGATCTGCCACGGCCTGGCGGCGGGCCGGATCTTCGCTGCGCAAGCCGCCCATGTCGATCAGCGGCAGGGCCAGGGCAGCGGAGGCTTCAATCTGGTTCACAGCGGTTTCCCGAAGACGATTTACAGCCAGTCTACGGAGGGGCCAGCGCTGCGGATAGCATCGAATTCGGCGCGGGATGATGCCGAAATGCGAGCACCCCTTGGGCGCGGCCGGCACCCAGCGCCGGCCAGGCACTCAGGCGGGGCAGGTCTCGCCGAGTTGGGGCACGCTGGCGTCAAGACGGTGCGCGCGTGCCTCGCCGTCGCCGTGGTGACGTGGCCCGGCATGGGCCAGATCGTCCTCGCAGGCGCGCGGCTCGATGGTTTCCGCCGCGAGCCGAAGGAAGGCATCGAGCGCCGGTGGCAGTGTGCGGCCGGCACGCACGTAGACGCCCAGTTCCGAGTAGAGCGGGGTGGGCGAGTCGAGCGGCACGTGCACCAGCCGCTGTTCGCGCAGTTCCCGCTCCAAGCCAAGCCGGCTCTGGAAGAACACGCCCACGCCACGCTCGGCCAGGCTTTTTGCGAGTTCGATCGACGAGGTTTCCAGCAGCACCTGCAATGGCCGCTTGTGGTGGGCAATCACCGGCTGCAGCAGCGCATGGATCGACAGCTCCGGGCGCGGCAGGATCAGCGGATACGCGGCGCAGGCGGCAAAGTCCACGCGGGGCAGCGCGGCCAGCGGATGGCCGGTGGGGACGATGGCGCCGAGCGCGAAGCGGGCCATCGTGCACTGGCGCAGCCCGTCGCGGCGCCGGATCGAGAAGCCGATGCCCACGTCGGCCTCGCCGTCGATCACGGCCTGCGCCGCCTGTTCCGAGCCGCAGATCCGCACGTCGATCTGGATGGTCGGATAGCGCCGATGCATCTGCGTGAGCATCGCGGGCATGAGGTCGGCGTTGAGGCCTTCGACGGCCGCCACGCTCAGCGAGCCGCGCCGCACGCCACGCAGCAGCTCCAGCTCCGTCGCCAGCCGCTGTTCGTCCTGCAGCACCGTGATCACGTGGCGCGAGAACACCTCGCCCGCCGGCGTCAGCCGCAGCCCGGCCGGCATGCGTTCGAAGAGCGGGCTGCCGACTTCCTCCTCCAGCTGCAACAACTGCCGGTTCAGCGCCGACGACGCCACGTGCAGGCGTCGCGCGGCCTCGCGGATCGAGCCGCAGCGGCGAATCATGTCGAAGTACTTGATGGCGCGGGCGTGGATATGCATGCCCAGCGCTGGTTGCACGCATCGTGCCAGCTCCCGCCACGGATTTTTTGCGCCAGTTTCTGGCCCAGACTGAATGGCATTGCGATAACTTTTCTTATCGCAATGGACAGGGTGCCAGTGCTAAACTGCGGCCCATGAAAAGCCGCCCCACGCCTTCGCTCTCCGCAACCACCGCAACCACCGCAACCACCATGCCCCCCGCGCCCGCCGCCCCGGTATCCGATTTTCCCGACGCCACCGCGCTAGCCGCCTTGCGCGCCTGGCATGCGGGCATGTCCACGCGGGCGGCCGTAGCGCGCTACTTCGGCGAGGACCGCGCCCATGGCCAGTCGTCGCGCGGCATCCTCGGCGGTGTGCGGCGCCGGTTGGCCGCGTACGCCCGCTACCGGCTGCGCGAGGATCTGGCCGCGCTGTTCGAATTCCCGGCCACCGAGCGCGGTCGGCAGGGCAGGGCGGCGGACCAGGCCATCGAGACGCTGCGCAACCTGCCGCCGCCCGCGCCGGCGATTGCCGACGACATCGGCATGTGGCTGGCCCCGAGCGCCGTGGCGGCCTTGCGGGCACAGAACATCCACACGCTGGCCGACCTGACCGTGCGCATTCCGCGCCGCCGCCAATGGTGGGCGGCCATTCCGGGGCTGGGCGTGGGCGGGGCGCGCCGTATCGAGGCCTTTTTTGCGGCCTGGCCTGAACTGACGGCCCGGGCGCGCGCGCTGATTGCCGCAGAGCCGCGCGGCATGATCGTGCCGTGGGAGCAGATGGGCCGCATGCCGCATGAGGTGGATGGCTCGCTGGGACAATTCCGCGCGCCGCGCGAGACCTGCCCGCTCGACGCCGACAACGACTACGCGGCCGTGCAGGCCTGGCTGGCGCTGCATGAATCCCCGGCCACGCTGCGCGCCTATCGCAAGGAAGCCGAGCGGCTGATGCTCTGGGCCATCATCGAGCGCGGCCGTCCGCTGTCGTCGCTGACCACCGAGGACGCCACCGCCTATCGCAACTTCCTGCGCCAGCCGGCGCCGCGCGAACGCTGGGTAGGCCCGGCGCGCCCGCGCAGCGCGCCGGACTGGAAGCCGTTCACCGATGGCCTGTCCCCACGTTCGGCCGCCTATACGCTGCAAGTGCTGGGCGCGCTGTTCCGCTGGCTGGTGCAGCAGCGCTACGTGCTGGCCAATCCGTTTGCCGGGCTGAAGGTACGCGGCGGCGCCAAGACGGCCGCGCTCGATGTCTCGCACGCGTTCTCGGACGGCGAATGGATGATCACGCGCAGCATTGCCGACGGGCTGGAGTGGTCTTACGGCTGGGAGGCACCGGCCGCCTGCCGGCTGCGTTTCATCCTCGATTTCACCTATGCCACCGGCCTGCGCGCGAGTGAACTGGTGGGCGCCACGCTGCGCAATATCGAGACCGACGTGCACGGCGACCACTGGCTGCATCTGATGGGCAAGGGCGCCAAGGCCGGCCGGGTAGCGCTGCCCCCGCTGGCGCGCAATGCGCTGGACCGCTATCTGGTGGAGCGCGGCCTGCCTGTCACGCGCGCGCAGTGGGACCCCGCCACGCTGATCGTCGGCAACCTCGGGCCGGAGGAAAGTGGCGGCATTACCGGCGCGCGCCTGTGGATGATCATCAAGCGCTTTTTTTCCACCGCCGCCGACCAGCTCGAAGCGGAACGCCCGGCCACGGCCGAGAAGCTGCGCCGCGCCAGCCCGCACTGGCTGCGGCACACGCACGCCACCCATGCGCTGGCGCGCGGCGCCGAGCTGACGACGGTGCGCGACAACCTGCGCCATGCCTCGGTGTCCACCACCTCGCTGTACCTGCACGGCGACAGCGTCAAGCGGGCCCGGCAGATGGAAGACGCGTTTGGCTAGGCTGACCGCTCAGCGCATTCGAATAGGCTGACGCGCTCAGCGCGTGCGGCTGATATCCCCGGTGGCCAGCGCCAGCGTGGCGGCGGCCGCCAGCGCCGCGCTGTAGGCATCGGCCGACGCGTTGCGCGCCAGCAGCAGCTGGTTCTGCGCAAGATTGGCCTCGGTCACGGTGCCCACCCCCTTGCGATAGGCGTTGAAGGCGGCGTCGTAGGTGGTTTGCGCAGCGTCGGCCAGGGCGCGGGCCGCATCGTAGGCCGCCAGGCTGGAATCGAGTGCGCTCTGGCTGACCACCACCTGGCGCACCGACTCGTCCTTCGCGCGCGTCAGCTTGGCCGACGCGCTGTCGGCGTCGTTGCGCGCCTGGGCCAGCACGGCCGAGCGCGTGCCGCCATCGTAGATCGGCACGGTTACGCCCAGAAACACGCTGTTGCCATACCGATAGCCGTTCAGGTTCACCGTCGGCGGCTGCTGGCCGACCGGCGGAATGGCCGAAATGGCCGACCCGCCCGACGCATACGAGGCAAACGCGGACATGAATACCTTGGGCAGGAATGCCGCCTCGGCGGCCTTCACGCGCGCCTGGCTGGCCCGTTCCACGGCGTAGGCGCCCAGCACGTCGGGACGCTGGGCAATGGCCTGCTCGACGATCTGCTCCACCGAGCTGCGCAGCGCCGGCGACAGCGGCCGCACCGGCATCTCGGCAATGCGCGGTTTTGACAGCGGCGAAATGCCCAGCGCGTTGACCAGCGCCAGATAGGCATCGGTCTCCGCGCCCTGTGCCTGCACCCGCGCCAGGTTGGTCTGCGCGCGGTTCTGCGTGGCCTGCGCAACCTCCACCACAGTGCCGATGCCGCGTGTAAAGCGCGCCTTGGCCGCCGCCAGCACCGCATCGGCGTTGACCATGGCCTGATCCACCGTGGCCAGCCGCGTGCGCGCGGCCTGGTAGCGGTAGAACGCCACGCTCACCTCGTGGATGATGCGCTGGTGCACGGCGGTGAACGCGATATTTGCGGCCACCGTGGCCTGCTCGGCGGCTTCCACCACGCCCGCGCGCTCGCCAAAATCGAACAGCAGCCATTGCAGCGACAGCACCCCGATGCCGCCGTGGTGCGAGATGTCCGCGCCGGCCTGACCCACCGGCGTGGGCGTGGAGAGGCGCCCGTTCGTCCAGCCGCCCATGGCCGCCACCGATAGCTGCGGCAGATAGGTGCTGCGCGCGATGCCGGTGGCCAGCGCGGCGTTCCTGGCATCGTTCCACGCCACCCGCGTCAGCGGGTTCGACGACTCCGCGAGGTCGATCAGCTCGGCCAGCGTGTAGGGGTGCCCGGCATCGAGGGAAGCCGGTGGCGCAATGGTGGCCAGCGCGCTGTTGGCTGGCAGCACGTAGCGCGAGGGACGGTCTTGCGGCGCCGGCTGGCTGGCGGCACCGGCGACGATCTCGCCGCCGGCGGTGGTTGGCGGCTGCCATGGCCGGTCTGGCTGCGGCGGCGCGAGGTCCACTGCCGAGGTGGCGCAGCCCGCCAGGGCCAGCGCCGCCAGCATCGGACTCAGTACCGGCAGGTCAGGGTTGCGCATGGGGAGAGGAAGGCGGAGCGGAAGAATTGGAGGCGGCTGGCGGCGTTTCAGACAGCTGTTTGTCGACCAAAGCGAGCAGGGCGTTGCGTGCCGGGTCGCCGGTGCCGCCGGGCTCGCCCGTGGCTGCCATCTGCGCCATTTGGGCCACATGGGCCATCTTGCCCGGCGACACCCCAGCGTGGATGGCCCGCAGGCGGGCGGCGACGGCCGGATCGCCCGGAAACCGTTCCGCCAGCAGGAACAGCGGGCCCGCCACGGCATCAAGCCGACCCAGGTGGTGGCGCCGGGTCTCGACCCAGCTCGACGTCGGGCCCACCGACGCCGGCTCGTAGCGGGCCAGCGCCAGGTCCTGCGCGATGCTGCCCTGCAGGGCCAGTGCGCTGGCGGCATGCTGGCGGCGCAGCGCGGGCTGCGACGCATCGATCAATTGCCGCCACTGGCTGGCCAGCGCCGCCAGCGCTAACTCGATGCGGCCCGCGATGCTGACCGGCCAGACCCGCGTGAACACCAGATAGACAACCAGATTGCCAAGCACGATGCCGATCACGCGGTCGCGCGCGATGGTCAGGTCAAACCCGGGCGCCGGCCCCTGGATCACGCACAGGTAGAACGCGAACGCGATCTGAAAGCCGGCGTAGGCGATGCGCGGCGAGCCTTGCGCCACCCACGCCGACAGCCACGTGCCCGCGAATACCAGCGCCAGCAGTCCGCCCACCCCATCGAGGTGCGGCACGATAAAGACCAGCGCCGCCGTGCCCGCCACGGCACCCACCAGGCAGCCCGCCAGCCGCAGCGTCAGCTTTTCCACCGATTCCGCCGCCGTGCCGAGCGATACCAGGTAGACCGTGATGAAGCAGGTATGAATGCCGGGCCAGTTCAACTGCTGGTAGAGCAGGTAGCAGAACATGGCCGCGCCGGTAGTTTTCAGCGCGTAGTGCAGGTGAGCGCGATTGGTGAACGCGTCGGCGTCAAGAAAACCACCCCCGGTCTTGGCCGGCGCGGCGGCTGGCACGTCCGCGGCGGTATCGGCCTCCGCGTAGCGCTCGATGGCCGTGCGCAGCGCCGTGGCCACCGACTGCTGGACTGGCGACAATTCGACCGCCTGCGGCCACGGCACCGTGATGTCGACCGGATAGCCGCCCGCCGCGAGCATGGCGGCCATCTCGTCGAGCGTATCGGCCAGCGGCGTGACCACGCCGGCGGGCAGCCGCGCCTCGGCTTGCCGTGCGCAGACGTCGGCCGCCAGCAGGATGGCCGTGGTGGACGCCGTGGCCTGCCGCAGCGCGGCCAGATCGGCATCGTTCAGGTTGCCTTCGAACCTGGCCAGCCGCAGCCAGCCGGGCACCGGTTGCACGCCGTCGCGCATCACTTCACGCATGACCTCAGGCGTCACGCCAAGCAGGGCTTCGGCGCCGGATGCCGGCGCGCGCAGGCTCCGCGCCGCCACTTCCAGGCAATGCGCGAGCCGTGCGCACGCCAGCCGACGCGGCGCCGGCCCCATGGCGAGGTTCACCAGCACGTTCGCGCCAATCGGAATCGCCACCATCAGCCACGCATACAGCAGGCCGCGCGTGGCCAGTTCCCCAGCGGGCACCAGGCCCAGTTCGTCGAGGCCGAAGCCCACGATCATTGCCACGATGGCGCCCACGGGCCGCAGCTTGCTGGCCGACGTGAGGAACAGCAGCACCGCCGACAGCAGCGCCATGCACGCCACACGCAGCAAGGGGTCGTCGAGCGTGACCGTGGCCAGCCCGATCACCAGCGCCACGATCAGGCTGACCAGCACCAGCATGGCCACGCTCATGACGATGCTGGTGGTGCGGTCGGCACGGTTGATGAAGAAGATCACGTACGCGGAAATGGCGGCCTCCGGCGTGCCATAGATCGCTGTGATCAGCACGGTGAGCGTGCTGGCCACCGCCACGCGCGTGGTGGCTTCCGCCCGGCCCGGGAGCGGGGCCAGCCATGCAGTCCAGCCAGGCCGGCCGAACAGACTGGCCCGCGCGCCGTCAGCGGCAGGCCGCGCCATGCCGCACCTCGACGGTTGCGCTCGCGCCCACCCGGGCCAGCGCTTCGGGCGGCGCTTCGAGCTTGATGCGCACCGGAAAACGGTGCGCCACGCGCACCCAGTTCACCGACGACTGCACGTAAGGCAGCGCGCGCGGCAGGTTGATGCGGTCGGTGTCGGTAATGCCGACGCCAATGCCATCGACGGTGCCGCGCAGCGCCTGCCGGCGGTCGATCATCGAGTACACCGTGGCGCAATCGCCCACGTGGATATTCCCCAGTTGCGTCTCGCGGAAGTTCGCCACGGCAAACCATTCGCCTGTGTGGACCAGCAGGAACAGCGACTGGTTGGGCAGCACTACCTCGCCGGCGAGCACGCGCAGCCCACTGATGCGGCCGGCGTGGGGCGCGCGCACGACGGTATCGTCCACTGCGCGCTGGGCGATGGCCACGGCGGCTTCGCGCGCCTTGACCGTGGCGATGGCATCGTCCTCGGTGCCCACCGCCTGCGCGGTGGTGGCGCGCTGCATGCGGGCCTGCTTCAGCGTCACCGCCGCGTCGCGCCATGCCACTTCGGCCTGGTCGAGCTGCTGCTTGGGGACGTAGCCGTCGGCCGCCAGCGGACGCAGCCGCTCCACGGTGCGGGCTGTCAGCGCGTAGTTCTGCTCGGCCCGCGCAATCTGCTCGGCGGCCACCGAGGCGGTGCCACGCTCGGTGCCAATCGCGCGCTGGCGCGTGCCCAGCATCGCGCGGGCCAGTTCCAGGTCTGCCTGCGCCTGGGCCAGCGTCAGCCGGTAGGGCACCGGATCGATCTCGAACAGCACATCGCCCTTGGCCACGCGCTGGTTGTCGGCCACCGGAATCCGCAGAATGCGGCCGCCAACCGGCGCCGCCACGTGCACCAGATCCGCGTCGAGCGTGGCATCGTCGGAGGCGGGATAGCGGGCCGTGCGCTGGTAGGCGTAAGTTGACAGCGCAACCGCCAGCACGACGATCACCACCGCAATCACCTTGCCGCGCCCCGTGCCGCCGCGTATGCCTGCCATCTTCATAGGTGCCCCGTGCCGATCAGCCAGACGATTTCGGCAATCATGAGTCCGATAGCCGTATTGACCAGCAACTGGAAGCGGACGGTTTCCGCCCAGCCGGTGGCAATGAAGACGCGCCAGGCAATCACGGCGCCCAGAATGCCAATCAGGGCGCTCAGCAGCCAGAGCGGGAAATAGGCGCCGAACAGGGCAAACGAGGGGGCGCCGGCACAACCAGAGAGCAGGGCAGCCAATGTGCCGAGCGGAAGCAAGCGTGCCATGGGTCAGGATGGCCTGGGGGCGAAAATGGTTCAGGGCAATATAGCAGCGCCGTTTGACCGTTGTCCAAGGGGCAAAGAAAATTTAAAGTGGCGACTGTAAAAATCTGAAAAAACAACATAAGGGTGCGAGCGATGCGCAGGGAAGTGCAGGCCGAAGAAATCGAACTGGGCAGCCCGCTCAAGTCGGCGCTCGTCGATGAACTGGGCTTTCCGGTGGCCGACGAGGGCACCGTCTTTCGCAGCGCCGAGGAGCGCACCCTCGCACTGCGGGGCGGCCGGTGCTTCTGGGCCGACGACATGGCGCCGCTGCGGGCCGATGCGCCCAACGCGGCCTGGCACGACCGCTACGGCCTGCTCGTCGGCACGCTGCTGCACGTGAAGCGCCCCGGCGACGCCCACCGCGCCGCCGTCAGCCGCCTGATCGGCTTCAACGAAGGGGCGGCTTTCATTGGCTGGCCCGGCCTGGCAGGCGGCGTGATGGAAGTGGCCGATGGCGAGACCGTGCTGTTTCGCGGGTTCTCGGGCACCAGCATCCACAGTTTCTCGGCCCGGGTGCAGGCCACCTCGCGCACGCCGTTCCCTTACTGGATGCTCGACGAGATCCGGCACCTCGAAGCGCGCGAGATGCGCGGCAGCATCCGCGTGCCGGTACGCCTGGTGGCCTCGCTGTCGCTGGCGGACGACAAGACCTCGCCGCAGACCGTGCTGATTACCGACCTCAGCCTCGGGGGCGCCTCGGTGTCCACAGCCTCGCGCGAGGTGGCGATTCCGGGCCAGGCGGTGCGGCTGGAGTTCACGCTGCGCGCCGCCGGACTCAAGAAGAAGCTGTCGGTGGAAGGCTGGACCCGCGAAGACCCGGACGCCGACCCCACCGACGCGTTCCACCACGTGGGCGTGGCCTTCGACACATATGCCGAGCGCGAATCGCTGCTGCTGCACTCGTTCATCCACGAGCAGTTGCTCGAAAGCGCAACCATGCGCCCCGGCAAGGGCGGGCCGCTCTAAGCCGACGGCGTGGGCGCGGCGTGACGAGACAAGGTCGCGCGGGCGCCATGTAGTGACTAGAATCCGCGGGGAGGGTACAGCCGGGGGAAACGATGATCCGTCTCGTGTTGATCCTGTTGGGGTTCGACTACCTGCGCGAGCGCGCGCGCGGCATGTTCTGGCTCGGCATCGGCTTTCTGCTGGCCGGCATCGGTCTGTTTGCGGACGGGCTCGACGGGGCGCTGTATTTCCCGCTGGAACTGTTCGCGCTACTGCTGCTGGCGGGTGGAGCGGGTACGCTGGTGATGGCGTTCGCGGGCGCGGGCGGCATGCGCGCCATGCGGACGTTCAAGGGGCTGGCGCTGATACTGGCCGCGTCGCTGGTGCTGGCCGGCCATCATCACGGCCATTTCTGGCTGTCGATGATCTTCGGCACGCTGTTCCTGGTGGACGGCCTGCTGCAGTGCGTATCGGCCAGTGTGGTGCGGTTTCCGCGCTGGCGCTGGGCCGTGGGCATGGGCGTGCTGGAACTGCTCATCGCCATCTTCTTCTACCAGCCTTATCCCACCCATTACCAGGGCACGGTGCCGTATGCGCTGTCACTGTGGCTGCTGTTTGGCGGATGGAGCATGGTCATGCTGGCGTACCGGGCCATGCGCGTGCCGGCCACCGCCACCATCGAAAGCCTGATGCACGGCCAGCGGCGGCGCGGGGCGGCAACGCACCCCTCCGAGCCGGCCGGGTCTACCACGGGCGAGCCGGTATCGCCATGGAGCGAAGCCGCGCAGGCCCCGGTGCACAAGGTCACCAAGACGCTGCTGTTTCCGCAGCATCCCCCGCCTGCGCCGATGCGGGCGGGCGGCAGTACCGGGCTGACCGTGCATGTCTGGACGCCATCGGGTTCGGGCGAACAACCGTTGCGGCGCCGCCCGCTGATCAACCGCTATATCGCGGCCGTCGACAGCCAGGGCGCAGTCTGGACGGGCCACACCGCACTGGAATCGGCGGAAGGCATCTACATCAGCTTCGACCCGGCCACGCCGCTCAACCGCAACCCCGACAGCGTGACGCAGGCGCTGCGGGCCTCGGCGGACAACGACGTACCCGGCATGTTCGAGCCAGACTACGCGGCCGAAGCCGCGCGGCGCGGCCATTCCACGGTGCGGGTGCACCTGCGCAACTACGACGCGGCACGGCTGGAGCGCTTCTGGCACGCCTGGCGCGCCGACACCACCTACAACCTCACGTACCGCAATTGCGCGGTGAGCGTGGCGCGGGGGCTGGAGGCGTCAGTGGAGGGCGCATTGCTGCGCCAGCGCGCCGGCCCGCATGGCTGGGGCGTTCTGCTGCAAGTGATGCTGACCCCAGAGCTCTGGCTGGCCGCCCAGATCCGCAAGCGCGGCAAGACCATGGCGTGGACGCCCGGGCTCGTGCGCGATTATGCGCGGGCGCTGAGCCTGCTGGTCGATCCGCATCTACACCGGCCCGCGCGCCGCACATGGCGCCTGGGCATGCCGATGCTGCGGCGACTGCGGCGGCTGCAACGCCAATGGCGCGAGGAAGACGAGCGGGGCGCCGCCCGCCCTGGCACCACTGACGCGGGCCGCCCCGCGGACGCTCCATGAGCGCGGATCATTTCCTGTGGCAATAGGGCGGCGCGTTACTCGTCGAACGGTTTGCGGCCCAGCACACTCACGACGTGATCGACGAAACACGTGATGCGCGAGGCGAGGGCGGTGTTGCGGTAGTAGACCGCGTTGATCGACTGCCGCACGTCGAGCGTCTGCCGGGCGAACAATTGCACCAGCCGGCCTTCGTGGCGGTCTGCGCGCGTCATGAAATCGGACAGGCAGACAATGCCCTGGCCGGCCAGCGCCAGGCTGCGGAGCGTTTCGCCACTGGAAGACGCCACCGTGGGTTTGATATGGACGGGGCTGCCATCGTCGCCGCGCAACGGCCATTCGTTCAGTGACTCGGGTTGGGTGAAGCCGAGCAGCGCATGCTGGGCAAGCTGTGCCGGTTTGGTTGGCGTGCCATGGCGCTTCAGGTAGTCCGGGCTGGCCAGCACGCGAATGCGGCTGGCGCCGATGGGGCGGGCATGGAGCGTGGAATCCTTCAGCGCGCCAATCCGGAACGCCACGTCGGTTCGCTTCTCTATCAGATCGATGATGCCCTCATTCGAGTTCAGCTCCAGTTCCACGTCGGGGTAGCGCTCGCGAAAGCCGTCCACCAACGGCACGATCACATGCAGCATGAACGGGGTGGCAGCATCGACCCGCAGACGACCGACCGGCCGCATGCGGCGTGCCGCCATCTGCTCCTCCGCTGCATCGACCATCGCCAGGATGGCGCGCGCATGTTCAAGGAACGAGGCGCCTTCCTCGGTCAACTCCAGCCGACGGGTGGTACGACGCAGCAGCGTGGTCTGCAGCTTTTCCTCCAGCCGGCTCAGCGTCCGGCTGGTGGCCGAGATGGTCAGGCCAAGCTGTTCCGCAGCAGCGGTGATCGAGCCTGTGTCCACCACGGCCGCAAAGGCCAGCAGTTCGTCGATCGTCGTCTTCATTCTTGATCCCGGCTCAAATAAGGAAGACTTATACACGGCTGCCGCCGCAAAGGTAAAGTAAACGGCACCGTGCCTCCGCTGCGCGGCAGTGGCAGCCTAGCCTTGCGCCGCAACGCGCTGGCTCGTGCGGAACCGGCTGACGCTGAGCGCCGCAAGCACAGCCACGGGCAGCGCCACAGCCAGGAATCCCGTCAACGTATAGAGCAAGGCGCCAGAAATCGCACCCAGCGCGAACGACGCCACGCTCGGCACCATCTTGGCGAGCCGGGCGTGCAGGGCAGGCCGGGTCTCGGGGGTGGCGGAGAACAGATCGACGATATCGATCACAACCTGCGTGCTGTTGCCCGTCATGATCGTCGTAGGCCCGAGTTCGGCCAGCGACGTTCGCGACAGCGCGTTCTGCACCGCCATGGCCGCCACGGCCAGCAAACCGGTCAACATGGCCTGGCCAGACGCGGCACCACCGCCTTGCGCCTGCATCCACAAACCAGCCGAGGCAAACAGCAGCAACAGCGCGGTTTCCACCGCCACCAGCGGCGCAACCGGATCCCGGCCACGCCCCAACAGACGCTTTTCCGCCAGCCGTACCGTCGCCACGGCGGCAACGAACACCGGCAGCGCCAGAACCTTCAGCCACAGACCATCGGCACCGCCGGCAAACTCCACGCCAATCATGATCAAGTTACCGGTGACGTGCGCAGTGAACAGCCCGGCCAGCGCGATGAAGCCCACCACATCGACAAAACCGGCCACAAACGCAAACGCCGAAATCTCGGCCTTGGGGGCAAATCCAGTGGCAGCAGCCATGAGCACTCCAACAAAATATGTGAACGCAATTGCTTGCGGTTGGGAAAGACTATAGCGGTGGTTAACGCTGTACTGCGGGGCTGCGGCTGTTGGTGTTGTTCAAATGGGTTGAAGGTGGGGGTTTTGGGTTTTGGGTTTTGGGTTTTGGGTTTTAGGGATTGGGATAGTTGCGGGAGGAAGCTGTTGGGGCGGCGATGGGGTCTGGGGCGCGGCTCCACGTTCAGACTGGCCTAATCGTATTTAACATAATATGCATTCTGCCTAGTCGAATCAGGTTTTCGGGTGTAGCGGCAAAGTTGTAATGTCCGGTTCTAGCAAAGTTCAAATGTCCGCCTGAGGCGCCCTGTCCGTGGTATTCAGCCTGCCCGGTTGAACGCGATGGAGACGCCAAAGGATGGCTAGATCCGAGGTTATTACAGTCAGCATGCAGGAGTTAGACAGGCTCAAGACCGTCCAGGCGGTCATAGATGGACAGTTGCGGCCCAGCGTGGCCGCCGAACGGTTAGAGATCACGGATCGGCAACTCCGGCGGCTGTTGGAGCGTTACCGGCAGGAAGGTCCATCGGGACTGGTATCTCGCAAGCGCGGCCGACCGAGCAACAACCGGCTGACGGTCGACCGTGAAGCTGCGGCGCTTGGGCTTATCCGGGAACACTACGCGGACTTCGGGCCCACGCTAGCCTGCGAGAAGCTGCGCGAACGCCATGGACTCACGTTGTCAAAGGAGACGATCCGCCGGCTGATGACCGCAGCCGGGCTGTGGGTACCGCGCAAGCAGCGCCCGCCCAAGGTCTACCAGCCTCGTAACCGGCGTGCCTGCCTGGGCGAGCTGATCCAGATCGACGGTTGCGATCACCGCTGGTTCGAGGAACGTGCACCGGCTTGCACGCTCCTGGTCTACGTCGATGACGCGACCAGCCGGATCATGGAATTGCGCTTCACGCATTCTGAATCGACTTTCACGTATTTCGCCGCCACGCGCGCCTATCTGGAGCGCCATGGCAAGCCCGTGTCGTTCTACAGTGACAAGGCCAGCGTCTTCCGCGTCAACAAGCCGAGTGCGACCGGCGGCGATGGCCACACCCAGTTTGCCCGGGTCCTGTTCGAGCTGAACGTCGAGGGCATTTGCGCCAACAGCAGCCAGGCCAAGGGCCGCGTCGAACGGACCCACCTGACCCTGCAGGACCGCCTCGTCAAGGAGCTGCGCCTGCGCAATATCAGCACCATGGAGTCCGCCAACGCGTTCATGCCGGAGTTCATCGCGGACTACAACTCGCGCTTTGCCAAGGTGCCGCGCAACAGCCATAACGCTCATCGTCCGCTGCGATCCGATGAGAACCTGGACCTGATCTTCACCGTGCGTGAGCCACGTTGTGTGTCCAAGAGCCTGACGATTCAGTACGACAAGATGCTCTACCTGCTGGCCGATACGCTGGAACATCGCAAGCTGGCTGGACGCTACATCGATGTCTACCACTACCCAGACGGCACGATTGAGCCGCGGGCAAATGGCGCTGCCCTGCCCTACACGACCTACGATCGTCTTTCGGAAGTCGACCAAGGTGCAATCGTGGACAACAAGCGCCTCGGGCACGTGCTGCAGTTGGCGCAATACGTTCAGGAGAAGCGTGACAATCGACGATCGCAATCTGTGCCACGACCCGACGGGACACCACGTAGGCGTGGCCGACCTCCCGGCACCAAAGCGCAGCGCTCGCTGAATCAGGACGACATGCTCGATGCATTGCAGAGGCTGCAGAAGCAATCATGGCCGTTAAATGGCACGAACAATTGAAATCGACCGTTAAACGTTTTCCCGGCGATTAATGAGTGAACGAATCTCGTTTCCTACAAGGTTGGATAGCTCAGATAAACGCCACGGCTGCGGGGCAAAGACACTATTGTTGTTGTCGGAAGACACACAGAGCCTGATTTGCTTCACAGTCTCGTGGTTGTATTCCACGCGCAGCACCCTGGTAGTGCTGGCTGGTCGCCAATCCACTTGCTTCAAAAAGTAAGTTCTACCACCGCCACGCTCGACGGAATCAACAACCAGATCGAAATTTAACGTCAGAAAATCGTGTAATTCGGACTTGGTCATCACTGGACAAGATCATGAAATTTCGGACATTTTAACTTTGCCGAACAGCGGACATTTCAACTTAGCTTTGACAGGAAGTTGTAAGGGCCAAACCAGAATGTCCGCCCCGGGGGTGCGGATGAATTCTTGGACTGAGTTAAGTTGCGATTCCAAGGTGGCGCCGGTATTCGACCGGACTCATGCCGCGCAGCGACAATTTGATGCGCCGCTCGTTGTACCACTGGATG